>Ga0207841_1000081_pt1 | contig 149248 bp, 143 predicted proteins | sample HigsolmetaGSP18D_FD_184846 | JGI IMG/M metagenome (GOLD analysis project Ga0207841, IMG submission 184846) | High solid enriched microbial communities from the Joint BioEnergy Institute, USA - SP1-8-D (SPAdes) | ecosystem: Engineered > Bioreactor > SSF (Solid state fermentation) > Aerobic >... | reverse complement strand
TATACTTGATATTCAGGCTAAAGAGATTACACCACCTTCTTCTTCTCATGGTCTCTGGACTGCAAAGACTCCTCATTCTACTGCAGAGGTGCAAAAGCAGATGCAACTTATCAAGGAGCTTATTGACTGGCATTCTCAAAGCCCCCCAAATCAAGCAATTGGTCAGCTAGCAAAGGCATGCAAATCTACTATGCATGAGGTTCTCATGCTTCGGCAGCAGATGAAAGAGCTTCAAGCTGCCAATAAGCATCAAAGATGAAAGAGAGAAGCCCCTAGATCCTTTATTGCTTCAGGGGGGATCCTAACAGGTGCTCAAGGCCAGCAGCTTATTCAAGAAGCTGATCAAGCAGTAGGTGAGGTACAGGAGCCAAAAAAGCAAGCACCACCGCGGTGCAGTAACTGCCATAAGATTGGACATATTAGGACTGGATGCCCTAGTAAATAGCTTCAATTTCATGTATATAGGCGCTTTTTTATAGAATATTTAATATAATAGGCGTTGCGGCATTCGGGGCAGATATTCGGGCGCGGCTCGCTCAGACCGCCGCTCGCTCGGTGGTTGGGCTCGCTCGGTGGTGGATTACGTTATCGTGGTATCGCTTAGTCATCGTATCATGTGATCTAGCCCTTCGGTCTCATCCTGCAGGCTCGTGGGTCGCCACCGACGACCACCAATGTGAAATCAGGTCCTCTGGATATTCGCCGTCGCTTCTCTTCTTCTCTTGCCTTTTCTCCTCATCAACTTCCACCAGGCTGAGACCGGGCCACGTTTATCATCTTTCACCCCTTACTTAGTTCTGATCGACTATCAAAATTTTTGTTCTTTTAACTCGATTACTGTTACCTTCGCCAGACCACCATATCCATTTTCTCATCTGCGAGTCACCTACCAATCTGGACATCCCCGCCTAGTGGCCTTCCAGGTCAGACTCTGTTTCGTATTCCATTCCTTTTCCACCTAAAGCTTGTCGGTAGCTGCACGGGTGTCGACGCTTGCGATTCTTTGCAGAGGTTACAAATAGGTCCAGGAATCGGGTAGGAGCCTTTGCGTATCGCGGTGGCTGGACTGGGAAATATCTCAAGGCCTTTTCAGCCTTCCTTTTCTTTCACTGCAGAGCAGCATACCGGTTAATGTACACAAGAGTCTGTTGTTTGTATCCAGCGACTTTTGAGCACTTACCAGCCAGCATTCAAGAAAATTCTGTCAATTCATGAGTTCGATCAACTTCATCGATAGATATCGAATTTCGATCTCAGACCTTGCCTTGTTTCTAAGAACATCTTAACGAGTCTGTCACGAAATAACCGACCCTATTCGAGTCATAGTCTGCCTGCGATTGGCGAATCCGGCAGGATTGCCGTGTGATTCTCGTCTTTTTTAGCATCCCACTTGCTTGTATCCATCTCGTACCCCAATACTGTTGTCTAGTCACTTGTCAATCCTTTCCGTTTCGCTGCGCAGTTGAATACAATGTCATCCTCCGTCTACTTCAAGTTCAAATCTCAGAAAGAGCCCTCGAGGGTAACTTTTGATGGCACTGGAATCTCTGCGTTTGAACTGAAGCGAGAAATTATCAATCAGAGTAGATTAGGTGATGGGACAGATTTCGAGTTGTCTATCTACAATGAGGATACTGGAGAGGGTAAGTTTGAAAGAATCTACAGGATTATCTTTGCTGTCTCTCTTAGACTATTCTAACGACTTTGGTGAAGAGTACGATGACGACACGACTATAATTCCCCGTTCTACGTCTATTATAGCTCGCAGGCTGCCCGCCGCGAGACCTGGAAAAGGCGGTGCAGCACGTTACGTCTCTGGGAAAGTTCCAGTAAATGCACGTAACACCCAACGCGCTGAGCAGTCTTCATCGAATCGCGCAGTTTCCAACAGTGGTCATGTAGTAAACAGCAGCATGTCGGAACTCAATAACGCTCAGACCGAAGATGAGAAAATCAAAGCCCTTTTCAACCTTCAGGCTAATCAATGGAAAGAGCAACAACAGGAGATGGCCAAGTGAGTCATTAGATGTCGTTCTGCAAGAGGAAATTTGGCTAACATCGCCCTTATTCTATAGTGCCACTCCTGTCGCCCTCGGCCGAGGTAGGGGGAAACCTGTCAACGTCCCAGACCATCCTCCTCCCCCAGGATATCTTTGTTATCGTTGTCGAGAAAAGGGTATGAATCCTTTTTTTTCCATACAGGAGCTTGAGTCTGTATCTCTAACATTATGATATAGGGCACTGGATACAGGCTTGTCCTACCAACAATGACCCCAAATTCGATGGCAGGTTCAGAGTAAAACGATCGACGGGCATTCCTCGATCTCTTCAAACAAAAGTCGAGAAACCTGATTCTTTGGCACTGGATGGTTCGAACGAGGAACTGAAGAATACTGGGATTATGGTGAATGCTGATGGTGACTTCGTCATTGCTAAGCCCGACAAAGCGGCTTGGGAATTGTATCAGGAGAAGGCGAAGGCATCAGCTGCGGCGGCTGCAGAAGCAGCAGCCGCTGAGGGCAGCAAAGAGTTGCGAGAGCGGGGTCTGGAGTGCCCAATTGACAAACGGATGTTCTTAGAACCAACGAAGACACCATGCTGCAAAAGAACATATTGCAATGATTGTATCACAAATGCTCTGATTGAAAGTGATTTCGTCTGCCCGGGGTGTTCTACAGAAGGCGTGTTGCTTGACAATCTTTCGGTCGACGATGAGACTGTTGCCAAGCTGAAAGCGTACGAAGCCGAAAAGGCGGAAGAAAGAAAGGAAAGGGAAAGGCAGCAACAAGGGCAGGATGCACATCTTAAGGCGTCTGAAGAAGAAGCAAACAGATCGCCCCAGTCGAAACCCTCAGCACGTTCACCAGCCTTGTCAAGTCGACCTACATCAACACAGTCAAAAAAGCGGCCAGCAGAGGAGGAAGATGCCAAGAAAGAGGGCTCTGAGAATGGGGATCGTGCCCCGTCAATGAAGAAACAGAAATCCCAGGACCGGCAGACGCCGATGGATAGTTCTGATGTCCAGGCTAAAGATCCTTTAAGCGGCTTTTCTTCGTTGCCTTTCAGTCAGCCGATGCCCTTCGGCGGCTTTGGATTTATGCAGTCCCAAGGTATGCCATCAATGCCTTTTGCGGATAATGGTTTCATTCCTGGAAATATGGGTTTCATGAATCCGATGATGGCGCCTTCTGCAAATTGTTATCCAGCTAGTATGGAGAATGGATGGAGTCAAATGAATAACATGGATTTCATGTCCCAGCCGAATAGGATGTACAATGAGAGCATCAACGGGGCAATGATGTCTAATAATTGTTACGGATCTCCAAACATGTACAACGGGATGGGCGATGTCTCCGTGGGAATGAATGCGATGGGACAGATGGCGGGTCATATTCAGCAGCAATCGGCTTTTCAGCAGGGACCTGGCATAAGTGCTTTTTCGAACCAGCAACGGACGACATTCAGCGCGCCATTCGCTAGAGAGGAAGATAATGCATACTTCCGCCAGCCTGTCAATCCACACCGGCATCAAGCAAGGCAACGGAGAATACGGCCGAGTGACTATCGAGAACTCTGAGTACACTGCAGTTATCTACCCATTTCTAAGTTTGCCGGTCGTTTCAAATCGTCTGGGCCCTTCAAATGTACATTAGCGTCGTCCCCCACTCGCATATACTACTAGGGTAGATGTCAAAACGTTACTCCTTGCACAGTTCATCGTTTAGAGAACGAGAGCAGCTGATAACTGACGATAGCGAGCGAGGGACAGTATTTGGTAAACAATCCATGAGGAAGCTTTTGGCGTCTGTAACGGCGTTCTTATGGCTAGGAATCAGCCAGTGAAATAAAATCGCAGCTACTTCCTACTGCGGTCTTTTCGTCCTGGAGAGCCAAGAGACAGTGGACAATTGTCTTTAGGTTGCTACTTCATGGATCGGCGGTTAGTTCGCTCGGGTGAAGAAGTCTGGATAGTAATAAGTCCACGGTGGTTCTATGGGCGTTGCGAATTTCAGGTTTTGACAAGCAATGACAGGGTATGTTGGATTCCTTTGCGTTAAATTGTCAGGAATATGGTATCTGCCCTAGTATTCTGATGGGGATACGAAGGAGAAGATCTATAGCCTGCCGGGGAAATTACAGGGGCTTCTATTCAAATTTTGCGTTGAAAGAAAAGGAAATATTTTAAGATATCTAGAGCAGATGACCTAAGATGTCCTGCTTGTTCGCAACAATGGCATTCCTTTAACACCGTGATCATCTATCTGCATGTAGTACTCATATATACTGCATTGTATGCACAGGCTGATTGGTAATGCGCTATACATTATTATCGCTTAGATAGATGCAAGAGGACTTGAATACATCGAATCAGCCTCCTGAGGTCAAGGTAGTGAAGCACTAAACCCTGAACCCTATGTTATAGTTATGTAACCACTATATAGCCTCATAGCACACCACACCTGCAGGACTATCTCCACATCTCTCTGTTCCACAGCTTGACATAATCTATAAGCGATCTGGCCGCCTACCTCAACGTGCGATGTGTTCAACCAATTTTAAATCAAAATGTTAACACACAAAGTGATCAAAATATCTCTAAAAAAGCAGAATTCTTCTTGCTATTAGAGCTTTTTAAATGGCCAATTCTCTAGTATTAAAGCTGCTGCTCATGCATATGATTATCAGAAGAACCAATCAAGAAATAGTGCTTGGTGTAACAAGCAAGGCAATGAAACTATACTGCAGAGCTGGTGAAGGAAGCAGCAGATCATATAACATAATATACAAGAGCCAGAATAATATACAGAGACTAAAGCAGAGTCAAAAGACCAGAAGAAACAGGAGATATAAAAAAATAATTATTACTTCTATAAAAGCATGTATTTAGTCTACTGCATCTTATTCTTATACAGATCTTAGAATCAAGCTATATAACTGGGTTATTTATCTTTAGTTTTTTGACTCCTATCAATTGTCTTACTTTAAGAATAACAGTTCAGCTGTTATACAGTTGATACTTTTTGACAATGATGTCTTAAGATTAACTTTAATTATATGTCTTTAAGATTGTCCTGCACATGCTAATTCAACATCAAATAATTAAAAGCTTAGACTTGATAAGCTGCTCTGCAAAACTTAACTCAACCCTCAACTTACTCTGCATGGAGTAGGTTAAATTATGTCAAATTATAGAGGTATTAACTGATTAAGAGTTAATAAAAGGCTTCTTAACGTAAGCAAAATAAGTAAAAGCTATAGAAGAATTAGTTGATTTTCTATAAATTCTAAGATCTGTTATGAGAATAAAATGCAGTAAATTAAATATATATTTAAATAGAAGGCTCTATTTATGCTTTCTTTTTCATATATTATTTTGTTATTCATTTTTTGTTTATAATAATATACTAGTGTCAGGAGATGAAAGAAACTCTGGAGTATATAAAGCAGAAAAAAAACCAATGAACAGAGAAAATAAAGTCATGTAATAAAGCAACTAAAAAGAGATTGTGTAATTAAGATATTATAACTAAGAATAACTATAACAACCAAGAACAACATATTAACCAAGGACAAAATAATTAAAGAGAACTATTATAAAATAAACTAAAAAATAATATACTGAAGCAAGAAATAAATAGAGACTTCTACTTAAGTATATATCTAGTCTACTGCATCTTATTTACAAAGCAGATCTTAGAATTTATAGAGAATTAATTAGTTTTTTTATAACTTCTATCTTCTTTACTCACATTAAGAAGCTTATATTAACTCTAAGTTAGTTAATATCTTTATATTTTGATAATAAAATGCCCTCATTGTGAGAACTAGTAGAAAGCTACAAAAACTAACTATATCTACAGTAAATTAACTGGTTAAACTATCTGCTCCTGCTACTGCTTTGAAGGCATTAAATACTTCCAATGTCAATATAGAGATTGTGAATAAGTTAAAGAAGCAGGTTGCCCAGCTTATAAGCCAGATTCAGATTATGCAGTTACTTAAGAAAATTAAAGTTGTTAATGTTAAAATATTTAACAGTAAGTGCTTTATTCTAAGGAGATATCTAACCTTAATAAATATATATATCACAATAATCTGTTAAATACTCTGAAAAGTAACAAAGTTATGTTTGCAGAAATCTATTTTTAAGAAGTAATATTCAATTGGTTTAAGCTATATATATAGGATTTCAACAAGAACTTATTTGAAAAGCAAAAAAAATATCTAAAAGATGTTTAAAAGTTATGACAGCGCCCAGTCATAGTATTATTAGCTAAAACTATGATAGCTTGTCATACAGAATCAAAAGCATGGAGAAGAAAAAGAGAGAAATTATAGCATTATAGAGTAGTTAATATTGCCAAGTAGTTCTGGCAATATCTCCTACTGCTTACTTGTCTGCTATGCTGTCACATCACCCCCCCCTTTAAAAACACCTGCCTGCAGGCATTCAGGGCCTAAGTAACTGGCTTGTTGTTATCTCTATGCTTCTCTGGGTCCTCACCATCCTCCCAGCATCTTAACCACTCTTTTAGCTGCTTTGGGGGTCCAGGCAGGTCTGGGTAGCACTCATGGAAGCTTTATAGGCAGTGCAGTGAGCCTATAAAATTTGCTGCCAGGTACCATGTTGGGTTATTATTATAGTCTACCTACTTGACTTTATACTGCAGTTTCTTCTGATGCAGATGGACTGCTAAAATTTCTTCTACCTTCCATTCATATTCCTTATTAACCTCTATAGCTGGGGGAGGATCCTCAATTTGGCCTGGAAAAAAATTAGTAACTGTCTTCTAAAGCTTATCTGGTGAGAACACTGGATGTATGTAAATTGAGGCTGATAAGTCCAGCTTATAGGCATTATCAATCTGTTCAACAATGTGGTAGAGGCCTGCTATCTGATAGTTTAGCTTGTGACTAGAATGATCTGTCTTTCAGGTATAGGCTGACACCCATACTATATCTCCTATCTTGAAATCAACAATCTTCTGGTGCTGATCTGTCTGTTACTGCTGGAAGTTCTGAGCCTTCTCAATGAGCTTCTGGGCATAGTTCCAGGTGGCTTCTAGGCACTGGACTCATTTTTGGGCATCATTCCAGTTCAAATGCTCTATGGCAGATTGGTCTAGGAGTTAAGACTGTTGCCAGTCAAAGAAGGTCTGCAGTGTCACACCTTAGTCAATCAAGAATAGTGGGACCTCAGTTGACTCATGAGGCAGAACTGCCACCACAAAGTCTATTATTAATAGCCAATCTGATCAGTCATCCTAGTAGTAGTTAATAAAGGGTCTAAGGTGCTGTGCCATATACTGGTTTATTATCTCTGTTTGGCCATCTATTTGGGCATGGTTTGCAGTGGAGAGCCTCAGCTTTACATCTAGAATCTGACAGAATTTATTCCAGAAGTTTAAAATGAATTGGGGTCCTCAGTCTGATACAATGGTGTTCAGGGGTTTAGTTTACTAGTAGACATGCATTATAAAAAGCCTTGCCATGTCTTGAGCTATAGTGGTTTTGTGGTATGAGATAGATATTAGCCTTTTCTCTAAGCAGTCTACCACTGCAAAGACAGCATTGTAACCATGTTAGTTCTTAGAAAAGCTTCAGAAGTCCATTAAGATATGTTTCTATAGCTGATCTGGTATGGGCAGCAACTGCAACAGTCCAGAGAGCTTATCACATAGGTTCTAAATCTGCTGGCACATGTGGCAGTTAGCAATATACCAATCAATGTTCTAGGTTATGCCTGGTCAGTAGTATCTTTCTGCTAGCAGTTTCCTCATCTTATTTTTTTCAGGGTGGGCAGTAGAAGCCTGGCAGTGCATCTTATTCAGGAGCTGTATTCAAAGGTTTCCCTCATCTGGCACTACTAGCTAACTCTAGCTATACAATAATAAATTTTTCTCTAGGGACCATAGAGCCTTTCCTTCAGCAGCTGCTGCCTGAAGATTTATCAGGGATTTATGAGTACAGTTAGCCTGTAGCAGACAGTCTGCTAGATGTAACTCTTCCTGAATTGGCACCAGCTCTGCATGGGGGTTTTCCATCTCTTGTACAATGTGAAGGTCAAGCTATTCTGTCTTTAGAAGCTGCTGGGTCTGGTATTTCTTTTTCAGGCTATTCTGGGCTTCCACTATTGCTGGCTGCTGGAATAAGGTATCTGCTAATAGGTTCTGTTTCCCTGAATAATATTAAATCATAAAATAAAACTGGGTGAGATACTCAGCCCACTTTGCCTGCTGTAAGGTCAGGACTTTAGTTGTTATGAAATATTCTAAAGCCTAATAGTTAATTAGAATATTAAAGGGGTCCTCCTGCTGCAAGCCTTCTAGCTCTAGTTGCTATTTCTTCAAGGCTTGTATGATGGCTAAAAGCTTCTTATCATGAATTGCATAGTTGCACTCTGCTGGTGCCATAGTTTTTGAGAAATAAGCCACTGGGTGCTATTATTCATTCTTATCTATATCTAACTGAGAGAGTACTCCAGCAACCACCCCATCTGAAGCATCAGTCTCCAGCTTGGTTGGTTGATAGGGGTTATAATAGATCAGTACTAAGACAGATATTAACTGTTTCTTAAGCAACTTAAAGGCCTGAAGACACTGAGAGTTGAAGTTAAAGGGCATGTCCTTTCTTATAAAATTAAACAGGGGTCTTGCAATGCAGCTATAGTCCTTAATAAACTGCCAGTAGAAATTGTAAAAGCCTAGAAAGGATTGCACTCCCTTAACTATAGTTAGAGGCTTTTAGTTCTGGATTACTGCCACCTTCTCTGGGTCAACCTCTATTCTATTAGTGCTGACAATGAAGCCTAGATACTTGATCTGGGTAATATGGAATTTATATTTCCTGATATTTGCTTGAAGCCCTGTTTTTTAGAGTTGATTCAGCACTCTGATAACATGCTCCTGATGCTCTAGTTCATTCTGGGAATAGACTAGTATATCATCAATAAAGATGGTTATAAACTAGTCCAGATAATCCAAGAAGAGGTTGTTTACATATCTCTGGAAAGTAGCTAATCTGTTGGTAAGCTCAAAGGGCATCACCCAATATTTATAAACTCTATAGTAAGTCTGGAATGTTGTTAGATCTTCTGACTTAGAATCTATCTGGATCTTATAAAATGCCTGCCAGATATTAAGTTTAGTGAAGATTCTTGCTTAACTTAAGTGTTCTAGGGTCTCATTGATCAATGACAGAGAATAGCAGTTCTTCTTTAAGATAGCATTTAGCTTCTGATAGTCCACACAGAGGCACAACCCCTCATTAGCCTTGCAGACAAAGAGGATTGAGAAAGTAAAGAGAGCTTCACTAAAAACTATAAAACTCTTGCTTAGGTTCTTTATCAGGTATTTCTTGGTAGCTTTTAGTTCCTCAGCAGATTGCTTATACAAGGGGCTATAGCCTAGAGAGTTCTTCTTAGTGAGCTCAATATGGTGGTTATAGAAATGGTGTGGTGATAGCTAATCAGAGGCTTTCTTAGAGAACACATTCTGTCAGAAATAATAATATACTAAGAGATGTTTGTTTAGGTAGGCCTCTTTATCCTCTTCTGTTGGTAGAGATTAGGTTTTTTCCTTAATGATCTAGTCAATCTTATGGAGACTGATAATAAAGGTTTCACTCTCTTGAGCTCAGGCAGAGTAGTGGAAGCCTGCAGCCTCAATCAGAGCAATGTCAATCTTTAGAGGTTTCTTTGAGGGTTTCTTTAAAGGCTGTAAGTGGTGCTGTTTTACAATAGATCCTATCCCTTAAAGGGCTTGGTTTATCTTGGCTAGATCTAAATGCTTATTCATGGCAGCAGTTCAGGGTGGTTGATACCTAGCAGGTCCAGCATCTGGAACTTGCTGCTGAGTATTTACCTCATCTCCTGCAGCCATAAGCTCATTGAGCTCTGGGTGCTGGTCCAGCCAAATCAAGCATTTATTTTGTACATCCAACTAAACATCTTGCTCCTTATACTACTTCTGGCCTAGAATCATGTCATGATGCCCAAGGTTGGCTATGAGCATAGGCACATCAGCCTGCTGATGCTCATTAACTGCCAGATGCAATATAATTGTGTGGGTGATTTGTTCTTCAGTCTGGCCATTATAACCCTGGATGCAGCAATCAGAGTTCAGGGGCACTACTAATGTTTAGAAGTATTTAGTCACATCTCTTACATAAGAAGTATTAATAAATATAGATCTGTTGACTCCAGAGTCAACCAATGCCTTCAGTTCCACACTTAGTTCATTTCTTAACACATGACTAAATATAATAAAGTGATTGCCACCAAGCAACTTGCTCATGTTCAGTAAAAACAAGTCAACCTTATAGCTTTTCTCTAGAAAGGAGACTTTCCCTAGGGTAAAGCTTTTCTTAAATTCTGATTTTTATCTGATACTTTCTTCTTCTCTTCTAGAGTCTTAATCTCCAAGGCCTTCTTGCAGGGGCAGTATGGGGCAATATGGTCAGTCTTCTTGCAATAGAAGCATTTTTCTTCCTGTATCAGTTCTGCCCTTTGTTTATCATCTAGTCTGCTAGCCTTGGAAGCTGCAGGTGCAGCAGTCCTGGTGGTATGCTTGTCACAGGGTTCAGCAGCAGGAGCAGTCCCAGCAAGTTTGTAAAACTTGTTCCAGGCCTTGAACTTTTCAGCATTAATCTGCAGAGTGTATGCTGCCTGAGAACAGGCAGTAGAGAATTCATCAAAAATTCTGAAGATATAGTAGTCTCAGGTGATCAAGTTTTAAAGTTTATTTATGAGCTTGTCAAAAAGCTCCTCCTTGTAGTCTTCTAAGTGCAGCTGGGATTCACCTGCCAGATGCATAAATTCTGCTAGAAAGTCATGGTATTTCTGGTGTGATTCCATCTGGAGATAGTGCAGTTGGTGTTTAGCTGTCATATAATAGTTTGGATTGAAGAAGATTGATTTCAGGTGCTTAAAGACCTCATCAGCAGTCTGATACTGGTTCACTGAGTCTTCTTGGAATTGGGGAGCTGCATATCTGGTGGTGCACCCACCAAGGCAACTCTACACATATGCAACTTAGAGCAGATTGCTAAAGTAATGATCAGCATTGGCATTCAATTTGCCTTTTATTTAGGCTATTTAATTATTGAACTTGGGTTCCTTTCTGTCAGTTAGGATGAGTGGGTCTGGGAGCTTGACAGTGCACCTAAATTAATTAGAGACAGAAGTAGTTTTACAATCTCTATAGATTCTCACAGCTATCTTTGCAAAGGCATCTCAATATTTGTCTTATTTAATAATAAGTTCAATGATCTGACTTTCTCAGGTATTAAGTTGCTGGCAGAGGTTCTCAGTGCAATATTCTGTACAATTAATCTGATGTTCTTTGTCCTCCTGATTAGCCTCTCACATGTGAAGAAGGCCTTCAAAGAGTTCTTCTGGATTATTTTAATATTTGGCAAGGAATTCAGTCTTGGTAATTGTTTCTGGCTCATTAATTTCTTGAGGGAGAATAGAAATATGTTAAGATTCTTCTGGTTTAGAGGATTTCTCAACTGCACTGATTAAGTTAAGGCTTGTAGACTTATCAGCAGTTTAAGCTATCTTATTATTCTTCTGGGTTCTGGGTTCTGGAGGTCCTTGATCTAGGCTGCAAGGTTCTGGAGTCTTAAAAATTGAAAGAAAGAAGGTTTGTCTACCCCCAAACATGTATAGGGTTGCTTATCACTCTGGATTGCACATAACATGTAACTAGGGTAAACAAGAGGGTTTGATAAAATAAGAAGTTTAGGATTAATGCTTTTGATTATGTGACAGTGCCCAGTCATAGTATTATTAGCTAAAACTATGGTAGCTTGTCATACAGAATCAAAAGCATGGAGAAGAAAAAGAGAGAAATCATGGCATTATAAGGTGGTTGATATTACCAAGTAGTCTCAGCAGTATCTCCCACCACCTACTTGTCTGCCACGCCGTCACAAAAGTTATGTTAAGTTCAAGAAGAAACTTGCAGCAATTTTTAAAGATTTAGATAAAGAATAAATTACTTAACAGAAGTCATACTCTTTTTAACAACTTTAGTAATAAGTTATACATTTGAAGTTCACTAAATTATTTTTTTATTTAGACTAAGATGAATTCCCTCTTAAAACACACTTTTATCAGGGCTTAAAAATAAGATTAAAACTAGAATACTATTGTAACAGTCTGAACTAGGCGGTGAAGTATATAGCTGGTAGAATTCTTGAAATATTTCACATCTGATTTTGTAAATGGTTTCTTCTTTTTCTCTTTCAGCTTAGTCTCTTTGTTCTGAATTACCTTATAGCTCTAGAGATCTTCTAGCTAATAAGATTTGAGTTTGTCACAACTAGATATAAACAATAAATCCAAGATATTAAATAAAATAATCAAATAAGCTATTTATATTGATAATCAACTTTATAAATAGAAGCTTGCAACTCAATATAACAATTGAAAATCTTAAAAATTAGTTAAATGTCAATGGAACTCACAAGTAAAACAAGATTAAGATAAAAACATCATTATAAATATAATTAAGAAGAAAAAAATCAAAGAATAATTTCTAGAAAAGAAATACTTGTTTTAAATACAGAAAATCAAAACATTATAGAAAAGCTTACTATTTAGGGAAACTGAGAACTGATCTAACTATTCAAAAATTAGAAATTAAGATGCTAGCTGCTGCTTTAGTAAAACAAACCAGAATTTGAGATAATCTAAAAGAATTACTAAGTAACTTAAATTAAAGAAATTTGTGATTAACTAAAAAAACAGCCCTGAATATTAAAAAAGATTCAAGATTGCTACCTGAAATAAAAGTATATATAAGAAAGAATATAATAATAAAGAGCTCAAGCAAAATAAATTAAAAGAAAAAATTGCAACAGAAATAAAGACTAGAACAAAGAAGAAAAAAATTATAATTAAAACTACAGTCAGAAGTTCTTTAAGTATTTTAAAGAAAAAGATCAGCACAAAAAACTAAATACTCACAAAGAAGAGCTTAAGAAGAAATAAGCTACTTAAAATAATAATTTATCTATCAAAATATTTCAGAAAAACTAATAAAATCACTGTGAAAGCAAGAACTTATATAATAATAATACAGAATCTTTTTCAGATAATTAGTTCTACAGCTGTCTGATAGCTCAGAACATAGAGAAATAAAAGATAGAGTTATTTAAATCTAAGTTAAAAATTATAAATAAAAACCCTGATAAAAGAAAGAGAATTTTTAAGAGAATAAATCTTGCAGCTGCACTCTCTTAAAAGCAGATTGTTGGAAAGAATTCTATAAAACATAACAAAAGCATATAAATATCTATTAGCAATACTGAGATTAAATCTTTCAAGAATGTCTAAAACACAAACAACAGAATTTTTGAATTGCTAAGAATATTAAATAAGTGTTAAGAACCTGAGAAACTTATTTCTGCAATAAACTAATAAAATATATGCTAAACTGCAGTTGTATTTATTATCAGAAGTTTTCAGAAAGCCTTTATTGAGAAAAGAATTAACAAGTCTGTTACAATAATTAATGCACTCTCTATAATCAAGAAAAGAGTTACTACAGATAATATCTCTAAATATTGCAGATTGTCAAAACCTGAGAACTGAAGTGTCTGATAAATAATTCAATATACAACTGTTTGAAGAAAGAATCAGAACACTTAAATCATTACAAAATAGATTCTAAGAAATGTCAGGCACAGTGTTGACCACAGGAGTTAAAATCTGTCTGAAAGAAGTGTCATTATATACATGCTGTTTCCCTGGGTCTTGGTGATTGTAGTGATTGTGGTGATCATGGTGATTGTGATGACCATGATCAGTCATGTGCCAATCAGTTCCTCCCCTCGGTCCTATAATTATCCGGTCTTTGTATGGCAAGGTCCATAATAGTGGCTCGCTCACTTGTCAGCTATGTTAATGACTAAGCAGAATGCCACAGCCGAACCGTGCCGAGATCAATCCTCTCGGCGCGAGGCTTTTCCGTACTCTTCTACTTGCACTCCTGCCACTCCGTACTACTTCGCATCCCTTACTGTGTAATTAACCGGCGAACTCTGCAGTCCATCGTCGACATCGACTTTCATCCACCGACTTTGCTGACAGCACTTGCTTGCATAGCACAGTTATAACTAAGACATATTTTGAAAGTTTGAACCTTCAACATAAACTCGCATAGACCCGTGGACGCTTTTTTCTGCAGACCTTAATTATCTTTTACTGCAGCAACTGTCGTCAGATCACCTTCATTATTGGCTCGCTATCCACTATCAATATGGCTGAAAATCGCAACAGTCACAGTAGTGTTTTCAATCAGCAGCAGCGATTCTTTGACAGAAGCCCTCAGACTAGTGTTCTCGCCAGCTGTTATAGTGTCAACGTTTCCTCCGCGGCGGTAAACGGATTCCACTATTGCACTACGACGGGGGCCGGTAAGGCTTCATCTCTACGCCGATTGTTTCTCTGATGCGAGTACTAATTTCAACATTACCGTAGGAGCACAGTGGTATCCCTGAGGTCTCCTCAGGGCCTAAACCTCCGACAAGCCCTCCTCTTAATCTTCCGGCCGGGTTTGGGGCCGAGAGCTCCTTGACAGGTAACGGATGGCCTGAACAGAAAGAGGAGGCAGCGCAAACCATCAAAGAAGAGTGTGAGAGGCTCTTCTGTGACACGTTGTCTGCGATTTTCCTTGGTGAGAGGAGTCGTGCACGACAACAGTCGCTAGGGATGGGTGCGCATTATCAGGCCTCTCGGCCGGACTATCTCAAGGATCACAAGCGGATTCGGAGTTGGATTGAAGTATGGGCCTATGCAAGCGATGCTATCTACAGAGGATTCGTGGCGGATAACAACGACGAGACAGCCCTATTCGTGTTCTTTGAAGATCATGCGTTTGACCATGGCCTTAAATCTGGGTATGTTTCTACATATGTAAACCTTTTCTAAGTTAGCGGACGCTTCCGTCCACCCCACATTGCAGAAATGTGCTATGGGCTGACTGTTTCTGTACAGACTAATGGCCCTGTTCGAGTTGGCAAGCATACCCGCCTTTAACTGCTCTCATATTGTTGTATGTGTCCGTCGGTCAGTAGATACTGAGCTGGGCATTGTCAGGGACCTGGGATGGTGCGGATTTAACCTGACAACCTTGGAACGTTGGATTCCTCACGGAAGCAATGAGTCCCCTATCAGTACTAGATGGCTTTTCCTGGAAGCCGAAGTTTAAGTTATGGACATGACCCTCGTTCGCCTTGTTTATGGTTCTGTTCGATCCAGCTTTCCTTGTGATGTCTTATCCATGGCCTCCTCGTTTCTCTATTGGAATTTCGCTCCTTTCAAGGATCAGTATTGTTTTTGAGCTAGGAAGGGAATAAATGCATTTCAGAATCCGACTGCCAGCGATGAATTCCATGTCGGACAATATGTACGCAGATGATGACTTGGCGGTAGTGATGTGAAATAGACGAGTCTCTACTGTGCTGTAAATCGGGACTTCGTGTCACGTGATTTATCGATAAGACTGGTCCACGGGTCCACTGTCCTTGTCACATTCCTGGAATGGAATGGATATCGTAGGAGGCTCCTATCAGCAGCGTTCCATTCTTAAACAGCCGAACTCCATTCTATTTGCTGGGAAAGGATATTCGCATTATCATTGTTCAGGTGACTTATGCCTGGAGAAATGTCTAATATTGCTCGGCCGGTGGTCGACGGTTGCCTAGACGCATGCTTATAACAGACCCCGCCATTCTCTCTCGACACGCATTTCCTATTGAAAGACTCAAGCAGCATTCTTAAGTTGAACGAAACTATGCCACTTACAAAGGAGCATTCTTCTTCTCCACCTGTATTTCCAACTTTCCTTCTCCCTCCAACTCCTTTGCATAGGCGAAAGACATCTCGGCGGCCATCCAGTCCCGCTGCCACGGCCAATCTCCAAACACCTGACAAAACTGGAGCAGCGAAGTATCTCGATGGTCACGTCTCCTATATTCGATGTGCTCGCTGTTCAGCAGACCTGTGCTTTACTTCTCAGATAATCAGCAAAGGATTTACGGGTCGCCATGGTCGTGCCTACCTCGTTTCTGCAGGCCCTTTAACCTCTGCAATCTCCACGGGTCCATCGTCTTCTCCAACCACCTCACTGCCCAATACAATTACCCAGAGGGCAGTGCCGCGGCAACTGGTGACTGGAGCCCATACAGTCAGTGATATCAGTTGTATTTTTTGTGGAAGTGTATTGGGTTGGAAGTATGTCGCCGCAGAAGAGGAATCGCAGCGTTATAAGGTTGGCAAGTTCATTTTGGAGACCAAGAGAATCACTACATCATCGTGTTGGGAAACTAGTATGGACGTCAGTTTGTGCTCGCCCTTTTCTTCGCCAAAACTTGGAGAGACGCAATCGGAGATCCTCGACGGTAATGTGGAATTTGACAGCCAGGATGAGGCTGAATGCGAGGACCTATTCGCTGGGATCTGGAGCCCAGAGTTGGCGATTCGCCGAAGAAGCCGCAAATTCGAGAGACGGTCTGCAGCTCAAGGAGCTGGTTAGTTGATCTACGTGCAATCTCAAGTCGAAACTCCTTTCCTATCTTTTCCTTACCCCAGATCTCGACGAAGCTTTACATTGCGATCCTGGTCATTTGCGTCTATGTCTGACAATGACTAGGACTGCTCGGACTGTTAGTCCTGGGCTACGCCCAATAATACTGGTGCAGCCCAGCTGGGCTCCCACCCTTGATGCCCTGATACCCATAAAGTCACTTTATATTGCCTTGTCTCTTTTTCATACATGCATTAATTAAAAAGAAAAAGCTTTAATGTACATATAGCCACCGACCCCACAAAGACGACGAATATCATGCTTTCCCTTCCAGATTTCGTATTACTCATACCTTCTTTGGGTATCATATCATCAAGGGCTAAAGTGACCTTATCCATATTTCAGACGGCTGTTACAAGTTGTAGCTGACAGTCGTCATAATCTAATGGTCTGAAGCAGCGTCCTCGAGTTTTGCTCGTTTTGGGCCTCCTTCGTTGGTTGTGCTCTCGGCCGACCTCTTCCCCTTTATTACGCCCTCAGAAGTATTGTCAGATTGAGTCGGCCCATTGACTGGCTGCTTTCTTCTCACAAACGCAGTGAGATCATTTGCACCCTTGGTAGCTTCCTCCAGCCGGGCTTTCTGCTCCTCGGGGGACTGTCCCATAATCTGTCCGAGAATACCATTTACTGCATTCCCGCTCTTATTAAGGTCATTGATTGATACTGGAGGGCGTCGGAGATCGAGCAACTAGAGGAAGCACATCAGTTCAGCAAAGGCCAAAATAAACAAATGCCCAAAAGAGTAAACTTACCCGTTGCTCCATATCTGCTACAATATCCCTGACATTGGCTATTTTCTGCTTCGCAGCGGCCACCTTATCTTCATCAGTTACTTCCCCAGTTTCCAGCTTCTTCTGTTCCTGGGCCATCCTGATCTTGCAACTTTCAATGGCAATTTCCATGTGCTTTGCGGCCTCCTTTCTCATGTCACCATCAACACTGGTAATCTGGCTATTGGTAGCTTGGTCGATTTCTACTTTTTGCCTATTGACGGAAGAAAACTCCAGGGCAAGGGAGAGTTTGTAGTGACATTCGGCGACAGAGGGGTCTTCAAAGGGGAAAAGTGCTTGCTTCAACTCAAGCGCAGCTTTGAGATCGGCGACAGCATCCATAAATCTCTCCCCTTCCAAGGAGATCTCAGCCTGTAGATCATAGATGTCTGCAAGCCGTTCCTTGATGCTCCTAACCTCAGGCGACATCTCCGACGATTTCCCATTAGTTGTGCTATTGTTCTCCACTTGATCCAATTTTCGCAGAAGTAGAACGCGAGCCAGGTCGAGCACCTCAAAGGCGTTTGCGAAATCATCCTCTTCTTCCTCCTCGGCTGTCCTATCTGCGTCGTCCCCTTCATCCGAATCCGAATCGTCAAAATCCTCATCTCCGGTAAATTGGAAGTATGGCTGATTTGTGACCGCCTTCGACTGCACCTTCTCTTCCCCTTCAGCATTCCGCATCATCATACCCCCAGCGATGGCATTACTGATAATCCCTTCGCTGATAGCGCTTGATCTGGCCGAAACCGTGCTCCCTCCAGATGCTTTCTTAGATTCTGTGGGTGGCTCTCCGGTGAGTTTGGAACCAAGGACATCGCTTTTGCGCACAGCAACGTTGTACAGGGACCTGCCGTAGGCGTAAAGAAGATCGGCATTATCAACACACATTTCGCCATTCAACTCGGCTTGCAACTCGGTGGCTTGAGAGTATAGCTCGGCAGCAGCATCAAAATCTTTAATGGCATCCTTTGCGGCGGCGCGGGCAGTGAGCTCTGCTAACCGCGCTCGCATTTCCTCCGGTGTCTCTCTCGAAGAGCTCATCTTAGGCGCGTCGATTTGGTCGGCTGCAGCCATGACCACTGCTTGACGAAATAAATGTGCTTCTCCTGTAGAACGATTTTGTAGTCGCGTTGTCTGGCAAACGTAGTGTTTGGCAAGCGAGAGCCGTGGCAAAGGCGATAGCGCCGTGGGTTGGCCACGGGGGGAGTGACTTCATGATGCCGGTTGTCGTCGCGGTCGCGTCTGCGACACGCGGGCGCTACGCGTCCAGCGGCCCCCAGACAGCCCAAACGGGGAAGTCAATGTCACAGCATTCTCCTCGGCGCCTCCTATGCCGCGGTCGTCCTCGATGGGCCGCCTGCTTGTGGCTCGTTCTCTTACCCGATAGCCAGACCTGTGCAGGCTTGTCGAAACTGAATACGAATGCGGCCCGGCCTATCTGAGATGAACGACACACGAACGCCTGCGGGCGCACCTATGGCACCCGCAGCGCTACTGAAAGATGCGGCTGTCTCAGATTCTGTTCCCTCATCGTCACCGGCCTTTGGAACTCCAGTCCGCCCTGTTCGAGTTGGCAAGCCCAATACGCTTCCAGCCAAGGCCTCCATACTACCTATCCTGCTTCCTCCCGCTACTCTAAGACCCATAGCCTTCCGCACCTTCACCAGGAAGCACAATCTGACCATCACGTCAACTGCGCTTCAGAGTCTGGCAACCTTTGTGGGAAAGAACTGCGGTTCGGGATGGCGCGAAGAAGGTCTCGCGGAGCGAGTACTGGATGAAGCGGCCAAGATGTGGAAAAAGGCAGGCGGCGGCGTGATTGTGGAGGATGGCAATGGAGCTTCTTTGAAGGCCATATTACAGACGTTGGAGGGCAGCATGAGCGGTGGTAGGATCATAGCTGGGAAGGCAACCGGACAGGATAGCCATATGGCACGCGTCAATGATTTGCCTGGCAGCGGAACGAGTGCTAATACTGTGCACCCTACCTTTTCGACAGTGATAGAAGGGGATGGTGAAGACAAAGACCATTCTAATGCGTCACTCGATCCAAGGAAGTGGATCAAGGTCGTTGGAGCATTCGATCAGCCTCAATTGACATATAATGTCAACAAGAAACACTTTGAACCATCGACGTCGAAACCCTCCCTATTTCCTTCTCCTTCTCACAAGGCAGCTTTCTTTAGAGACCGTTATAATCTTGTTTATCAACGGTTACTACGCAATGAGTCATTTCAAACCAGCGGCCCCTCATTTCAGCACTCTTCTACACTCACAGCCGGGAAATCCTTTAAGCTAACACCTATTGTAAACTTATTAGGAAGAAGCGGCACATCTCATATGTTGTTGGGTCTGCTTTCTGTGTCTCCAGCAGGAGAGCTATCCCTCACCGATCTGACAGGGAGCATCAGATTGGATCTGAGCCATGCACGGACAGTACCGGAGGATGGTGCATGGTTTGCGCCAGGAATGATCGTTCTTGTTGATGGTATATACGAAGAGGAGGAGAGCATTAGAGGGTCAGCCTTGGGAGGCAACAGTGGCGTGGGGGGTGCGATAGGAGGTCGATTCGTCGGGATCTCAATTTGCGGCCCTCCATGTGAACGAAGAGAGATAACCCTCGGAACTAGCAGCTCCAAAGAGAGCGGAGATCTAGCTTCTAGTGGTTGCTTCGCTGGGGTTGACTTCCTAGGTGTTGGAAGCGAGCGTGCACAGGGGCTGCGTATGAGAAGGATTCGTGCGGGATGCTTACGATACGGGCAAAATGATAACGAAGACTCTAGCCGACGAACTATGGCAATCATGAGTGAGGTAAATCTTGATAACGTGAAAACCCTCGAAGCACTGAAGAAGGTTCTCAGTATCTACTGTGATCTACCGTTATCGGAACTTCCGCTCGTCTTTGTCATGATCGGGAGCTTTGTTCGGGATTCTGTGATCAGTGGAGGTGGTCGAGGGGGTAGTATTGAGTATAAGGAATATTTCGACTCGCTCGCTCTGGTTTTGTCAGAGTTTCCGTCAGTGCTGCGACACTCTACGTTTGTTTTTGTTCCTGGCGATAATGATCCATGGGCCTCTGCATTTTCAGCGGGTGCTACCACTGCGATCCCTCGTGAGGCTATCCCAGAGTTATTCACCTCGAGGGTGAAACGTGCGTTTTTGACAGCAAATAATGAATCAGAGAAATCATACTCCGCAGAGGTCCCTGGTGAAGCGGTTTGGACGTCCAATCCTTCGCGAATTTGTATGTTTGGTCCGGTTCATGAGATAGTTGTCTTTCGAGACGATATGTCCGGAAGACTGAGGCGAAGCGCAGTGCTCTCCGGAACGGAGACGATCAAGCCTGACATTGAAATGTCTGACGAGCCGTCGAGTCGCTCAGTGAGTACCAGTTCTTCACAGGGTGGAAAATCTCAGGTACCTCCTGTCGAAGGAAACCGGAGAATGGGAGACGACCCATCAGCAGCGATGCTCGCAGCCCGGAAGCTTGTCAAGACAATTCTGGACCAAGGCAATATGTCTCCATTTCCGCTTACCACACGACCTGTTTTATGGGATTATGCGTCTTCCTTACAGCTTTACCCATTACCCACCGCGTTCGTTCTCGCGGACGCTGAAACAGCGCCCTTTACGATTACCTACGAAGGGTGCCATGTGATGAATCCCGGGAGGCTGGTGCCTGAAGGGAACAAGAAATTGGCAAGGTGGATAGAGTATGATATTTTGAAAAACAGAGGGAAAGTCAGAGAAGAGCGCTATTGACCTCTTTGTGAATCCCGCTCAGATAGATTACTGCGTGGAGATATCCTTAGTTTGGGAGTGTGAATACAAGTGAAATCGACTTCTCGCAGACATGACACAGCTCAACTTTCGATACAAACAGTGGTCCTTTTAACAATCTTCGTTTCAGCAGTGAGCAAAGGTAGAGGCTGCATCCTATTGATGACTCTGGACTTACGAGTTTGATGTCAGTAATTGGAATCTGGGGTGCCTCGAGACGACAACTCTCCAGTGGAATTTTTATATGAATGTAAGGGATGACCTATGGCTAATCTGGGATACACTCAAATTCTATGCTTTTGCAGTCCCTGAATATGACGATGCATTAGTAATTATATGGAAACTGAAGTATACACAGCTAGACCTCCCCTCTTCAACATGGTGAAGAGGAAAACATCGAAAGAGGAGGCGCCCTTCAAATATAGAGAGCACTAAAGTTATGAAACAGAGAAACGTAGCTAGTCATTAGGGCGCATTAAGGAAATCCATATAGCCATTGGAGTGAACAGTTAGAAGCCCAAACTCACACTTGGGTGAAAACTGATACCCGGTGAATTCCGTGACCGTTTGATGGACATGATTAGATAGGTATGTTTCATTCTTCATGACTGTCCTCGAAGGGTAAAATGAGAAGGCATTAAGTCATTGCAAAGGTGCAACCATTGTACATGTACATGTGCCTCTTAAGGCAGAGACAACAAGGCAAAATAACACCTGCAGCAACCATACTGTAGTAGAGGAGGAAATGGAAAACGCCATTAGAACATGATATCCCAGTCCAGGTCATTAAACCCAAATCGATAATAACCTCTGAAGCAAGAGAAATCTCCAGATATCTCAGTCAATCATGATAACATCGGGATCTCCCACCGTCTCAGGCTTCTGTACATTATTACTGACCGCTCTTGAAGTAGCAGTATTGGCGGCATGAAGATTGCCTTCTCCTGTTCTGCCTCCTGAGACGTTCCGACTCGTTTCATTATCGGTCCGGTCCATCTTTCCTACCTCGTCATCCCTCGGATTGCCGTTTGAGACATTAGTATCTGACTCGCTCTGGTAGTTGGTGAAACACATGTCCAGTTCTGATAAAAGATTCCCAACTTTCTCTACCTCTGCGACAGCTCCATTTCCAAGTCCCTTCCAACCATCGCCTTTCGAGTTGTATATTTTTTCTCGCAATCTGTTTTCAATAACCTCTCGACCAGATCCCTCATGCGAAGAGCTCGCGTCCTTCAAAATCCAGGTCAGGCGGTCCCGGTGTTGACCAGCAGTGACAAGGAAGCGGTATTGCTGGCCAGGATAACGGATCAGGTAGACTTTCGCACTTCTCGCAGTAACATGGACTTTCGATCGGTAATTACGAGAGGCGTTTGCGGCAATGCGATCCAACGCTCGTAGCAGCGGAAGAGTAAGAGGGAGAAGCTCGATGACGCGGTCGAGGCCGACATCAAGGCTGTCGTGGTTAAGAATGGTCGCTAGCGATTCCTTGATGCGACGATGGGGATTTAACTGATCAAAGTTGATGCTTAAGCACATGTGGGAAAGTGGCGTCGTTTTTGACCTAAGTTCAGCAGGGTCCATATCTGCTGGCAACGACAGACCAGAGTACTTGATATCAATGCTGGCATGGAGATCCTGCTCGGATTCATAAGCAAAGGTGAGCCGGGAAAGTGATAATGACTGCGGTTTGACTCGTTTACGCCGAAGAGACTCGAGGATTGAGAGTACACATTCAAGCCTCTGCAAGCGGCTGAAAAGGTCGGTAATGATAGCTCTTCCAGCTGTGACAAGAAAGCGGATAGCAAAGCCGCCACCTTTAGGTTGGAAGACAACTGAGCTATCCATCTTAGAGGTCAGGGCATCAATAGCCCTAATAGGCATTAGTAACTGTCCGTATGCGACGATGATAACACGATTGGTTTGCGGGTCGACTCCTTGGAATGAGAGACGGATAGTATCTTTGACAAAGGACTTCGTCCGTGTTCCCAGAGGTGATGATATCCGAAGACCCGTAGGGAGCTTTGACGCCTCAAAACGAATAAACAGATTTGGCACTCGAAGCCCTGGTTCAATCTGTAGCTTCTGTACAGGCGGGAATGAGTGAACGCAACGCAGTTCTGCCAGGTAATGAGCATTGGCATGAATAGCAAGCATCCCCGCGAGGCAATGTTCCAAGTCTGCAAAGGACGTGTAGTTAAGCCGCTGACGCGCAGTGAGAAGTCTCTCGGTGACCATCTGAGCTGACTGCAAAATGGCAGATCCTGGGACCACTCCGTTTGGGGTAGAATGGGTAGTTGTCGACGGTGTCGTCTTCAGTTGGATTACCCACCAATGGTCGCCGTCCATACTGCTTGTTGCGGCTACGATCCAATTCCGTTGCCAGTGTCGGTTCCAGAAGAAGGCGAATCGCAGAACGCTGGAAGGGAATATTCGCCGGATATCCAGCCTCAGTCCTCGGGGATTGACCGTCTCCCAGCCGAGCACCTTAGCGTGTGACTCGATCTCCTCCATTGCAGCAATACATCGAAGCCGCGAGACACGAGAGACTATGTCGTCAACAGAAGACTTTTCAACGCCGCGGTCACCCTCGTGACGGCTCAGTAGTGTGGGGGTTGTTGAGAGTGTAACTGTCCCTGACATAGACTCTACGGATACACGGAGATATCTGGACGTTGTAAGCTGCACGGTGAGATAACAAAAGCCTGGCTCAGTGGCAGACATCTGCACTCTGAGGGAGAGAGTACGGGTCCGGTATAGGGCTCCGGCGCTCAATCTGGTGTATGCAGACCGAAGTATGTGAGAGGCGTGTAGCGCAATTACGCTTCGCAGGACCGACTCCATCGATAAACTCTCAGTGTTAAACTTAATGCTCGCACTGTCGACCTCTTTGTTATCACGCATCCAGCGTAAGCCTAGATACGGCGCTCCTGAACCTTGAAATTCACCCAAGTTGTCTCTCCGACGGCCACTTTTGACACCAATTTCAAGCCAACTTTTAGCTCCAGGCTTGAGAGCCCAGTATTGTACAATCAGAGTGCGGTGTAGCAGTTCAACACGCAAAGCATCAGACCAATTGCCCCGTGACAATTCTATAGCTTGTCTGAAGAGTATGTTTATCTTGTTCGTTAGAACCAGGTTGTGGAGAAAATCAAAACACCCGACCAACCCCTGGTCCCGAAGGATGTCATTGATTTTGATGTCGAGCTCGTTAAAAAATCGTCCTTTAGGAACGGGAGACGAAGGGGAAAAGAGAAAACGGATATCAATAAAGAAAAACTGAGAAGATTGCCTTTCTTCCGCAATGGAAAGGTCGAGTTCGAATTCCTCGGGAACGAAGAAGGTCACTCTACCGTCGTGCACAAGATAGGTACGAAAAGGAACAGGAACCGAATCGTGCAAGATAAGCCTGGTGCTGATGATCCTGTTGATTTTTTGCAATGTTCTGAGAATCTTTTTCGCGGTCAGGGGCCTTGGGGGCTTGTATCCCAGCTGCGAGCAGAAAAATTAACATTTTTTTTTAACAATAGTGAGAGCACAAGACTTACATCTGGCATGGCAGCAACTTTTCCCTTTGACAGAACTTCCAAAGCTGTTTTTAGATCTGGATTTGCAACCTGAGCTCTCACCAGATCTCTTTTCATATCGCCCACGCGCTGCACGGCCCCATTGTATGCCAAGTGCCGTGTGCGGATGAAGCCTTGAAGATCAATCAGCTTGCTTACGTCGGCTGCTCGTCGGCTCCATTGTGACAGGACGAGAAGCTTAATGAACTCGGCCCTTTTAGCTTGTGCAAAGTCCAGAATACGTAGCTTCTTGTGCATATTCTCTGCGGATTGGTTTCCAGATGATTTGCCATTAGTGAGGGCCGACTGAGCTGCGTGGCTTTGAGGGGGCACCTGAACATCTGCTAGCTCGGTGATCAGATCCGACAGATCATTCCAGCACTGCTGCACTGCTCTGTTGACCAACTGCGCATAAGGAAAGAATCCATGCGTAATATGCACCAATTCAGGCGGCAGTTGGCTCAAGGCGTCCGACCACGCCTCGGCTGTGGCTCTCTGTGTGTTCGTGTCGCTGAACATGTCCAGATTTTGCTGGGCTTGGCCAGGCCCTCTCATTGAACCATTCACATGAGTCGAGGCGCTCTTCAAATTCAGGGGATCGTCATCCTTCTTAGAAATATGCGATGAGGTGAGAATGCCATTATGGTGATTGTGGACATCTCCCCCCGGCCTGGATCCACTGATATCGGCATTGTCCATGACGACACCAGGCATATCGGGGTTCGCGCCACCGGGTACGACCTCGTCGTCTTGTGCCCGTCCCTCCTTCACCCCTTACACAGCGCTGCTTGATTAATCCGTCGAAAGCGCTATATTTTGAGCGCCAGTAAGCAAGTCCTGGTGGACAAGCAAAGATTATGCACGGTGAGTGAATCGGAATGGCCAGCACACTGCCATATATGTCGACAGACTAGAGAGCGCGAGAGGGATGACGAATGGGGAGGGAAGTTCACTAGCCCAACCAATCGTAGAGGAAGATTTGCAGGCAGATGTCCAAGGGAGCTCGCAAGGGAGATCGCGAGAGTAGCAACTGTCCAGTGTTTGAGACTGTATGTGCGAGCCTTGAGCGAAAGCAGAAAGTGCAGACAATGTACCACAAGCGCGAAAGAAATCGGACGGTGGAATAGCGTCGCTCCAGCCTGCAATGGATCTCTGTTGAGAGGAGAGGGAGGGGAAGGGGTTTGGTCTCGGCGAAGGCGGAAGAAAGGGATGCTAAGAGCGAAGCAAACCAAAGTAGCAAGAGGACTAGGATCGTGGAGAGGTTGCTTGAAATGAATGTCTAATTGGCAACGGGGGCAATTTAGTGAACAGGTCAGTGAGGTGGATGGTCGAGTGTGAGGGAGTGAGAGGAGGATGTTTGATCACTTGCGGTGATGGTAGACGGGCCCAGACAAATGACGCTGGATGATGAGCAGGTGGCCGATGCGATGCAGACGCGATGCACGGGTCTGGAGCTCGCTGACGGACGGGACGCTTGCTGCCTTGGGCGCTGGAGCCTTACCTGTGTAGGTGCTTTATAGTCGTACAGCAGAACACCCAGACGAGCTTTGAAGCCTTGAAGAGCGCTGGTCAGCCACCGCCTTGGGCTTGGAGACAAAAAAAAAGCCCTGGGGCCTGAGGTGGAGAGGTGGAGCAGGATGGCGTTGACGGGATCGTTACGCGCTGTCAGGACTCTGCGCACTACCACAGTAGCTAAGTTTAAGAAGGTCTACAACGATACTCTGGACTGTACACAGCAGTACAGTACTCCGGACAAGTAGTACAGTACCTATCTAGGCAGATTGCAGCTGTGTACAGACATTTCCGCAGCCAGGCCCTGATGATCAGGCGTTCTGCTCCCGTCAAACCGGAACCCTGCCGGTGGAGCCATCCACGTTCCTCCAAGGCTGGACTTCAGTTCCTGAGTCCTCCTTGCGAGCGTGGATTGGGTAGAACACTGCACCAGCTGCCAGCTTCCATGCTCCACGTGAATCAGCTGGTGATGCCATCTTCTTCCCTACAGAGAGTATTGTCCATTCCTGGCGTGCTTGTTACCACCATAGACCCCCTCTCCCCTGAACCTCGTTTGATGACTTTCAACCCGACCTGACAGGTACTTAGCTGTACACTAGGCGCCCGGTATGGTGCCTCCTCTCATGCTCTTGCCAGCTCTTCCTGCTCCATTCAAGGCCTCTCCTTGGTGCCAAATTCTGTTGTAACTGTCGGTACCGGGACAGTCAGACGGGAAAAAAGGCCTTCTGGATGCAACAGGCGTCTGCAAACATTGTGGTGCTGCACTGTGTGAGCAACTTCAGACCGCTGATTCCCCAGCACCAATGATGGTCTGTCGTCAGTATTTCCTAGGCTGCTCCACTATATCAACCACCAATCTAGCTGACAGGACTCCTGGTCGTCCACAGCAGGTACCGCGACGTTCACGTTCCCATTCCCATCAACAATTACCTTCTTCTCAGACAGCATCCAGAGTGTATCCCTGCTCCCAAGGATCTTCCGATCCTCCAACGCCATCCTTTGATGCTGATAATGATAATGAGGATTCCCTGCTAGGCGGGCCGAGTGTCGATATGCAGGAGGACGAGCTTTCAGAGCGGCATCCATTGCTTCCTCAGTACCCAGGTGATGATACTCGGCCAACCAGTAAGAAGGAGCTTGCTGGATGGTACAGCTATGGCTGGGCGGCGGAGGTGTTTGCAGTGTGCGCCATGGGTATGAAATCATCCTCGTGTCGTCCTCTCGGCTCACTCGACTGATGACTACGGTTCCTACCAGGCTCATTCCTCCCGATAACCCTCGAGCAATTGGCACGAGATCGAGGGGTTCTCCTGGAGGATAAGACCACGCCGTGTAGTGCTACTTGGGGCGCTTCTCTGCAATTCTCTTCGATGGATTCCTCGAACATCCCAATAACATCTATCAGCCACAGAGTTCCACGCGGCCCGAAAACAAGTCAGTGCGTCATTTATTTTCTGGGAATTGAGATCAATACTGCAAGCTTCGCTATGTACACGTTCTCAGTGAGCGTTTTCATTCAAGCATTGCTTATCATTTCAATGTCCGGGGCTGCGGACCACGGGCGCTACCGCAAGCTCCTCCTGGTCACCTTCGCATGTGTCGGTTCAATCGCCACAATGTTGTTTCTGCCCGTGGTGCCACAGGTGTATCTCCTTGGTTCTCTTTTGGCAATAATTGCGAACACCTGTTTTGGAGCATCTTTCGTACTCCTGAACTCCTTCTTGCCTCTGCTGGTTCGTCACCATCCTTCTGTGATGAATACCAGCGCCGAGGATGATCCAGCGCCGAATGCAGAGACGCATCTTGAAGAAGACGACGCGGCCAATGAGACTTACAACGTTAGCGAAGATGCCACTTCGCCGCTGCTCGCAGTGGGTCATTCCAACGGTAGGCCAACCGCTACGATGTCAGCCCCTGCAACTCCAGCTATATCTCCGGCGCTCCAGTTGTCCACCAGAATATCCTCGTACGGGATCGGCATAGGATATATCGGTGCGGTTATATTACAGATTCTATGTATACTTGTTGTTATAGCGACTCATCAGACCACCTTTTCACTGCGCCTCGTCCTCTTCCTGATTGGGCTGTGGTGGTTTCTCTTTACTATACCTGCAGTTCTTTGGCTGCGGTCTCGACCCGGGCCACCTTTGCCATTTTCCAGTACCGGGAAGCTGCGTCATTCATGGATTGGATACATAGTGTACGCTTGGACATCGCTGGGCAGGACAGCCTTGCGGGCTCGCCGTCTCAAAGATATTCTACTCTTCCTTACGGCTTGGTTTCTCCTAAGTGATGGCATTGCCACCGTGGGTGGGACAGCCGTGCTCTTTGCGAAGACCGAACTTGATATGCAACCCGCCTCTCTTGGACTCATTAATGTGATTGCAATGGTCTCGGGCGTCTGTGGAGCGTTCTCGTGGAGCTACATATCACGTTTGCTAAGGCTCCAGGCATCACAAACTATAATTGCATGCATCTGCTTGTTTGAGCTAATCCCGCTGTACGGTCTGCTGGGGTTCATTCCCGCCATCAAAGGGCTGGGATTCTTTGGCCTGCAGAATTCGTGGGAAATGTTCCCATTAGGTGCCGTGTACGGCCTCGTTATGGGTGGCCTGTCGTCATATTGCCGAAGCTTCTTTGGGGAGCTGATTCCACCGGGATACGAGGCGGCTTTCTATGCTCTGTACGCCATCACGGACAAAGGTTCGAGTGTATTTGGTCCGGCAATCGTAGGTGCTGTTACAGACCGGTATGGCGAGATCAGACCGGCATTCGTATTTCTCGCCGTTCTGATATTCTGCCCGCTGCCACTTATGCTCCTTGTGGATGTCGATCGAGGAAAGCGAGATGCTTTGGAACTGGCAGCCGAGCTGGATGGGACACGAAGGGAGAATAATCAGGGCTATCAGGCAGTTCCTACTATCCAGCTTGTAGACGAAGAGAATGAGGAAAGCAGACGGGAATAGGAGGTGAAGATCGCTGTTAGACGGTGTCAAAAGTCTTGGGTCTGACCCTCATGTAGGGTCGAGAAATATGTATGCGTCTCTTTCGGGGGCCGATCTCTACCGCCTGGCAGTCAGAATAGTGTTCCCCCAGCGGCGAATTAATAGATCCATTCTTTATCCTGCTTCTTTGTGGAGAGGACACTGTGATTCTCGCTTCTTCTTACGCGCGGAGATAAGTGCGGCTAGTAAACATACTGTACTAACTACTAGATCGACTTGCTTGAGAACAGGACAAGTGGACCTACTACTAGGCGCATCTTGCGGAAGACGAGTCACGGCGGAGCTGCCGAGGAACAAAACCGCGTCTCCGGGGAGGAGCTCTTCTGGCATGCAAAGCCACTGCCTCCCTGAAATACGACACTGGACTCTGGTAGAGCTGCCGTCGCGCTCGAGCGAGAACGGTCGCCAGTTTTTGTTCGGTACTTTATGGTCCCAAAGTAGTGTTGAAAGCTTTCCCAAGCTGCGATTATGATGTAGCATACATGATGGTCAAAAGAACCTATGTAGAGGCTTGAGCAGTAGGAAGGGACTCACCATTCCTTCACAAATGACCTTCTCTCCCTTGTTCCAGTGACCGGGGCTGAGTTGCAATCACTGCGCAGCCAAGGATGCCATGTTCTCACGTCCAACCATGACTTGGAATTCCCTGCGCGGGAGCTCCCTTGCTGCTTTAAGCGGGCTGGCGTGGCCAGTCAGGAGCTCTGGGCAGGCTGACCGTCCAGAAAGAACAAACTGTCCTCATCGGCAGCGGCCCCTAAAAGCGTCCCCCTTCCTTTCGGCTCGTCCAGTTCCTCCAATTTTCTTTCGTTCTTTTCTTCTTTGCTTATTCTGTCCGCTCGCCCTTCTCGGACACCCATCCTCGTTGTCTCCATTCTGGTTCCGCAGCCTGTGCCCTGTGGGTGAATGGGAGAGCAGAGCGACGAATCGACTCTTGCCTGTTGAGGACCAGACGCCCTTCTGTCATTTGAATTATTGCCTGCCTTTTCCCTTCTTCGCTTCCACTGATCTTCAGATCTCTCACTGTAGCTTCCGTTGCACTTGCAACCATGCGGTCTTTCGGACCCTTGGCTTTTAGCCTCCTCGGCGCCGCTGCGGTCGCCTCAGCTGCCAACGCAGAGTCGGACGTCGTTTCACTCAAGAAGGATACGTTCGAAGATTTTATAAAGGAGCATGACCTCGTGCTGGCGGAGTTCTTCGCTCCTTGGTGTGGTCATTGCCAGGCCCTCGCCCCCGAATATGAGGCTGCCGCCTCGGAGTTGAAGGCGAAGAACATTCCTCTGGTAAAGGTTGACTGTACGGAAGAGGCGGATCTGTGCAAGGACTATGGTGTTGAGGGTTATCCCACCCTCAAGGTCTTCCGTGGCCTTGACTCGATTAAGCCATACCAAGGAGCTCGAAAGTCCGGAGCGTAAGCCATTTTGTCACTCCCACTGGACATGGCACAATTCACTGGCTGACTAACATTATCTTAGGATCGTTTCGTATATGGTTAAGCAGTCTCTGCCGGCAGTGTCCACAGTGACCAAGGAGAATCTTGAGGAGTTCAAGACCATGGACAAGGTCGTCATCATTGGATACATTGCTGCTGAAGATAAAGCTTCCAACGAGACTTTCACAGCTCTCGCGGAGTCGAAACGGGATGACTACCTTTTTGCTGTTACCAGCGACCCTACGTTAGCAAAGACAGAAGGTGTTAAGCAGCCTTCTATTGTCCTCTACAAGGATTTCGACGAGAAAAAGGATGTCTTCGATGGAAAATTCGACAAAGAGGCAATTATTAGCTGGATTAAAACAGCCAGTACACCTCTCGTTGGCGAGATTGGCCCGGAGACCTATGCAGGATATATGTCGGTATGTATACATAGTACTTCGTTTTTTTTGTCTCAAAAGTTGCCGCTAACATATGTAAAATTCAATATAGGCCGGAATTCCTCTGGCGTTTATCTTTGCGGAAACGCAGGAGGAGCGGCAAAAGTTTGCCGCCGACTTCAAGCCTATTGCGGAGAAGCACAGGGGTGCTATCAACATTGTCACTATTGACGCTAAAACGTTCGGCGCTTATGCCGGGAATCTGAATCTTGATGCTCAGAAATTCCCGGCCTTCGCCATCCATGACACCGTGAAGAACGCTAAGTACCCTTACGATCAGTCCAAGGAAGTAAATGCGAAGGATATTGCCCAGTTTGTGCAAGATGTCCTAGATGGCAAGGTCGAGCCTAGCATCAAGTCCGAACCGATTCCTGAAACCCAAGAGGGTCCAGTTACCGTCGTAGTCGCCCATAGCTACCAGGAGCTAGTGATTGATAACGACAAGGATGTCCTCCTCGAGTTCTATGCCCCGTGGTGCGGGCACTGCAAAGCGTAAGTTTTACCAAGCCCTCCAACGTTTAGTGGGAAATATCTGAGGTTTGGCTAGTCTTGCTCCAAAGTACGAGGAGCTCGCACGCCTTTATGCGGAGAACCCTGACCTAGCGTCCAAGGTCACCATTGCCAAAATCGATGCGACGGCAAACGATGTACCCGATGAGATTCAAGGCTTCCCCACGATAAAGCTCTTCCCTGCCGGCTCTAAGGACTCTCCGATTGACTACACCGGATCCAGAACTGTGGAGGACCTTGCAAACTTCATTAAGGAGAACGGGAAGCACAAGGTAGACGCTCTTAGCGCTGGTACTAAAAAGCCCCAGCAGGGCGGTGATGTTACTAGTGCTCCATCGATTTCTTCGGAAAAAGCCGCCGAGACTGTCGCCCCGACAAGAGATGGCCCTGTGGATCATGATGAGCTGTAATCACGGAATCACTTACGACTTTCCATCAAGTCTCCTTGAAATGTCTCCAATATGTGCTTCGTATTTCGGCTTGTCTGCGTTTTGATGTTATTCTATAAAAAATTGTGTTTTAAAGGATGACAAGAACTCCACATTTCTGTCACTTCAGGCGAATAACACCGGGTCAAAGTCGTCGCTGAGCATCATCAGCTGCATTCAGTGCACTAAGTCGCGTTATTGTGGGACAAGGAGCCTCGTCATTCCATCTGACGTTCCGCAGCTATATGATACCTTTATCCGTTTCGGCTGTTAGTTGAACTGCCAGCTGATCATCTTCTCAGGACTATGACAATAAAGATTTTGAAAGGCGAAGCTTTTCCAATGTCGAAGTAGTAGAAGGTACTGCTTTGTAAACACACTCAGTACAAGCGATTTCAGGTATGCAGATCACAAAAAATTCAATCAATGGACCATAGTGGTCCATTCGATGCTTACTGATGGTGAAAGAACCTAAAACTGTTACCTGGAGATAGTGTAGGAGATATAGAATGGTTCCAATAAGGAAAACGCCACTGAGTAGCCATAATATTGAAGAACTGCCACCACCCAGCGAGCTAATCATTTGACGTGATCCATAAGGACCTACAAAACTGACAAAAACCCTTCAAGACGTTACACAGGAAGATCGACCTATTGCACTTTGAAAATTGAAATAAGCCGTCAAAACGGAGAGCAAGATTACCAAGACTTTTTTTCGCCATTAATCCACATCCATCAACATTGAAGAAGCCCAGTGCATAGTCTACACGCATTGGTATCGAAAGCCAATGTCAATGGAAAAGCAAAGAAAGCGCTATGTCCCGAACACCTCTTACAAAAAAGGAAAAAAAGTGTGCTGCTTGCCCAATGCCATATTTTCAGGCCAAGATACCTCCAATAATTTCCGCGCCAAACTTCTCATTGCAGGTAAGAGACATATTCTTATTACGAACCTTGGGCGCGCTGCGACTTCCTCGAAGATCATTTTTCTTCGGATCCAGTCTCACTGGCCTTGACCTGAGGATCCGGTTTGGTATCTTTGGCGTTGTCCTCTGCCGCTTCCGCTGCAGCCAAGGCTTCAAGAGCCTCGATGTCATCGTCGTCGCACATATCTTCAGCCTCTCGGGGCTTGAGGGATTCATCGTTCTTTTCGGCGTGTTCCGAGGGCTGACTTTCTAATGCTGTCTTCTCGTGATCAGCCGAAGCAGCAGATGCCTTTCCGGCTGCTGCTGCTGGGCCAAGAGTAGTCGTATTCGGAGTCAAGCTCCAATCAATCATGCCATCTTCACCATATCTCTCCGCCAGCCACTCATTGCATTTCCTGAAATGGCCGCAGGTGAACTAAAGTTGGACCAGATTAGCGCCTATACAAACCCCCACTCTCTATAGGACGAGTTATACTTGTCGTCGTGTGTTGATGGAGAGGAACGAGAAAAAAGGAATTCAACTCACAAAGCCATTGCGAGCACTGAGCGGACTGGGATGGACGGACTGCAGGACGCAGTGTTTCTGTCTATTGATGCCCGAAACTCGTTTCCCAGCAGGTGTACCCCACGCTAGAAAGACCACTCCATTTGTACGCACCCTCGCCACGGTGTCGATAACTTTCTGGGTAAATCTCTCCCAACCTTTCCCTGAATGGCTATTGGCAGCGTGAGCCCGAACTGTCAGGCAGGTGTTGAGCAACAAGACGCCGCGTTCCGCCCAGGGTGTAAGGAGTCCGCCCTTATTTGGAGGCGGTTGGAATGAAGGATAGTCGGTTTTGAGGGCGGTAAAGATGTTAACGAGCGAAGGAGGAGCTGGCGTCGGTGGGCGGACAGAAAAGCAAAGACCATGAGCCTGGTTATAGTTGTGGTATGGATCCTGGCCAATGATCACTACCTTGACCTTATGTAAAGGTGTATATCGAGACCTCGACCGAGTTAGCAGCTAGCCGTCAATGTAATGGATGAGCCACGTTTGCTGTACCAGGAATAGATCTCATTCTCTGGGGGGAAGATCTGAACTCCCGACTCCTTCTCCTTCTTAAGGAAGCGCTTCAAAGCCAGAAACTCGGGGGTCACAACTTCATCCTTGAGCTGCGCCAGCCAGCTCTCATCGAGCGTCTCAATCTCCAACTTGAGCAACTCTCTCTGCTCCGGAGTCAGGGACGCCACCCACTTTTCCTTGTTAAAGCGGGAAGCCGGAGTCGATGCGGCCGAATTGGGATCGACGGCCTTGGGTTTCGGAGCGCCGAAGAAAGACGTGATGGTCGAGCCGGTCTTGGGCTTTTTGGCGTCGGCTCCCGGACCAGACAGATGGCTGGCATTGCGTTTCAGGCCGGGAGTGCTGGCCATGATGAGCAGTTGACGGGTGGGTTGTCGATACAGGGAATGGATCTGGAGCACGGAGTAGAAGGGTGGAAGCGAAGGAGAAGAGCAAGGCATGCAGATGTGTAGCTAACGCCGGAGAAAGAAGAAGGGGAAGAGAGAGAGACCCGGTCGCCAGCCCACCGCCAGCAGCTGAAATCCCTTGGGCAGGGCCAGAGGACGTTGTCGTTGCCGACCCCGGCCGGAGAGGGGGCCGACGCGTTTGAGCTGGTCGCGTTCACGCGTCGAGTGGCTTGGCATCCCGCTGCGCGGCGGAGAGCCGTGGCTGGAGTCCTTGGCCTCCTCCGCAGTATGATCGAGGGCTGTAACCAGAGTAAAGTAATTGTCCTGTATCCGTGGGAGGAGATGACGTCTACCCCATGGAGCTGACCTGGCTCGCCGACACCCCCCAGGCCCGGGGTCGCGCGAGGACGCTGAGGGCATGCACCAACTGCCAGAGGACAAAGGTGCGGTCTGGAATAATGGCTCTTCCCAACGCCCGCAACGTCCAGCTGACTTACGGAGGAAGAAACGCTGCCGTCATCCCTCGGCCGTATCTCTACCAGCAAAGAGCCATCGTTCCCTGCGCCCCTCGAAGCGGGCCAGCGATGGTGTCCAAGAGAGCGGCAATGCCGTTGCTCGCGCCTGGCCGTCTCGACGAGACCAGCCGGATCCCCCCTTGGGCCAGTCAATATCCTCAGACGTCCCCAGGTCCACACGCTTCGTAGGGGACCTGAACCCTGAAGCGCTGCTTCTGGAAAGACTCGACGAGGCATCTGGAAAATCCCGTCGAGATCGCATCGGGCTATGGGTCACTTCTCCAGATACTCGACACGAGGAGAACGGGACTAATCCCCCTGCCTCCAATCGATCGCCATTACCGAACTCTGGCCCTTCGATAGACGTCCGCTCTGCGTCACTTTCCCTTCATCAAATATATGTTTCCGCTGTCAGATCGTGCGAGCCCCTTCCCTTTTCAACACGAGAATATCTGATCTCCATTTATTTTTCGAAAGTCAATCATATTCTCCCGCTTCTCGAGAAGGAACCGTTTCTACGAGCCCACTCTCATGGGACGGCGTCCGTGTTCCTCGTGAGGGCCGTTTGCCTTGTTGCGGCCAAAGACCGGACGGCGGGACCCTACTTACGCCTCACGGATGGCGGGCCAGTCGTGACATCACGCCAATTTTGCTCGGATATCTACAACGGGCTCGCTGCTGCAATGAACGCTGGGTTGGAAACAGACAGGATCACCAGAATCCGTATCCTTGCCCTGATGTCCCTTCACTGCGAAGGTTACGAAGGAGCGGAATCAGCCTCAATGCACCTCTGTCAGGCTATTCACCAGGCTCAAACTGCAGGTCTGCATCTTAATCGACCAGGACGCACTCCCCACGATCCCCTTACAAGACTATTTTGGTGCTTGTGGACTCTAGACAAGATGCATGCTAGTATAGGTGGCCGTCCAATTGTCTTGGCAGATCGCGATATTGGAATTAAGAAGCCTACCATCAAAGGTCTCAATGCACGAACTGCGTTTGACGTCTGGTTTAGTGTGGCTGATCTACTGTCCTCGGTTATCTCTTTGTACAGGCCTTCCGCGGAGGTTGGTGTAGCATGGGAGCAAGGCTTCCCAACGTTTGAAGACATAGCGGGAGACAATGTACAGGGGAACCTCGACTCTCCAACTCTCGGTGCGGTTTCAATGACAACCATGGCGCCGAATTCAAGAGCTAAACGTGAGCAGGTCTACTTGAACTCTTTTATCATGCGGTCGGTATCCTTTCATGCAGATCCAAGCCCTCTGGTGACCACCTTGATCATTCAAAAACGTTATATACTCGCCAAAGTCTTGCGGCTGTTCGAATATATTCCATTGTGGCCACTGAATTTGGTCAAGATCTACCCCCGCTGCCCATCATCCCCTATGCGGTTTCTCTTTCCATGAGTGTCTCTTATCAGCAGCTTCGCAAAAGCAAGCTTGGTACCTATTTTGACCGAGCCAAGGCCAGTTTGGAAGCGTGCTGCATACTTCTAGAAGAGTTGAGCCTCTACTGGTACTCTGCGGAAGCAATGTCGCGGCTCGGCCGGAAGACTCTCCAACAGATTGAGGGTGCAAGACCCAACAGCGGTGAGAAGTCAAAGTCCCAGCCTCAACCATTTTCGAGAGCGGCTAGGCAGCAAAGTACGTTGGAAAATGGACTCTCCTCGCTCGACCACGGACAGTCAACTCCTCTTTCAACACAGTGCTACGAGGGAGGACATATGGAAATGAACAGCACGTCTCTGAAGGATTGTGATTCTCTCTATGGCGAGCCACCGATATCTTCACCGCAAGATACTGTCTCCCAGTCTTTGGAACGCCAGATATCTGCCGAAGACTCCGAGCGCAATGGATTTGATGATATAGACGCGCTTTTTGGAGAATATCTGGACTTGTCCCTTCCCACGAATTTTTGGGATCCTATTTTCATAGGAAACGAGAATGCACCAGGTGTTCTACCATCAAGACCGTAAGACACGCTTGATATGCGTCACTAAATCTGGGCTCTGGCTTTCTGTTGCAAGATCTGGAAACGTTACAGCCCTTCAAAGGACATTGATTGCCATCTCTTCCTGTGCTTCCCAAGATATAACCGGATTCGTCCAGTTTTGCAGGATTTTTTTTCCCTAGACTTACTTGGATTGATTCCAGTATTATACATATCCTGCACAATTACATTTTGTGACAATCAGCTTTAGCCGATGATAGTGCAGACTGTGATAACTGGTAGTCAGGGAATGCTGTCTTGTGAGATCAATGGTGTCGGAAGAAGACATGCTGTGCATGTGGAACTTTGGGATTCATGCAGATAATTTCATACCCTCCAGGGACCCACGGACCCACAGGTGCCTCGTGGAGCCTTCCATGGGGAAAATAGCAACATTATTTTCAGTGGAGCCACAATCTGAGCTGGGAAACAAGCTGGAGTTTATGGTGCTATGGACGTTTGGACCCTTTAGGCACAAACCCCCTTCTCTCTTGTTTCCGACAACAGATCATACCAAATAAATGCACTTGGTTCTGGCATCAGCTGGCCATGTGTCTTCATCTTTGATTATATATTCTGCACTGAGAGCGAGTCGCGAGGGAATAATAGATACTGCTCTCACCAGACAGGAATACAGTGACGCTATGAGTACAGTATAGGGTAGCGTGCTGGTCATTCCTCACGGCAACAATAGCACTAACCCAAAAAGGTGGATCCATGAATTTGGTGCTCTCCTCCGCTGAGAGATTCATGGGTCGTGAGTCTACAGTACGCAGCCATGTGAGGCACCACAGTAGCGCGGAGATCACTGCAAAGCCTCTTGTTTGCCTTCTTTTCTTCCTTGCTCCACGCCTGGAACGGTGAACCAAACAGAGGTGCCACTCCATATGCCAATGATCACGACAAATGCACAGAGCTGGACCCTGCACAGATACATATATTGTTGGCAAGGTAGGTATTAATTCTCCAGCAGAGGCCAGACTGAGAGAGCATACTCCTTACTCTGTACTCAGCAGGGTGGAACCACTGCAAATAATAATAAATGACGATGCCTTCAAAGAGGCAGTGATTGACAACTTATGGGGATGTCTTCCGTTATCCATGCACGGTGCTGGCATGGGCAGCAACTGGATCTTCGCTACTCTCCAGGCCCTCAAGGGTGACTCTGATCTCGAAGCTCCAGGGGAAGCCCGCAGTCCATGCTGCGCTCTGCGTAAGCTTTTGGCGGTGGCTGTTCGTGTTCGCGGTGCCTGGCCCTATGGCGTCTTGACTTTACTGGGGACGGTTTAAGCTGGCGGAGATTCCCCCCTGGATCCGACGATAAACCCGCGGAACACCTCGTGGCCCAGGATGGCTCCAATTATCGCAGTCTCGCCCATGCCGTAGGTTGGTCCGGGGTTTCACACCTGCATCGAATCGTCACTGGCGTAACTTTAGCTACGACTCTCTCCATATTATTATTAGCCGGGCTCGCTCAATCAGAGAGCTCCACTCGCCTCATGGAATCCTTCTCGGACCGTCCGCCGTCAATCCGTACCTACTTTTCCAGATCTCAACTTCACATATTATATCTGGACTTGCTGCCCTGTCGCTGCATCTGAGCCCTTTCATCCAAGCACGTTATTATCGTCGAAGCGCTCCCCCGATACCTCCGTCCACGTCCCTGACCTTCGGGTCGCCATCCGCAGCTTGGCGCATTCAATGCCGTCCATGACTAACTTCCATCCGCTATGAACCTGTCTCTAAGTGTAAATCGTCAAACGGCCCGTTGAATCTGCGGGGATGCAGTCGTGGTGTCCTACACACGGGACGTAACCAGCTAAAGTGCCTTCAACTGGTCCTGTTTCGTCCGGAGTCTTGCGAGCCATCTGATGATAATAGCCCAGAGATAATATCTAGCGGACGCACCTCGACGAGCGTTTCTACGAAAACTGTACTTCAAGGAGGAAGCGCATAATTATGGAGCCCATTTCTAGCGAGGAGGGATGGCTGGCAGCCACGGCCAAGGCTCGTAAAGAGGCAGAGGAGGCAGCGGCAGTAGATTTGCGGGAGAGCCGACCTCCTCTCCATCCAATTCCCCAGCTGCAGGGACCGTTCGAGGAGTCGATTGTTGAATCCTGCAAGGGAGCACAAGACGATGGCCTGGTTGATATGGATGCGCAATCGCACCGCAACTATCTACTTGAAAGCAAGGAATACGAACGGATTTGTGGAAGAAAGTGGCGTCAAAAGCCTGGTGAGAGGCAAGCAACCGAATCTCTAAGCCCGAGAGCAATTTCAAGGAAGGCTAACACAATATGTAACAAAAAGGTACCATCCACTCTGGAAACTAATTTCTCAGATGTCCTTCGGCATGCACCTCCTAGCCAAGAGGCTAGCAAAATCGGAGTTGGAGGTGATGAAGATTTTGCAGAGCCACGTCGATGAGCTGGATGGTTTTATTGAAAGGACAACCGATGACTTCCTTCTTGCTCACGGCGATGTTCAGCAGCGGCTCCAATATCTTAAGCTCCCTCTCGAGAACATCAAAGTATTCGATGAGATGCTGGAAGATCGCAGTTTTCGGAATTCCGTCATTGATGAGAACGAAAAGATCGAGCACGTCATTGAACGATCGGCAGTAGCCCTGAATGATTCCTTCAAAGACATACAGAAAGGGATTGATGCCGTGAATATGCTGTGGTCCTATCTCAAGCAGTTGGCAAAGGAATGGACTCCTGGACCTGGGAGATTTGATGTTGTCTATGCGGCCATGATCGGAAACGTGGAAGGTTGGAATGACGCATTGCTTAAGCTGCAGACTAAAGGGAGCGATCTCGCAGTGGTGCTCGTCCAGCTCGGTGTAGCGGTCTCGGAGATTCAGCGACGAGTTGGAATGGCCAGTAGAAAGGATGTGGTTCGTATATCGACCCCCTATCAACTAATGTTGCTGCAAAGACTCAATTATCCTGACGCTGATCAGAAGTCGGTTGTCCTTAGCCCCAGTACCAGGCCGCGAGCTAAGTCGCTCAGGGAGAGATTCTTCGAGAGGGCGTCGGTTGCAGCTCAGAACCCTGGAGCCCCCGACAAGCCTCTTCCTAGTGACCCGGGCCCCCTCGATCCCGCAATTGAACGCGCCTTCTCAACGAGGATTCCGGCCCAGAGGATTGCGAGACAGAGCTTTCCGAATCTCAGACATGTTGAATCACCCGGTGCCCGGCCGGGGGCGGTTCCCCGTCGCTCAAGATCGTTCAATGATGCTGCCAATCGAGCTAGTCGAAATCGGTCTTTGCCAAAGATCCCAGAGACTACCGCTGCGGGATTCAAGAAGAAGCTTCCTAAAACTGTCTCATGGACGAAGCCCCATCCCGGCGACAAGCTTGCCACAGGGTCTCGGCCCGCCACTGCCCCCTCTAGATCCTTGCAGGCTCGGAGCCGTTCGTTGGAACAGCTGGAAACTGGTGTCGCGGAAGGAAAGTCATCATTCAGGACTGTTCTGGACTCGCTTGTGCAGCCCGAGAAAAAGAAGCCGCCACTGACCCCAGCGGCGCGTGAGAAGGCGAGGGATCAGCTTCTGCATCACTTTAAATCGAAGCGAGCTCTCGACATTGTGTTTTTGGCAAGCAAGGAACAAAAGCCCTCTCGTCGCACGCTAGCAGCAAAGCGAGATTGGCCGTTTAGCGTATTTCGGGCGAAGTCTTCAAAAGATCCAAACAGATCTGTGGAGGCTTCGGAATTCAAGAACCTTGGGGCTGACCAGTCTCCTCTTTCTGGATCTAAGTCTGAACACGAAATGACATGGTCACACGCAGAACCCGATATACCGAACACTCACACATTGAAAGCGAACCCTAGCGGCTCTCCCCGACTACCTATGTTCCCGCTTTGCACGCCGGTAAAAGAGAATTTCGAGGACGAGAAAGCAGATCAGGAGGAAGAAGCGGAATCGGAGCTCACTGCACTGCCTTCGCTAGGCCCCTCAGTGGTAAGCAAGTTTGATCACGCTATATCTCAGAAGCCAACGGCATACATATGCGCAGATTCTACCCTTCGAGTCCACGAAAGTCCTCTGAACTCAGATGCCCAGTCGTCTCCCTTAGATGCCATCGATACCGTGGATCCCGACACAGGATCTCTCAAGACACTGGAAGATAAGATACCTCAGAATACAGAACCACTTGCTGTGTCTTCCGACTCTGCTACCTCAGAGATGACGAGGGGCTGTAAGTCACTGCCAATTGATCTAGCCAGTCCGCCGTCTGTTGAAAGCCAGCTTTCAGTGCCACTTCGCTCAAGTAAAAGAGAGTCCGAGACAGCGAATCAGAAATCTGCCAGTTGTGAGAGACCAAAAGACTTGCAGAACCTGGCCTTTCTTACGTCAGAATCCTTAATTGAATTCTTGGCCGCGACTCCTCCTGCCTCTCCGTACCCGCCAGCAGATAGCCCAGAAATCTCAAAGCAGCAGGAAAATAGAAGCAGCAGAGCAAGACTTGGGCTCGGAATTAGAGTTGGACTTCATCCATATCCGGAAGAGGTCAGCAGTCCGCCTCCTCCCGGTCCTGGAGGCAGGGCTATGGTCTCTCCTGACTATGCAGCTCAGTTTGCTTTTGAAGGCGAAAAACGCATGAAAAAGAGACGATCGTTTGGTGGCGTTGGAGCGAAACTTATATCCAGGAAGCGGAGCCTGAGACGGCTATTCAGCGTATCATCAAAGGAAAATATTACAGGCGGCATCGTCAGCGCTGCAAGGAGCAACATCAACGGAGACATCATACGTACGACACCCCCAACGGGGAATGCCGAAATGACCAGTTCCATGAACGAGGGGGAGATCTTCTCTTTTCATGGTATGAGAAAAGACGGCACTTGGGTGAGTACCTAGTAGTAATTGAGGTTCAGTATGGTCGTATAAAGTTTTATCACCTGCTGTACATAGAAAGGAATATTTTGTCAGCGGCTCTGCTAGCCTTAATCGTGTAATGATTAATCTTGGATCTCTCTTATTTCCGGGACAGTTATTTTCGCGAAAGAGCTTCATTGTAAATCTCAGTCAAGCAATAGAATACACGTTTTTCCCCAAAAAAGTTTCTGGAATCGCACGATACGAATTTGCCTGATCCGTATATCTGGCTTCAACGTTCAGAACATACCAGCGATTGTGGTCCACGCGTAGCTAGATTGCCCATATCACTATGAACGACCTTCATTTATTTTGTGTTGAGTGCGTGTGAACGAGCTGGCAAACGAGGCGAAGACCAGCGATATTGATTAAATTGACGGCGTTATTCGTACATTTATCTATCGAAAACACACTCCCCCGTTTTTTCTCTTCCAGGAACTCTTGAAGCTAGCTCCTCGGTATGCGGGGACTACAGGCGCAGCGCCTTTTTCTATCCTCCACATGGTTATAGACGTAGAGGGGGCAAAAAAAAGAACGAGAAATCCAACCCTAGGTGAAAGTCGCATCCATAATTTTTTGGCGCCTGACATACATCCCTAGAAAGATTTCCACAGCGCGGTGAGGATCGCCGGGGCCATGGACCCGGGCGACATTTGAAGATAACGTTCGAACATGAACATCATTTGCAACGTTTATCCACGATGTTGGCTCCATGTTCATCGTACTCCTTCTTCGATATCCACATCTGGTGGAATGTGCCCAAGCTCGCCAGGATGCTTCCTCCAATCCAGGAACCGAACTTTCTCTCTGCTGTGTTTCCGGCGGCCGAGATACGTACCCTCGGGCCTGGGAAGCTCTGCATTAGTTCCTGATTCAAGCGGTCGGTGAAGCCGTAGAGCAAGCTGGAGGCGCCAGTCACTACAACGTTGGCCAGCAGGTGCGGCCGGATATCGACGTCGACACCATTCAACGCACTCTTGACGAGCTCTGGGATTGTTTGCGCCTGAGTCGGTGCCGGGAATGGAGAGTCCGGGTCAGGGATGGCGGCCTTGGCGTCGAACAGTGATTCCACCACGCGGTAGCGCTCAACCCCGAACACCTGATTGTAGCCATCTGGGAACTCGAAGGGTCGTCCAGGGCTGCTCTTGGCAAGCTCCTCATTCGAGACACCATTCGGTCCCGTGGCAGAGAGTTTACTCGGTCCTGGCCATACCTGGACAACGCATTCCTTGAATTCGGACAGCGTACGTTCTTCCATCAATGTGCGGTACGACGCATCGGGTGCCTTGTCTGGAGGGAATGTCCTGTAGGTCGCTTGCGGCGGCTGACCAGCATCGACAGGAGTCTTTGAAGCAATGAGGTAGTGAGGATTAATGGTTATCGGATGCGGGGAGTTCGTTTTGAAGAGAGCACGAATCTGGGACGAGATGTAGTCGCCGCCAAGATGTGAGTGCTGAACCCCTCGTTTCAATATGATCCCATCGTGGACTGGTGTCACGGAAACGTTAGAGGCTCCGACATCGACGACCAGAGCCGAGGCCTTGCCGGCCGCAAAACTGGAGGATCCGGGTTAGTAGTCCATACGGAAGGAGAAACGGCGATCTCGAACGTACGCTGCCAGCACTCCGTTCCTTGCCAGGTAGAAGGCCGGTGTTCCCCAGTTCTCCATCGCGATTTCAATAGTCTTCTCGCGAGCTTTGGTAGGATTCCACCCACACTCGGTCATGAGGAGTGGGGTATCTGCAAGAGGCTTTTCCTCCATTTCCACGCCTTCCATCTCGGTTGGAAGCTCGCCGTTCGGCACGTCGTTCAATCCGTTCAGCAGGGGATTTCCTGGCTTTGTCCCGGTCAATCTTGACGTAAATGAATATTCCCACACCTTCTCTGCCATTTCCCAGTCCTCTACCACGCCATCTCTGCCTATCGGATTGTGGACCGACAGCCCCGGTCTAGGAGTGACGAAGATGTCATCGCCAAAGATGTGCTTCTGTTGCCCGTCCAAAGAATACTTTCCATAATACGTCGGAATAAGCGATTTAGGTGTATCTTCTCCCGCAAATCCCGCGCGCGTCGTCGAAAAACCTGGGTCTAGAACAATAGCCGACACCTCATCTGTGCGCACATGCTAATCAGTGTCTGGCAGTGACAAACGGGGAAAGCCTTGGCTGAGCTCTGGAAGGGAGAGAGGCAAGCATCAGTGCTTTGCTAGAACGCGAAAAAAACGTACCTCCACCATACTCTGTAGTAGAGGGTGGTACTGAAGGGTTCATATCGGAAAACTGCTGTAGTTGCGGAGCTTCAAGATGTAGGGATGACCAGTAATCAACTACAAGCACTGCCTAGAGCGCTGCGGATGGATCATGCAAGGCCAGGAGAAATCTAGCGACCGAAAGAAAATCAGGACAAGGCGTCTCTTCAAGAAGGATCCCGACGCTCTTGAGGCGATGCACAGGAAGGCGCGGGAGGGTGTCGCGATTGTTCTTTTCGCGATGCGGCGAGTTGAGTGGAGGAGAGGCGGACGGCGCGCCAAGCAGCAACTCCAGCTGCGGGATCAGCGTTGAGCCACCGTTGTGGCCCGCCTTCGCGCCTCCCACCCCGGGTCGCCATCCTCCTCCATTTCCCATGCCACTGCGGTCGCTGCAAGGGAAAGATGGAGACGGATCTCGCGCAGAACCCCGAGCCTCTCTTCCGGCCGGTGAAGAGAAGGAAGTTCCTGCGACGGCGCGTCGACGAGGAACCCGATCAGCTCGCCGCCGAGCAGAGTCCTCGCCCCTCGCGCGCTTTGGACGACGACAATAATGAGGTCGCCAGGGATGTTGCCGCTTCAGCGTCACCGAACGACCAGGAAGAAAATGGCGAAACGCAGGTCGCGGATATTCTGCGTCTTCGAAAGCCTTACAGAGCTCGAAAAGGTGGCATCGAGTTCTCAGCCAGTTCGAGACAGAGAGCCGACGACGACTCCCACGACTCAATCACGGTGGTTGCGCCAGACCCGGAGAGCAAGAAGATACGAGCCATGTGCGACCGGTTTACCGCGCATACAGGACAGAAGGTGGACGTAGACAAGCACATGTACGGTTCCGTCCTCCGTGTCCTTTTAGGTCCCCGTCGGATAGAAAACTGAAGACTAACAAGATAAGGATGGCGTATATAGAAGCTGAGATGGCCAAGCGTCATCATGGCACTGTGGCTGCGGAAGCGCCTACTTCAGATGTTCCAAAAGCCGGTGAAACCAACAACAGACAGTCAGATCCACGGCTTCTGCAACGCGAGCCGGCTTCCCTGGGCAAACTGCACGAGATAGACCTTGGCCAGGAGGCAAAGCTACAGAATATCGCGCGGACAGAAGCTGCTACGAGACGCCTTGCGGGTGACCAGACCGCATCTCCAGAAGAGGAGACCTCGAAAAAGGGCCGTCTGGGGAAAGATGGGAAGCCGTGGCGCAATCGAAGGCGACGGAACAGCGAGGATATTGAACGAGACAAGCTCGTAGAGGAGGTCTTGCGAGAAAGCAAACGTGAGTATCCTACGTACGTGCCCTTGAGTCTTCCGCAGAAAGCTAAGATCTGTCATCTAGTCGACGTGTACGATGAGCCAGAGCAAGAAGAGCAGCAGGATGATCAAGCCGCAGATGACCGCATTGCGGAGCAGTTCCGGAGAGACTTTCTTGATGCACTGCAGTCCCGTCGTCGTGGAACACGGACAAGGAGCTCGAAAGGAGCCAAGTCCGACGCCCCTCGGGGACCGAAGCTGGGTGGTAGCCGAAGTGCCCGGGCTGCCATGCGGGAGAAGGAGAAAGCAGGTCAGAAATGACGCAGGCGTTCTTGCACCGTGTGACGCAGAAACCTGGGCAGTAATGCGGATGCGGTGTTGGTTGACGGAACGTTCATCAGCTCGACTCCTAGATATATTTTCTCTCACGGGACCGCAAGAAGTCCATGGTGGCGGGCCGTTTCAAGATGACATTATACGAGGAGGAATCCCTGGGTACGGAGTAACTGGATAGTTAATAATAATAATGGGATAGATATGCAGTCGAGGATTTCTGGATTAGCCGGGGCTTAGACCCCACTCGGAAGATAAGTGTTCCATCCCGGCGATACTGCCTGGCTAGTAACGATGTACTCTATCAGCGAGGGCGTCGAGATCTGTCTCTTCGAAAGCAGAATCCCACGAGACAAGACGGCTCTTCTCTCCCCGTCCCAGGCCGTCCTTTTTTTGTTTTCATACTGTGAATTGGCATCTGGTTACCGAGGTGGCTGGATGATGCCATCCACACTGTATATCTAATGTATACATGGCGTTGCACGGTTCTGCGCTCCGAGCGCCGACAGAGCATCAGCGAGGGAGCTGGAGCGAAGTCAAACGGTGCCCTATGCTCTGTGTAGCGATGATCGATATGGATATTATTCTGATCTTTGCATGTACACCGTACTTGTACCTGCATGTGGCATGCCTATTTTTGGCACGCGCGGCCCGCGGTGGAGGCCGGCGCGTCTCCTCGGGCGCGGCCAAGACCGCGTCGGGCAGCGTGAGGAGTCGAGCGATGCGAGACGGGGAGTCGAGACCAAACCATCTCCAAAGTCACAGCCCTGCGCAGGGACTCCCACTGGCCGCGAGGATTCTTCGATGATGGTGATGGACTCTCCCCACAGTCCAGACCACCCGTCCGGTCGGCGTATTGTTCTTCATCCTGCAGCCGGGGTACGGTGCACACAAGTTGTATCCGTCCTCCGCACACAAGCGACAGCACTCGGTTAATCAGATTGTTGCATGCCATGCCAGATGGGCCGGCCTCCAAGCGCTTCAAAACACTGCTGCGACATTCTTTGGATGACCACTACAAATGCATGAGAAGCGACAGACGCCTGGACTCGGGACGCGTCGCCTGCGTATCCGCCGCCCTATCGGCTCCTGACACTCTTGGACACACGCCTGGTATACCTTTTGACAAGTCGACCCTGAATGATGATAGCAGGATTCATATCATCACAGCCAGCAATGACCGCGTTACGGCGGTAATATTACCAGGGAGGTCGCTACGCACCCTAGGGGCTTCCGCGCGCTGCTCCGACGGGTCGACGACTCCAGTCTCGCGCCGCTTGTGTGGTTTATCTCCCACCGCCCTTGTCTCTTCGGTAGCCAAAATGGGACCTGGCAGGCAACCGGCTGAAATTAAGAAAAAAAAGCCTTCTGGAGCTAGAGACATGCATCGTGGCGTAACGGGCCACAGTGGCGCCGCCCAGTGGTGGTCGGGGAGGGGGGGGGGGGGGGGGGGGGGGGGGGGAACTATACGACCGACAAACCACAACAAACGGCATTCACAACGCATTGATATCTGCAAACAACCACCGCATTCCAGTCGTGCATATCAACCCGCGTCTCGTCAAGGAGAGCAATTCCCGGCCCGGCTGCTTGTCTGAACGACTGTGTGTCTCCATGGCAAGATGTGGCTTGAGCCATCTCAGGTATCCACGCGTATCCACTGCTGGTCAGATCGCCGGGCTAATATAATTAAATTATTGGCACGTACAATAGCACGACGGTCAACGGGCCGGTCCCTGAAACGAGCTCGACAGATTGAAACCTGAGACACGCCGGACCCAGCGAGCCCAAGATTCGCCCAGGGAGACAGCAGTCTTCCAGCAACTCGACCACGCTCTGGGCTGCATACCAAATCTCCGTCCATTCCTCCACCAACCTCCATCGACCACACTCTACCTGTTCTTGTTGCTCTTTTCGTTGTTGATCTCGTTCCCACCGCCGCCACTCTTTTTGAACAGTTGCAATTCCCTTCGCTAGGTTACCTTCTGCTTCTGCAGCTATTATCCTGTACCATTATCGTCGTCATCTTGCCGCGCGTGTTCGTCTCCGAACGACTCTCCTTTTTCTTTCTATCTACTTTGCCTTCCCCCCCCCCCCCCCCCCCTCTCTCCCGACCTTCGATTCTTGCCAGGTTGACCCTGCCATCGATTTGACAAACCACTCGGCCAACGCTGTTGTGTCGTTTACATGTCTGCAGAGATTCACCGTTTAATAGATGTCCTGATTTCACGCAAGGCGGAAATTGTTTACTAGGAAGCTGTCGGTCGTCCTGTTGACCGTCACATCAACCCCACGTTGACTGGACACTGTCAAGTCGCCTGTCGTCCATACGAATCGGCGTTGCTCTTCGGAGCCGGTATCTAGCGATATGCGGATAGGACCATTTTCCACGGCCGCGTTTGCCGCGCTGGGCTTCTTGCCGATTCGGGCCTTCGCTGACGATGTTCTGAAGACAAACGGGTTTCAGTCGTGTTTGCCGAATTCCGAAATCACAGTCGACAGAATCAATGTTGTGTATGATCGTTCAGCACAGCAGGTCACGTTCGATCTGGCCGGAAGTAGCTCGAAGGAGGAGAACGTGACTGCTTCGCTTATCATCTATGCTTATGGGAAGCAAGTCTACTCGAAGGATTTTGATCCGTGTGATGAAGCTACCAAAATTGAGGAGCTCTGCCCGGGTATGTAGATGGCTCTTCGATGTTCTCGTGCTCTAGCTGACTTGATGTCCCAAGTTCCCGCCGGTAGCTTCGCGGCACAAGGAGTGCAAAATGTGCCTGCACAATTTGCTAGCATGATCCCCTCGATTGCCTTCTCAATCCCCGACCTAGAGGGGGAGGCGAAACTCGAATTGAAGGAAAAGGACAGTGGCAACATTGTCGCCTGTATTGAGTCGCAGGTCAGCAATGGGAAGTCTCTTGAGACTGCCGCCGTCTCCTACGTTGCGGCTGGTGTGGCAGGTGCAGCCCTTGCAGTGACTGGTGTATCATCTGCTTTGGGCGCTATTGGAGCCGGTCAACCTGTGGTGTCCGGATCAACAGGCCCCAGTTTTGGGGTGGTGATGGGATGGTTCCATACCCTGGCCACGAGCGGAATGCTCAGTGTGGAATACCCGTCGATATACCGCAGCTTTACCAAAAACTTTGCATTCAGCACAGGCCTCATACCGTGGAATAATATGCAGATATCGATCGACAATTTCAGGAACAAGACAGGTGGGAATCTCACAGACAACAGCTTTGAGTATCTACGAAGAGCCACGCTCGTGTACGAGGATGGTTATAGTTTAAACGCGAGCACTATTGCAAAGCGTGCATTTGACTTACCTAATGCCGCCTACATAACTCCGCGAGACGTTGAGACTTCAGTCAACGGGACTGGAAACGGCACGACGACTGGTATCAGCGATGGTGGAATCCAACATATTGTCAAGGGCATACAGAGCTATGTGGAGCAGCTCACGATTCCGCAAGCAAATACATTCATGACCGTCTTGCTGATATTTGCAATCGTGGTTGCCGCAATCACCGTGGGCATTTTACTCTGCAAGGTGGTGCTTGAGGCCTGGGCTCTCTATGGCCGTTTGCCGGATAAGCTCACGAACTTCCGCAAAGACTACTGGGGCTTTTTGGGCCGAACGATCACCAACTTGATCCTTCTCCTTTACGGAATTTGGACGCTATACTGTATCTTCCAATTTACTCGTGGTGATTCGTGGGCTGCCAAACTGCTCGCAGCTGTCACCCTCGTCCTCTTCACTTCCGTTCTTGGATACTTTACATTCCGCATCTGGCAGCTAGCCGAAAAATACAAGAAGACTGAAGGTGACACTTCAGGTTTGTATGAAAACGAGGAAGTCTGGCGCAAGTACAGTCTCTTCTATGACAACTACAAGAAGGACTGCTGGTGGCTCTTTGTTCCAACGATTATCTACATGTTTGCCAGAGGCTGCATCACTGCCGCAGGAGATGGCCACGGACTTGTCCAGTCAGCTGGCCAATTCATCATTGAAGCGCTGATGCTGATACTCCTCCTCTGGCATCGGCCATATGAGGCGAAGACGAGCCAGTGGCTCAACATCTCCATCCAAACGGTGCGCGTTCTGTCCGTTGCGTGCATCCTGGTCTTCGTCCAGGAACTCGGCATTTCGAAGACCACAAAAACTGTTACTGGAATTGTTCTCATCGCAATACAGTCTACTCTTACTGCTGCGCTGGCGATTCTTGTCGCCGTTAATGCTATTCTTCTCTGCGTCAGAGAGAACCCACACGCTAGGCGCAGGAGGGAAGCCGGTAAGCAGAAAGATGCGCAAACCCCGTTGTCTAGCTTTCCACTGATGAAATGATTCAGAAAAATTGAACCGTGATTTTGACAATCTGACTCCTCTCGACGCGCGCAATTCGCTACTCATGGATCATCCCCCCGCCAAGAGAAATGATGATTTCCAAGAGATGAGCAAGTTCAATTTTACCGGCCCTTACGAGCCGTATCGTGACCAGGTCTCCCCAAAACCGCGGCACTGCCCATCCGAAAGTACGGACCGACTGATTTCCGCTGACTCGTTGGATCATCGGCATACCCGAAGCCCAAGTCGTGAAAGCCGCGAGAGTCGTAGTCACAGCCCGTCTCCAGATGAGCCTAAATCTGACCCCCCTGCTTATGGTCTCGCATATTGAATCACACTAGGAATAGAAATCACGAGATCTTTTTGGAAGCATAGATACATAGACTCCCGCCGGGAACTTGGACGACTCGTGTGTTTCTGTCAAGCGTCATATTTTTTTTAGCAATGTTTTCTTTTTTGCTTTTGTTCAGCCCCGACTTTTGTCCTTGAATAGCAATTTTTATTCAATGGCTTCGCATGTGTCCGATTTTCCGTTTGTCAGTGCCTCCAATTTCTTGCCTTGCTGTGAGCTGGAAAAAAAGGTGTCTCAATCGCAATGCGTTTGGGAGAGATTAAAAAGAAAAATCACCCTCTTCGCCCCTGCTCCTTAATAATCAGCGTTACCTTCTTGGCGGATACAGTGATATCTGTTGATCTGTAATCCTTGCTGCTATACTATATATACCATTTGCACTGGCATGTACTGTACATACATACGCTGAAAAAAAAGGAACCTGGGAGTTGGGTGTGCGATCTTGTTCCTACTTTGAGATGTTGAGGGCTGTTACTTTATCGGTAACTTGTGGGTTACCTGTATATATATTATCAATATTATAAACTTGGGCCGTCGGTGGCAAGCAAGATCGACATGATGTATGCATGGGTTGTAACCAGCGGTTCTCTCTTACACAACCCCGCTCTCATAGATGAAGATGCTTGCCCACTACAATATGCCCTTGTGCGTTCAGTTTTCATCGCACTAACTACTGCTGTATGCCACTCGTCCGCAGCCTCATATAGCTGCATAAGGCATGTTACATCCTAATCAATTGGCATTTCGTGAAGGCATTCTACATCGCTTTTAGTATCAAAAGAAAATAATATTCTTAAAAAAATACAGCCATCAAAAGCAAACGATAGACATCCCATTATTACCATGCAGACCCAATTTATCATACAAGCCCGTATCCCTAGAGAAGTGGGAAATCAAAGCAAGCAAGAACGAGAGAAAGAGGATAGGATAACTAAAAGTAGGAACTATGCCGAGCCCACTGGTGTTTCTGTTGGGGTTTACAAGGGAAAGAATTGAAGGATGCATTCGTTAGGCCCCGTCGACTGGAATCGAGTCGAGAGGGAAACACCGATTTGCTTTCCTCTTGCGCTTGACACCATCGAAACCGAGTTTAGAGACGATGTCCTTGTCCCCTAGTGCATCTTCAAGCACTGGTAGAAAAGGCTGAAGAACTCTGCAGACTGCAAAGTAGGCATTGAAGAACACGACACAGACGTCGACTCCAGGGGCCCCTATTTGCCTTTCCATGCCCATAATGCTGCCCTAGAAACAGATTCCTAGATCGCTCACGAGCAGCAGCGCATGGGCATTATCGAAATGCAGGACGGGGATGCAGCAACCATTAAGTTTATATAGCCTGGCAGAAGCAGACAGGGGAACATCGCCATGGGCAGAGTGTGAACGAACGTATGGGCTTAGCCTCGGGCATAAGGATGGAATCCGCGGTGGCCACCACGCCCGCCACCTCGATAGTTGGCTCCTGGCTTCCCGGCGTTTCTGGGCCCCGTGGGAGCGTTGGCGGGAGCGGCACTCTGTGGCTGCGGTGTTTGTCCTTTGTTCTGTTGAGCGGCTTTCGGTCCTCCGACGTTCTGATTTTGTTGCATACCACGTCCCATGCCACCTCCGCGGTTCATCCCCTGTGGGCCGGTCGGAATATTCGGTTGCGGAACCTCGTCGTACATGCCCTCCCACGAAGTCGGACCGCCTTGCTGATACGGCGAGAAGCCCCGATTCTCCAGAGCCCTGCGCGCCTGTTGCTGCTCGTATTTTTGCTGCTCAAAGGCCAGTTGTTCCTGAGCGTTGTACCCCGGCCCGCCGCGGGGACCCGTGAAGTTTCCGCCCATGCCCATGTTTCCTCCGCCCATGCCACCACCCATGCCCATACCTCCGCCCATGGCATTGCCCATCTGGCCTCCGCTCTGGTTCTGCATCTGCTGCATTTGTTGCATCTGCTGCATCATCGAAGGGTTCATCATACTTTGCATACCTTGCGTTCCTGGATTTTGTTGTTGCTGACCACCACCCATCTGCATTTGCTGCATTTGCTTCATCTGTTGCATTTGCTGCATCATCGCGGGGTTCATCGCGCCCATGCCCATGGCGCCCATGGCCTGACCCTGTGCTGCAGCTGCGAGCGCCATCTGTTGCTGCATGAAGGCAAAATACTGCTGCATTCGTTGCCAGTATTGAGCCATCATCTGCGGGGTCACGGTCAACCCCGCTTGGCCCTGAGCATTCTGTTGCTGGGCGTTATCACCAGCTTGATCTCGGAAGCCTTCCCTTCCACGGCGATTTCTTCGATCTTCCTCGTCACGCATATTTCCCCTTGGCTGTGCTTTCTTTACTTCGATGGGTTTCCCTAGGATCTCCAAAGGTCGCGAAAGGGCTGCCTCGACAGCAGCTTCGCTGTCGAACGTCACGAAACCGAAACCGCGTGGTCGACCGGTGTCCTTGTCGATCATGAGGGTAGCGTCAACGACGCGGCCAAACTGCATGAAGAACTGTTTGAAATCCTGCTCGGTCGCTTCCTGACTAACACCGCCGACAAAGATCTTGCTCGTCTTCTCTTGTTCTTCGCGAGGGATCGCACGTTTCGGGTCAATCTTTAAGTTACGTGAGCCTACAGTCCTCTGGGTACAAGGGTAACGGGAGCCTTGGGGTTCATCATCGCCGTAAAAGGAAGTCCTTACAATTTTACCGTCCAAGTAATGTTCCTTGACCATAACGGTGTTCACGGTCTTCGGGTCCTTAAAAGTGAGAAATCCAAAACCTCTCGAGCGCCCGGTAGCGCTATCTCGCATTACGGTGCATTCTTGAACCTCTCCGAACTGAGAGAAGTATTCCCTGAGAGACTCTGGTTTCGCGTAGTTAGATTGCATTCAGCAAGGCACTTTTATCAGTAAGCGTCAACATGGGAAAGCCATACGATCTGTAGTCTCCCAATTCAAGCCACCGATAAACATTTTCCTATACGAATGAGCTATTAGCCAATGCCACGATAGTATCATGAATGCCACTAGATTTGCACCGATTCTTAAGAAACAGTAAGGAAATAACAGGCCATATTTCAAAATAATGACTGGAATGTCTTTCTTGGCTGTACTGCTGGTGGTGGGGGCCAGGGTGCTACTCCGTAATAATGGCAGCTCAAATTGTATGCCGTCGTTAGACTGCTGCCGGACACCCGAGCGAACCGCGTACGTAGAATTCGGAGCTCCAGGGCATTTAGCGGTATGGATGCCATCAGATGTAAGGTAGAGCGAGATGTATCGTGTAATCATCGACTCAAGGCTCGCCTGTTCAATTCCCTTATAATAATACCGACAAGAACTGTCACCGTAAACCGTAACCATCTTGACAACCAATGTTCTAGTCAGCGCCCACTGGTTTACGAGGCGAGCCGAGAGCGTTGAAGGCCAATGTTCTGTAAGACTGTGACAGTGCACAGCCAGAATAAGTCGCGTTGTGCAGCATCTTGTCAGGTGCAGGCGAAAGGCGTGACAATTGAATCTTTTCTTTTTCTGACCGAAGATCCTCTGCCTGTCTAATAGAGTCCGAAGCTAGGTAAAGCTGTTCGATATTTTCCAATCCCCAGACAACCGAGGTGTCTACTCCTTGCTCTGCTCTATCAAGATATATCGACAAGAAGCTATATAGTATCAGCTGTACTATAGTCGCTCGGGACACCGGTTCGTGGAGTCAGGAATGCGACCTCTAGCTCTCATCGACTGCGACATGACATAACATGGCTGGCCATCTGTTGACCTTTTCTGGGTCATGAATTTCGGAGACCTTTCGGCGCCACCCCCAAATTGCTATCAGAACACGCACACAGCCCTCTTGAGCCAGAAGGCTCAAAAAATTCCCAAAGCAAGTAAAGCAGAGAAGCGCGGCTCCCTTGAGATTGTGCATGACTGAACTTCGAGGGAGTGCCAGGCCAAATGGGTTCACTTGTGGTTCCCACGCCCTTGACGAGATCCCACCCTCGCCATTCTGGATCCATGTTTATCATCTTGCTAACGTCGGAGATCGGCCGCAATCTCACCACCGTTCTCCATCCTCGAAGTCTGACATCACCCAGAGACCAAAGCCAACATGGATGCTATCCTTCTCCACTGCATTCATACGAGAGCAACACCCATGACAGGACTCACCACCCCATAATCCATTATCACGACGGTAACGCAGCCAAGACGACAGTTCCAGAGTAGAGATTGACGAAATGGAAAGAGACACAGCTGTACAGATGCCAAACTTACCCATCTTCCTTAATCCCCGTCCCTTGGGGTTCTGGTTCTACGTTCGTGGACGCCGCCACATTGCCTTTCCCTGCATCCGAGCCCTTAACGCCGTTCTGGTGACCACCCCCATTCTGCGCAGCCTGGTTGCCATCACCTGTGTTCACTTGTCCGGTCTGGGCGTTCTCAACAGGCTGGGCTGCTGGGGGTTCACTAGACGGAGCGGGCGCAGTGGATGGGACTGGCTCGACGTTCTTGGTAGTGGCACCGGCGGAATTTGCAGGGTTCGCGGTATCATCCGCATCATACCTGTGATCGAGGTCAGAGGCCGACATGGAAACGTGGATGGGAGCAAGGCCGTACAGGTCTGCAAAGAGATCTTCTTCGAGATCCTCCGGTTCAGTCATGGTGATGACGAATTACCCTACTGGAAAGCTAAGAAAGGTGAGAATAAGAGCTTGCTCAAAAGAGGTTGTGGCGTTTCGAGGGCGAAGGAGAAGGCGCGTGCCCTCGAAAGAGTTAATCTGCGCAGTGAACTGATAGATGAGGGAAAGGAGAATGAGCTGTGTTAGCAACGCAAGTCGTCTCAGCTGCCCAAGTTGTGGCAAGTGGAGGGGAGGTGATGGGGAGGATACGAATTGGCAGACTGAAGAGAGGTGGAGGAGAAGTTCTTTGAGGCAGCGGTGGCCGAGGGAGCAGTCCGTCCACGGGCGGTTGGGGCTAGCGCCGGGAAGGGAACGGTCAACTGGTCAATCACGACCGGTGGCGCAGCCTGTGCTCCGTACATCGCAGTCTGTGGAGCACTCACGGACGAGCCTGACAGAAGAGAACAACAAGACGAACGCCTACTGTACGCCTTTTCCCCATCCATCCAGATGAGCCACTGCCGTCTGCCCCCGTTCGAGTAGCGTCAGAAGGATGGCCAGCAAGAAAGGCCAGCAGCAGGTAAGTCTCTGTGCCCTGTCCCTTGCCGTGTGTTTCGCGGTGCAGGCTAATCGATTTGAAGGAGATGGTCCAGGTTGGTTCGTACCTCACGTCGTTTCCATATGTCGAATTGTACACAGCGGCTAAAATAAGGCGGATGCTCTTGCTATCTCTACAGACCGCTCCGAGTATGCTCCAAGCCAGATTCATGCCCCTCCAGTTGACTTTGGACCGCTGACACACTGATGCAGGCGGACAGGCTCTCCCTTCTGGAAGAGCAGAACAGCGTCTCAGCAGCAGAGCTCCTCCAAGGGCTATGAGTCTCCAACTGTCGTGGGCGCCTCATATTCCCATGCTAATATCCTGAAGTTTGTCTTTGATCTCCCCGCCTAACCACGCTGCAGCAGACAGTTGATCTAACTGGTGAGTCTTTGGCAGAGGTATTCCGCCTCATGCACGCCCCCGCACCCCTCCGCGTTCCTCATCGTCTGTTTCAAATTCTCGACATACCACGTCGCCGCCTCCAAGACCAGGAGGGAAGATAGCCTCCCCTCCGCATCAGCCGTATTCCAGTATCTTATCCGATGATGTCGGGAGCTGGAGCAATGACGATGAGGAGGAGGAGGATGATGATGAAGATGAGATTGTGTACGATGATGACGAAGACGAGTTTGGACTTCCAAGCATTGCGAGTATACGAAGGAAAAAGGGGAAGGAAGCCAATACACTTCAGACGAAAAGCAATGACCCTGGAGGCGGGCTTGGGCCAGACTCCTCAAGCTTGGGATTTGACCTGGGAGGCGGCAGACAAAGAGCAAATAGTTCAGACATCGCAGAGGAGCGCGGTGTACCCATGTATCCATCCACGAGGAAAGGCGAGGGAAAAATTCTTCGACCTCAGTATAAAGAGATACTGAATGGTAATATCTTTTCCAAAGGACCGAGATGAGCAACGTACTGACACTTCAAAGATCCTGCCAACGCCCTGAATCTGATCAATCATGCCCCTCCTCCCTCCAACGCTACGCCTCAGCAGATAGAGATGCACGCGTCTCGTATATCAAGAATCAACAAGTTCAAGCGCATTTTGCAAGCAAGTACCGTGTCTTTGTCAGAACTTCGTGACTTGGCTTGGTCAGGAGTCCCCGACGAAGTTCGAGCAATGACATGGCAATTGCTTCTAGGTTACCTCCCGACGAACAGCGAGCGGCGTGTCGCGACATTGGAAAGAAAGCGTAAGGAATATCTGGATGGTGTTCGACAAGCCTTTGAACGTGGTAATGTGGGTAACTCCGCATCTGGCCCTGGTGCCACCTCTGGTCGAGGCAGGGGTTTGGACGAAGCAATATGGCACCAAATCAGTATAGACGTTCCACGAACAAACCCGCACATTGAGCTCTACGGTTATGAGGCTACGCAGCGTTCTCTGGAGAGAATCCTCTATGTGTGGGCCATCAGACATCCCGCCAGTGGCTACGTGCAAGGTATCAACGACCTCGTCACACCCTTCTGGCAAGTCTTCCTCGGAACATATATTACGGACCTAGATATCGAGGAGGGGATGGATCCAGGCCAGCTGCCTAAGGCCGTGCTGGATGCGGTGGAGGCAGACTCATTCTGGTGTCTCACGAAGCTTCTTGATGGTATTCAAGACAACTATATCTACGCTCAACCGGGTATACACAGGCAGGTGAGAGCGCTGCGCGACTTGACTATGCGCATTGACTCCAACCTTGCCAAACACTTAGAAAAAGAGGGAGTGGAATTCATGCAGTTCAGTTTCCGGTGGATGAACTGTCTGCTCATGAGAGAAGTGAGCATCAAGAATACAGTCCGGATGTGGGACACTTACATGGTGGGACTTGTTGACGATACACTGTGTGAACATAATGCTGACTGCTTTTCAGGCTGAGGAGCAAGGCTTCTCTCGATTTCATCTTTATGTTTGCGCGGCGTTTCTTGTTAAGTGGTCGGACCAATTGGTAAAGATGGACTTTCAGGTAGGAATCTGTCAAAAGTACCCCTTCCGTGGCCTTCATTGACAAGTGATAGGAGATCATGATGTTTCTTCAGTCTCTGCCGACGAAGGACTGGACTGAGAAGGACATTGAGCTCTTGCTAAGTGAGGCGTTCATCTGGCAGAGTCTCTTTCAAGACTCAAGCGCCCATCTCCGGCCTGCCGGGGAACCGTCGTCTGGTCCTAGTGAGCCCCGATGATGGTTAAGTTTTTTGGCGAGAAATGTGTCTCTTCCACAGGGTTTGGGAAATCATTCAAAATCATGATAGATCTCATCAGCTGAAGTGAATGCCTCTCTGGTTAAAAGCCCACAGCAGTTTCAAGAAGTCACCCTCGTCGCACATCCGTGCTCGCTTATCTGCAAGTCCCGTATCATGTTCCAAGACCAGTCGTATCTTTTCGCGAACCAACTCTGTAACTTTTCCCCTTTTTCTCCGGCTTGGCTTGTTCTTAAGAGCTTCTTGTATCTTCGCGCTTGCCTGGTCCTTAAAGAAGTCCGGTACATCATCTTCGTCATCGACATCCATTGTATCATCCAACTCCTCATCATTTTCCACCTCACCATTATCCATTGTATTGTCCTCGGTATCTTCTACAGGTCCGTCATCCACGGGAATGTCGTTTTGCGCACACCATGTTCGATAGTTTGACTCCAGCAAATCAATGACGCTCGATCTGCCCAAGAAGCTTGATCTAAGGGTTTTATTTTTTCTTACAAAAGCGATTCTCAGAAGCCCGTCCCATTCCTCATAGCTGATCTGTGGTCGTGGATTCTTAGGAACCAGGCGGACAACACTGGATTCCACCGCAGGAACTGGTTTGAAGTTGTTTTTGCCGACCTTCATGATGTGGTCGATCTTGGCCCACATCTGTGCGTTGACGGAGAGTCGGCTATAAAGCTTGTCGCCCGGTTTTGCGAAGAGTCGCATAGCGAATTCACGCTGAAACATGAGAATACAGACTCTGGGGGGCGGAGAGGCCGCGAGTAATTTAAAAGTGAGAGGAGACGAAATCTGCTTGCAGTCAGAGGATGACTCGTGTTATGCGAACCACGCGTAGATGCGCACCTGATATGGGGTGTTGCTAATGCAAACATCAAAGTACGGAAGATCAGTCTTGAGCACGTCTCCCAGAATGACCTCTAGTCGTTTCTGCTCCGGCTTCCCCTGGACACGTTTCGTAACTTCTGCAGCCATTCTGGGGTCGAGCTCTATGGCGATGACCTTTTTCGCCTTTTCAAGGATCTTGACCGTAAGATTCCCCGTACCAGGACCGATTTCAAGGACTACCTGTAGAATTGAGAGGAAGATTAGAAACGAGCAAAGAATCAAATCGATGTAGGAAACGCACATCACTCTGCTTCAGATCCGCTTTGTCGACAATAGCTTGGGCGATTCCGGGATTCTTCAAAATGTGCTGACCGATATCAGTATTCATCTTAAAAATGCTGTTGGCCGCCTTGGTTTTGGCAGCGGCCTGCGCATAAGGGCTGGCCTGGGAAGCGCTGTTGCGCTTCTTTTGGCTGGCTTTCGGCATTGTGGTTGTGAACGACCTGCAGCTCTTCACTGAGGTCAAAAAGGATCCTGGCCGTAGGAAATTCCCGTGAAGCCGTTGCCTGCACATGCGCCCGACACTTTTTCTGCGCGTTTGTGGAGAGCCGGCGCCGTGGATAAGATCGGCCGTCGGTGCTATGTTTTTGCGGTATTATTACTAACCGTACCCTCGTACCGTACGAGAACGCCGCCGCCGCCGCCGTAGCTCGTGGTGCGAGCTTCTTCGCCGCCGAGACGTCGCGACAGCTCCCCTCCAGCACCAGTACCTCTGTTTCTCTCTGCCTTGTCCTACGGTCCCCAGCGAAGATGTCGGGACGGAAGGACTTCCTGAGCCAGCCTGCACCCGAAAACTACGTTGCGGGTCTAGGTAGAGGTGCTACGGGCTTCACCACCCGGTCGGATCTGGGACCTGCGCGAGAAGGCCCTACACCCGAGCAGATACAGGAAGCCCTCGCGAAAAGGGCTCAACTTCTGGGCACTGCGCCACCGACGGCATATGGTGCAGGACGGGAGAAAGGCCGAGCGAACGACAATATCGAGGAGGATGACGACGACCGTTTCCAAGACCCTGAGAATGAAGTCGGTCTGTTTGCCTACGGGCAGTGGGACCGCGAGGATGACGAGGCGGACCGCATATACAAGGAGGTGGACGAAAAAATGGATAGACGGCGGAAAGCAAGAAGGTTAGTATTCCCCGTTATCCCTCCCAGTCTCTTTCATCTTGAATGCTTTTTGTTCATCGGGTTCTCCCCGTTGTTATGAACAGAGTACCGACTATAATCCGTTCGCCACATGCAGGGAAGCTCGAGAGCGTCAAGAGCGTGAAGAATACGAACGCAAGAACCCCAAGATTCAGCAGCAATTTGCTGACTTGAAGCGATCACTGGCTTCCGTTTCGGACGAAGAATGGGCCAACCTTCCCGAGGTTGGAGATCTTACGGGGAAAAACAGGCGCGCAAAGCAGAATTTGAGGCAACGCTTCTATGCCGTGCCAGATAGTGTCATTGCGGGCGCCAGGGAAGCGACACAGTACGGCACCACTGTCGCCGAAGATGGCACCCAGACCGATGTCCGAGCTACAGATGGAGCTGACGGGACGATGACTAACTTTGCTGATATCGGCGCGGCCCGAGACAAGGCACTTCAAGTGAAGCTTGATCAGGCCGCGAAGGGTTCAACCGGTGATGCGACATCGGGTAGTGCGACCAACATCGATCCGAAGGGTTACCTGACGAGTTTGACTAAATCCGAGCTAAAGGCCGGTGAGGTTGAGATCGGAGATATTAAACGAGTTCGCGTTCTCCTGGAGTCGGTCACGCGGACGAACCCGAAACATGCCCCGGGATGGATCGCCCTTGCACGTTTAGAAGAACTCGCTGGAAGGATTGTGGCGGCAAGAAACTATATCGCCAAGGGATGTGAACTATGTCCAAAAAGCGAAGACGTCTGGCTGGAGAACATTCGGCTTAACGATAATCATAACGCAAAGATCATAGCTGCAAATGCGATTAAGCATAATGACCGCTCCACGAGGTTGTGGATCGAGGCCATGAGGCTGGAGTCAGACATTCGGGCAAAAAAGAATGTCCTAAGGCAGGCCCTTCTCCATATTCCGCAATCCGTCGCGATATGGAAAGAAGCCGTGAACCTGGAAGAGGATCCAGCGGACGCCCGTCTTCTCCTTGCTAAAGCCGTTGAGATGGTTCCTCTCTCGGTCGAACTATGGCTCGCTCTTGCTCGCCTTGAAACACCGGAGAACGCACAAAAAGTATTGAACGCAGCTCGCAAAGCTGTCCCCACAAGCCATGAAGTCTGGATCGCCGCCGCCCGACTACAGGAACAGATGGGACAAGCTAACAAAGTCAATGTTATGAAGAGGGCTGTCCAAGCCCTTGCAAGAGAAAACGCGATGTTGAAGAGAGAGGAGTGGATTGCAGAGGCAGAGAAGTGTGAGGAGGAGGGTGCGGTCTTGACCTGCGGCGCCATCATCCGTGAAACCCTGGGCTGGGGTTTGGATGAGGATGACGACAGGAAGGATATTTGGATGGAGGATGCAAAGGCCAGCATATCCAGGGGTAAATACGAAACTGCGAGAGCTATTTATGCCTACGCTCTGCGCGTTTTCGTGAACAGCAAGTCGTTATGGCTTGCTGCAGCTGACCTGGAGCGCAATCACGGTACCAGGGAAGCGCTATGGCAGGTCCTCGAGAAGGCCGTCGAGGCTTGTCCCCACAGTGAGGTCTTGTGGATGCAGCTGGCGAAGGAGAAGTGGCAAGCTGGAGAAATTGATAACGCTAGAAGGGTGCTTGGCAAGGCATTCAACCAAAATCCTAATAACGAGGATATTTGGCTAGCTGCTGTCAAGCTGGAGGCGGACGCGAAGCAGACTGAACACGCCAGGGAACTTCTTGCTACAGCTCGCCGTGAGGCTGGCACTGACCGTGTCTGGATCAAGAGTGTGGCATTTGAGCGCCAACTGGGCAACATAGAGGAGGCTCTCGATCTCGTAAATCAAGGCCTTAAGCTTTATCCCAAAGCCGACAAGCTTTGGATGATGAAGGGCCAAATTTATGAGTCGCAGAACAAATACCCAGAAGCTCGAGAAGCGTACAGCGCTGGTACCAGGGCTTGCCCCAAGTCAGTTCCTCTGTGGCTCCTTGCTTCCCGATTAGAAGAAAAGGCAGGTCTTGTTGTCAAGGCACGCTCGGTTCTCGACAGAGCTCGTCTCGCAGTTCCCAAGAACGCGGAGCTGTGGACGGAAAGCGTCCGGGTTGAACGACGAGCAAACAACATCGCTCAGGCTAAAGTTCTGATGGCAAAAGCCCTGCAAGAGGTTCCTAACTCGGGGCTGCTGTGGAGCGAAAGCATCTGGCATTTGGAACCCAGAACGCAACGGAAATCTCGGAGCCTGGAGGCGATCAAGAAAGTTGACAACGATCCGATCCTGTTCGTGACGGTGGCCCGCATCTTCTGGGGCGAACGCAGACTCGAAAAAGCAATGACTTGGTTCGAGAAGGCGATACTTGCGAACAGCGATCTGGGAGATACTTGGGCTTGGTATTACAAATTCCTGTTGCAGCATGGCACTGAAGTAAGTGTGCACAATTTCCCCTCTGGTCTCTCAGCCTATTGCATATGAGCATGAGTGCTGACTACTTCCTGCAGGAAAAACGAGAGGATGTAGTAGCCAAGTGCATTTCCGCCGAACCCAAACACGGCGAGGTATGGCAGTCCGTCGCCAAAGATCCAGCGAACGCATACAAGTCCACAGAGGAAATCCTTAAGCTCGTTGCGCAGCGTCTCGCTTAATAATTTGGGTTCCTTGTTTGTTAATTTTTTTTTCTTTCTCATGGTTGCTTGTACTGTACATATACTACTTTTGCATGGGAAACGGCGTTGGCCATGGTTAATGATGGGTATACCTAAATGAACGGGGCTAAATATATGCACATGAAGAATTCGTGTCCCAGCTTTGTTCTTGGGAGCCCTTAGTGGTATTGCACTAGTTTTCAGTCCTCTGGTAACGAGTAAGCAATAATATTAGCAAGACTCAGAGTATGTACATTTAACCCCAATGAGCCGTACCATGCCCCCTCTGTCTCAGGGAGAAAAATGATGAGCGACGGATGTCGCTCATCCACATCCAGCCTTGCCGCTATCATTTTCCCTCCCCAGTAAATAGTGAATCAGTTCCATGGGTATCTACCGAATCCTGCGTCCTTCCTGACACTCCGAAGGAGGAAAAAAAGAAGTTCGTTTTCTTTGTTCCAGCGATATGGTGCGCTCTTGAATATGCGTTGCCCACCATATTGTTCTTGTTGTTGCAATCGCCGGTATGATGATATGATCTAGAACAAAAAGCAAAGAAACAACACAAAGAACTCCACACCAGATGCGAATAGCTGTACATGATCAATCAGGTTCGACACCTACCCTTGATTTTCCCATTACGCCTTTTCCCCAATTGTCAATTCAGGTTGTTCAGGTATGTGTATTCCCCGCGAGGTGCTGACTCCGGCTTCAAACTGTGCCATTATTGGAAAGACAAACAAAAAAATGTGAGTTTGGTGTTCGTGGAAGTGATTTCACGATGCCATTGACAGGCACTCGTCGAGAAGGGCGCCCAATTGTTCCCTGTCTGCCGCCGTTCCTCCTTCCCATTCCCAGTCCGCTTCGTCTATCTCCATCTCATCAGCACAGCTGGGTCTGGGGTCCTCATGGACACCGTTCGCCGCAGCATCCATCATGTCTTGCCTTTCTGCCTCGAGCTCATCTTCGACGTAGCCTCCCATGATCTGGTCAACGATCAACGGCATATGGCCGAGGAGGCCACCCCCGAGCTCCAGTGCGAGTCTGATATCCCTAACCCCAAGTGGCTGCCTGCGACTTGCCTCCTTGGCCTCAACTGGCAGTAGACCGGTGGCACTGTCCTTCACAATCTCACCACGTGTGTAGGCTAGCTCTTCGCGCTCCAACTGCCGTCGATATTTCCGCGTCATCATCCCGTTGATCGTACCGGATGGACCGTTTGACCTTGTACGTGCGAAAACGGTGGAAAGGACCTCCTTAACAAAGGTTTCGGTTGCAATAGCCATAAACTCCGCACATAGAAATCCCGCACCGCTGACGACGGACTCCTCATAGCATATGGGGATCATACGCGCATGTATCGATTCTGCGTCGGGGAACTCGCCCGTCTCAGACGCTAGTGGCTGCGCATAGCGCTTCCTAATCTCGAGCTCCCAATCTACTCCACCAAAGTGGTTAACGTCGTCGTACAACGGCATTTCATGGAGCTGGAATACATCTAATTAGGTTAAGGGGGGCAAGGGGTGAGTCTTCTTACTTGTCTTGTTCAGTCCACCGGCACTTGCAGGCACCTGGCTCGGTAGTTTAATCTGCTTTGCCTGGTGGTATTCTTCCAATTCATTGCGCACCCATTCGCTAGGATCAGGCTGGATATAACAAGGTGCCATTAGCATCAAACTATGCTCATGACCCGAACTCAGCCCAACGGGGCACTCCAAAACATACCTCTGGAATCGCCTTTATCCTCCGACGGTCTCTTGGCGGTAGCTGCATAACCTCGACCTTCAGTCTCTGCTCGGCCGCATCACCGGAGACCGGCTTGGACACCACGGTCGGCTTATCATTCGCAGAGACCCAGCTGGCGACTCCATGATCAGGGAGATCTCTAGTGAGATTTCCAATGATCGCACATATGAAGTTATTATGGAGATGCTCGGTCTTGGGATCGGCGCATATTATGGGGTCGACGCGCGAGGCGAATTCGCTCTGGTTGAGATGCCCTGCAGCCGGAGTCAGAGAGATCTCTATTCTGCGGACAAAAGAACAACGTCCACACTCCGTAACATTGCGATTCCAAGGGTCGCGTGAGCCCAGCGCACTTTGGACGTACCTAGGAGGAAAAGAGCTATAGATTGCTTGTACTCCGCCCAGTTGTCGCCGATGGCCGCCTTGAGCTCGGTGTAGATGGGCTCAAGGTCGAGGCGCGGGACGGAGATCAGGGGCTTTGTCGACTTCTGAGTCGCCGGTGTCGTAGGAACCGCGGACTTGGTTGAAGGTATCGAGGTCGACGCAGAGTCTGGCCGGCTCAAGGCCGCTGGATCGATCTGCATGGTCGCAGGCTTGCAGGGGGCGCGACGGGCTGCGCGAAGCCGGAGGAGGGGACTGCTAGAGCTTCATCAAGGACAAGGAGGCAGGATTTCAAGCTCGCTGGAGATGGGAGAAGAGGAACGAGGGCGACTCGGCGATGGAAAGGTCGGTGGTTGATGGCCGACAATGGGACGGACGTCGTTCTCCTGTCGTCCCGCCAGGCCCAAAGCAGCCAGACGAGCGACGAACCTCCAGCGCTCCAGCAGCCCTCCGAATCGAACACGCCAAAAAAAAAAGTCGGGCTTCGGCTCTACGATTTTTTTTCTTTCTGCTACAGTGCGGTCCCGGGCCTTCGTTGACACAGCGCGGGAATTCACTACGGAGATTTTGAAAGCAGATGATCTCATAGTCGACCTTCGCTTTATTACTGTCTACTACTGAAGCTTGACTACGTCTTCGTCGAGCATGCCAAATAGCCTCCGTATCTCCGCCATAATCTCCATGATCTCGTTGGAGAGCTGACCCGTTACCAAAACTAGAACACATCAGCCATCGCCGTCCTGCAGTCATCTTATCCTGGCGGACCTGGACCTACCATAGGCGTAAAGCAAAGCATAGTCCTCGTCGGTTGCCAACCGAGACCTCGTAGTATCCTTGCGATAATGGAAGATGCGCGCCAGCAACCTGTCCCTGGCATGATCTATGTTGGGAAGAACATCGTTCAGTGGGTACTCAAGCTTCATGGACGAGGCCATAACTACGAAACAGTCAACCACATATACACAGCATAACATATGAGAAAGGCGGGTGCGACTCACCCGACAACAAATGGCTGATGCGAGCAGACAGCTGCAATCTTTCTTGGGCCGTGTATCGAAGAATGGAAATTTCGCCCTCAGAAGCGGTCAGGTTCTTCAATATCTCCAGGTTCATGGCGTGAAATGCATCGAGCATCCTTCTTGTGCGGCGCAGTATGTTGCCATAAGCAGCATCGGGAAAGGGCCTCTTAAGCGAGTACTCCGATCGAGCTGCAACCTGGAGAGTCTCGAGATGGGATAAGAAGCGCTCAATCTCGAGCTTCTCTCGGGGGCTCATGTAAGCCACTGCAGTTTTCCCATTCACCATCATCGACAACGGGTCGCGCTTCCAAATCAGACTCATCCGGAGCCAGAGTAGACTTAAGCCATGCTTCAACTTCTTCCGAGCACTGATGGGCCAGATGATTCGTGTGATAATGATACCCCAAACGCAGCCCGTGAAGACAGCCACGACTCGATGAAGTATGATTTCTGTGATGATTGGATGAATCCCTCCCTCGTCCTGGTCATCTTCACCGTCGTTCTGCGAGAGTAAGTAGGCATATAGAACGGAGAGATTGTACGTGAGCATGATGAACCGTCCCATCGGACCCTTGCCTTTCACTAGAATAATATAGGCTGTCCACGTAGCCATTACCCAGCCCAGGAAGGCAAGACCAAAAACGTTGCCGCCTGTGATGTACCACGCCGTGATTGCACAAAGTGCTCCGAGGGATGTACCCAAGAATCGAGCATATCCCGTAGTATTCGATGCGCCAATTGTCATTGAACAGACCAACATATAGGACAGGAGGCCCCATTCACCTCTCCAATAGGAGTAGAACGGTCGAGTTGAGGGAAGAAATGAGGGCAATGCATATAACGCTGCCCCAGTGCCGACTTTAATCGCAAATTTCGTCTCGTCTCTACGGAAGACCCTGAGGGATTTCCAGATACGGTAGCTTATCCTCTCACTCGTAGGTATCTTTTTAGGGCTTCCATCAGTCAGATTAGGTCGGTTTTCTGGACTGGAGCATCGAACCCGAAGATCCGCTTCCCCAGTAGGATCAACAGGCGACTGCTCTGGCTACCAGTCAATAGAGTACTAGAAGAATTTTTCTGTCGTAACAACCCACCGAGATCTGAAACGCTGCGACCACTTTCGTGGGCATTAGCTGGACGCCAAAACTTGAGCCAATTCCACGACCTTCCGTTCGGTTTCTCCTCCGATTCGAGCTGTAGCTCATCCAAAATAGCCAATAGATCTTTCAGCTGCTCACCGAATTTAAGGAGCGAGAAACTGAAATGTCCACAGCTGGCAGAGACCTCTTCAAGGTCAGCCTCAGTCTCAAGGGTTTTTATTTTCATGATGTCCTTCTGCCGATATAGTGACCGCAGAGCTTCCTCTCGGGACGTTCTGTAGAGTTCAAGTGCCCGGTCGAGACTGATTTGGAATCGGCCATTCACCAAAACCTTATAGTCAGGGGCAGGTCCGAAAGGTAGCTCTTGTAATATTTCTTTCAAGGTAAATGCAAGAGATCGCTACAAATATGTCAGCAAGATGCCGCCACATGCTTCCGATCAAGGGGGAAAAAGATACCATGGATGGCCCGAGATGTGTGATAAATAATTCAAACATGTCCGCTGGTGACAGCAGCGTGGAGGCGTCTACTTCTCCATTTGAGCTAGCCTGACCTTTGTTGGTATCCGATATTCCTTTCTGCGGTCTCTCGTCTCTCGACGCCAGCACTACAGGCCCATCCTGAAATGGCCATGGATTCGGAGAGGAGATGGGTGAGCTGGCCTTGGAGGGGGAGGGCTCCCGGTTGTAGCCAGGTGTCGGCTCACTGGACTTGGCTTGCTTGAGCAGTTGAAACTGGAGCGTCGCGGCACTGCGCAGTCCCCCCATATTCTGGGTTATATCCTGCACCCAGCGGACCAGTTTCTTTTCTATTCGATACTCCCTCTCCGTGCCTGCAACGTAATGCTCAAGTTTGGACTCCTTCAAGAGCTTGTCGAGAAGATCATATGCTTTTTTATTCCTCGTTGACGCGCTGATGAATTCTGCTGCTTGAAGCTCTTCCTCTGACCCGCTCAGGAAGCTCTCTGTGATAATCCCCAGCATGATGGCAAGCGTGTCGGTCATTGTGACCAGATTTGAACGGAGCTTCTTTTGTGCTGAGATGGGAAATATAAGAAATGAAACAGCCATGGTAGCCGTTACGCCCATGATAACCATCTTCAGGACCTGGGAAATCTTGGAAAAGGACAAGTCTCCCACTTGCACCGCGCCCTCCTTCGTCAGAACCGTGATGATGGCAAGTGATGCCAAAGAACAAGCGACGTTCACCAGAGGATCGCCCAGTTTCTGCTTCGTCCACCCGATAAACCCTAAGCCACCTCCGCAGAAGACGATGAGGACCAGGATATGACCGACAAAAAGAAGGTGAAGCGTACTCTCGAAGAACATGGCCACGCACATGCTCGTGATCGAGATGAAGGCAGCATAGAGAAACGCCAAGAAAGCGCATATCGAAGCCTTCAACATACTCCCCCTCGATCGCGCAGGGTGGAAGTAGACTGTGATTGTGGCCACCACATGTTTCCCGTCTTGATGACCGAGCAGCGCAGCAATGGCGGGAATGAACGTCGCCAGAGAACCCAGTAGATACGCGAGGCTGCACTTGAAGACTCCTTTGCCTGCCTCGGACGCAGCAAACTGCCTCACCCAGTGCCAGGTCTCAAACGCCTTCCCACGAATCCTCGCAACAATCCCTTGGCGCTCGATACCTGAGGCGCGCTGTTCCGAGAGGAGTGGTGTTCGCTCTCCATGATTGCCATTCTCCGTACACACTGAGCTTCGTAATGTGACCAGGCCTTTCAGGCGTTGTCCTGTCTTCGGGAGGATGAAGGTAGCCTGCCGCAACTTCAGGGACGTCCAGTCAGCGATAACAGTAAACGGGAACTGCTACACATGGCACGAGTATCGATTATTTGGGGAGAAGGCTTACGTTCGGCCGGAGACGGCGCGGATTCGAGGACGGCGGCGCCGACGAGAGCATCTTCCTCTCACCTCAGGGCCTGTCCTCTCCCGGCGGTCGCTGTCGGTTCCATGACGAAGAAGCTCGGCGGAGCAGTCTGCCTCCAGGCGTTTTATCAAGCAGCTTGGACCCTGTGATCCACGTCAGGTGCGAAGATCCGGCTGGCGCCTTTGTTTAGCCTCGAGCGCTGCATAGCGGTTGTCTGCGGGGTTGTTGCCACGGCCCCGGGGCCTCTCTGCACACGGCCCAGCATATCATGCGGAGTTACAGACTTCATGATACCTACTTTTGCACTCTCTAGGCTACGAAAACCGCAGAACAACAGCATTGCACGTGCTCGGATCTGGAATGCCAGAACCGGAGTCGTAGATGCATGTCATTTGAACGTCAGAATCTACATGCAGAGGGCGATGTACTGTACGCAGGAAGGAACATCAAACCAGAACCCCCGATACAGCTGCTGATAAGCGCCTATTACATCCGCCGTAGCTAACTACACCATCACTCAACCTGGCTGAAGTTGTGGCTCATTTCAGACCCTCAACTTTCCATACTTTCACGGTGGCATCGGCACCAGCTGAAGCAATCTTAGAGCCCCCAGCGATCCAAGTAACACCATTGACCCCCTCCTTATGGGCATTGGACACCTGGAGCCAGTCCCCGGGATTCGCTAGGCTCCAAACAAAAATATTTGTGTCCACGGCGCCGCTCACCAGATGTGTGCCATCTTCGTTCCAAGCAATGCAAGTGACTCGTGCAGTATGTGCCGTCCAGCGGTCAATCACAAGGCTGCCATCTGCAACCTTGAAAACGAGCACCCGGCCTCGCGAGTCACCAGCGGCAAGAAGAGAGCCGTCGGGCGAAAACGCCAGAGCCGATATTGCGTTTCGTGACGCCTTAATATCGGTTCTCGGAGTGAGCTCCGAATTGGAAACATCGCATATCTGAATCGAGGAGTCTTCTCCTCCAATCGCAGCAGTAGTTCCATGCGCAGCCACTGTAGTCACTGTAAATTTCGCGCCAAAGCTCCCTGTCTTCTTTCCATCGTGGAAGATTTCGACTCCTTCTGAGTTGGCAACCAGCACCGTTGAGTCGCCAGCAGCAATTCCCTTGGGCTGACCAGCTAACTTGGCCGCGCTTCCGGTGTATGTCTTGGAGGCTATGTCAACCGATCGGATAGTGTCATCCCAACCGACGCTGTATATCCTCCCGCTGCCTTCAGCAGCAGTCGTCATACCGGAGATGTAGGTTGAGTGACCCTCGCCTTCGACTTCTTCCGCGGTTCCGGTTGCGACGTTCCAGCTACAAACCCTTCCTTCAAAGCTTCCCGACCAGAGAGTCTCTGTGCCGCTGCCAGAGCCAAACTGTATCAAGGAGGTGATGTTCTTCTGGTGCCCATGGAGGACCTGCCTCGGCTTGGGTGAGCCTTCAACCAGATAGTTGAGGTCTCCGCTTAGAGATAGACTGATGATAAGGCCATCGCTCCTGCCTGCGGGCCAGACAACGCCAACCTGCTGGTCACGAACATTCGCAGTGCTCTCATCTCCCATGGTCCAGCTCTGCGTGACCTTGCCTGCTTCAACGTCCCAGATCTTTACTGTCCTGTCTGCGCTGGCCGTCACAAATTTCCGCGAGTCGCTGGACCATGACACGCTGAATATACTGCCTTTGTGTTCGCCCTCCCCAATTTGCCCCTTGGGCTCTCCAGTCTTGCCGTCATAAAGCCAGATTCTCCGATCTCCACCGACGCTGACCAGGGTCGAGCCGTCTGGGCTGAAGCCAACACCATAGATATAGTTGGTATGCTTGTCTCGGATACCAGTGTTGAATTTGAACGGAGCGCCATGGTAGAACACGAGGGTCTTGTCGTCTCCAGCGGCGGCAGCTCGCAGAGGCCGCTGCTGTCTTATTGACACCGAGTTGATTGGTTGCGTGTGTCCGGTGATCTCGCCAACACTGTTTCCGCTGTCTGCAGTAATGCAGTGCCCGTATCTTTGCTTTCCGTCGCCGACGGCGATGATGCGCTGCGAATCACCGTCCCAGGCGAGGTCGTTGATGCGACCGCTCACAATGGAGTACTCTCCCTTAGTGATTCCTTCGCCAACGCAATCCCACACTCTCACTATACCAGCAGCGTCGCCACTGGCAACATAGAATCCGGATGGTGAAAAACGCGCGACTGTCGTCTGCGCTTTGTGCTCCGTATACTGCCTCGCGACTGCCGGGTCGTCGATCGAACGAAGGAAAATAGACTTATTTGACTACGCCAATCCGGAGTCAGTACAAACGTGGAAGTGGATCAGGGAGAGGGGGATGCATACTGCATAGGCCAGTTTCTCTCCCTTGGAATCGGCAGCAAGCTGCGTGGGATGACCCCTCGTTGTCGAGGGGCTGGCAGCCCAGATGGACTCTGGATGCTTCAGCCCAGTTCGCGGACAAGGCGCGGCCTGCGAGAGGTTTACGTACCGTTTCTTATAGACATGACCGCGCCGGATCAGAGAGGAAAGGCATACACAGAGCAACGTCGCTTTTTCAAGTGGGATGGACGGTCCAGTAACTGTTGACGTGGGCAGAAGCGCTTACATGTACTCGGGCTGGAGCAGCTTGACGTCCATCCATCCTCCGCACCCGGTGCGGCGCGCGGCTTGGTGGGGGCATTCTCCATCACAACTCACTACATGGGATACGGAGGAGGCAGCAGCTGAAACAACGGGGCCCTCCTGAAATAAATATCTCCAAGCAAGATGTGGCAATCGTGGAATCCAAAGAGCTGCACTGAAGAGAAACACATTGACATATTCTTGGTAGACGGACCCTGCATCTCTTTGGTAAAATACATGTTACACATAAATTGGCAACACAGTGCCAGGAATACAAAACATTGCATTGATGTTTGACTCGCCAGAAACCTGCTCTCCATACCATCTGTCTGTGAATATACACCAAACCGTCCTTTCAGGCGACGCCGCCGGCATCCAGCCTAGCTTTGGCCTCTGCCGCCAGGATCTCGGGGTGTCTGTGAACACTCGGCATGAGACCTAGTCCGATTGCCCTGCGGATGGCCTTTGCAATTTTGCGCTGGTTGACCGGGCGCAGCCCTGTTTGACTTCTGTGCTTGATACGGCCCATGGGCGTCATGTATTCGGACATGATGGCAAAGTTCTGTCAACCAAGAAACTGGTCAGCATTCCCTTCCTTCTAAACAGATAGATACCGCGTAGTGCAATATGCGTACCTTGTATTGGTCCAGCGGGTTCATGTTCAAGGCATCGAAAGCGTCCCTCGACGGGCTGTGACGCTTCCTCCACTTCTTCATTTCCTCCGGACTCAAGTCATGCGGCGCATAAATGTCTCCGGCCTTCCAATCGCGCGTTTGGAACCTCTCCAGGATCCTGCTCTCGCTCTGGGACTTCTGATCTTCCATCAATCTCTGGCGGGTCGGCAGCCGACGGCGGGTGAGGAGCCTCGCGCCTGGAGAACCCGTAAGTTAACGGTTATCTGAAGCCACAGACAGGCCGCTCGAAATCTTAGGCCAGAAAGGGACTTGACGTACTCTGAGCGGCGCCAGCTGACGTCTGCTGTGAAGTAAAGGTGCTTGTCGAGGCCGTGGCGGCCGTCGAGTTCCATCGGCACACGGAGAATACTCCGGTGCTTGTCGTGAGGGTGCGGGGAGCGCGCAACGAGAAGAGATTGAGAGACATGGCGCCTGTGAATGGATCCGAGTCCCAGCTAGACGAGATCTCTCGACGAAGAACACGCTCGAGCACGTCCGGATTGGTGGTGGACAGCTCCGGCAGATCATCGAGAGCGTCGAGTGGAGCTGGTTTTTCGTCTCTGCCCCGGGCGCGCCAAGAGCCGCACCTCTCCAGCCCGCGGAGCTCCAGATCTCCTCCCGCACGCCGCCCAGCTCGCCATTGTCGCCTCCAATCTTTCTGTTCGTCGCTTCTCTGTTCCCTCTGCTGATATATCGCTGCCTGTATACCAGTATGAACCGTTGATATCTCTTGTTGTCCCCCTTGTGGCACCCCGCTCTCCAAATCTGCGCGGCGCATCTCTTCACAAGTCCCCCACCAAGCGGGACATCAACGACTCCGAAGCCCCCCAGTATCTGGGAATTAGCCGCACAATTGCGCCGCTACGATGCAGTCGCATCTCACAAGAAGTGTTTTTCGGGCCATTCTAAATAATGAACCACTCAGTTTCTCGCAATGTCGGAGTCGTCTTGTTAGCACCGTCCCCTACTATCGAGCCAGGAGACTGGGCCCGCGCAGCGCACACCATGTCCAAAGGCGAGGTCTCTTCGCGTTCAATATGCCTCCGCCTTCCAGTGGTGAATCTGCGGCTCAGGCTTCGCCCCTGTCTCCGGAAGTCGGACTGAAGCCGATGAGAGATCTAGCGAGGTCTTTGGCAGACAGAAGCCGGCCACCAGCCAACGACATCCTGGCCAAGGCCTTCCGAGATTTCTTCACTGCCCGCTCCGGAACTCCCACTGTTATTACCGATTTTCATGCCCGGCTTCTTGTAGTTACGTGGAAACATTTGAAGGCTCAGCAGGACGAGCTTGAACCCGACGACTGGCAAGCTGTTTTTTCCACGGAGAGCCTCGAAAATGTTCTGTTTGTCCTGTCGGAGGCGAACTGTCTGCCCGAGTCTCACAGTACAGTGCTCAAGGTCGCACGTTTCGCATTCCTGGAACTGTGCGGAGATCGGGGGTCCGACCCCAATGAGATCAGCCGCCAGGCGCTGATCGCTTATATCACACTCCTCTCTTTGCATGGTAACCCTGAAGAGGCGCGGCATGTGGTCGAGAAATTCTGGGGCAAGCTCCACAAATCGAAGCCTTCTCCGTGGCTTACAGTGATGAGGGGGTTTGCGATGAAGGGTGACAGGCGTCAGCTCAGAAGGATCACCGAGGAGCTTGAGAAGCAGGGCAGGAAATTCGACCAAGCTTCTCACCAGGAATTGACCTTGTTGCTTATTGAGCAGGGTCTTATGGATGCGGTCAAGACGATGTACGAATGCCCGATATCCGACAACCTCGAGCCTAGTCTTGCGACAAAAGAAGCTGTCATAAAATTTGCCATTCTGAAATCCGAAGTTGACTGGGCGAGACCAATCTTTGAGTCTCTTCCGCAGACCCCTTCCCCTGAGACGAGGAACATAAGGCTGCTCTGGGAAGCTGCCCATGGCAGTGGAGCGGCTGATTTATCTGAGAAGCTGAAGGCATGGACCGCCGAGGATCCTGATATGCAAACTTCTCTCACAATCTCATGTGTAAACAGCCTCGTTGAGTTTGCGAACAGTATTCGCAATCCCCAGCTGGCCGCTGATTTCGCTGCGTTGGCCTCTCAGTGGAGTCTGCAGCCGGATCTCCAGACTCGCATGCTGCAGCTGGAAGCTCGAATACAAGCCTGCGATCTCGACGGAGTAATGGAATGTCTGCGGAGTTTGGAGGATATCGGCTCGGTGGCCGAAGTGAATCCGCCGGTGATGAATAAGCTCATCACAATGCTTTGTCTGTCCGGGAAAGCAGACACGCTATTCGACCAGATCTCAGCCCTTCTCGATCCCCTAGTTGAGAACAATGTTCGCTTGGAAGCGGATACGGTCGCGGCTCTCACTCATATGCTACTCTACCGTCACGATTGGGATGCTGTCTCGGAGTTACTCCGACCACGTCTGGGCTCCTACGATACAGAAGAAAGGAGCAGAATCAGGAAATCCCTAGTGACATTCATCATGGATGTCAATCAGGAAACTGACCATGTCTGGGAAGCATATAACCTGTTGAAGGTTGCATTCCCAGAAACCGGTGTCAGTACCCGAACTGATATAATGACGGCCTTCTTTAAGCGAAATCGGAGCGATCTTGCTTGTCTAGTATTCGGACATATGCGCCAGTCCGAGGATTTGTCGCGGCGGCCAAAGCCCGACACATACGCACGGTGTTTTCAGGGGCTTGCCAGGGCAGCCGACAAGAAGAACCTCGAGCTGGTCCACAACATGTTGAAGTTGGACCTTCAGGTGGATCTCAATACGAGGATCCTGAATGGACTGATGCTCGCCTACGCCGCATGCGGGATGCCAGAAAAGAGCATGGAGATATTTCGCAGCATACTCCGATCCGAAGAAGGACCGTCGCATAAGACCATCGCGATTTTCTTCCGCGTCTGCGAGTCTCACCACAATGGGGTCCAGGAGGCGCTGAAAATGATGGACAAAGTGAAGCGACTGGAGATCGAGATCGACCGTCGGATGTACACTGCATACATCGAAGCGTTGGCTGCGCAGTGTGAGTTCGAGCGTGCCGCCGAGGCCGTCGAGAAGATGGAATGTGAAACGGGTTATTCCCCCACCCGCAATACGTATGGCTATCCCATCTTTCATATCATATATATATATATATGTATACATAGGGTGAACCAGAGCACTGACAAAAGATCCCAGGATCGGCCTGTTCTACAACGCCATTCCATACCAGTACTGGAAAGATAGGGTAGAAGAGTGGGCCAAATCTAAATACCCTGAACTGTGGGCCCAGCTGGAGCAGTTGAACCGGACCGAGCACGAGGAGGGCCCGAAGTTTGACGACATCAAAAACGAAATCATTGTCTAGCGCACACTGTTGGCAGCCCTTGAGGATAGTAGATACTAGGTAAACCGTATGCATTTTTTAGCGTGGACTATCAGTACCCTCCTTCACTGCATGATTACGCCTCATGACGCAATTCCACTGATACTCCATGTAATGCATATATTTATATATCCTTAGCCGAATTCCCATCATCTACGAAACAAGAAGCACGATCGATATCCATCAGCTGGACTGTATATAATATACTTGGCCCTTTCTATATCATCTATCATGATCATCATAGTAATGACAATAATAATAGGTATAGATGGTAGTCCCCCTAAAATGGGCAAAAACGACTTAAGGCAACTGAACTTACAACTACAACAATCACTGGCCACTGTTACACAACGCACATATCAGATACATATATATAGACAGACAAGATAGAAAAGAGCAATCTATCATTGCAGTTTATTGATCCTGATGAGGAAAAAGAGAAAGGTGGAGAATGGTTTTTTAAAAGAAAGAAAAGAAACAGAGAGAGAGAAATACCAAAAAAGCAAAGCAGCTCCTTCAAACTCTGTCCCCGCTGCATGTAAACTTGATATGACCAAAAGAGGAAGGGTAAAGTCCTAACGCGAATAACTTCAGATCGTATGTACCCACATAATAATATCCTATCGATAAGGCGCATACATACTAAGCTTAATGTCTGCGCTTCCATCCATCCGTCCATCCACATGGATTCCACATCCAATTCTGCCCCGTGCAAGGAAGCGAATGCCGATTACAGCGCAAGCGCAAACTTTTTTTAAAAAAAAATAGAACATTTTGTACGTACTACTTACTGTGAATAAATAACATCATATAAATAACATGATCCATATGAATTCAGGAGAAGGAGACAGGGAATGGAAAGAAAAGTCAGAAATGCAATGGAGAATGGGAAAAATGGGCAAGGGAAAGGAACTAAGTAACTAGCTAACTAGTAGATCCAAATAAGAAGAACAAGAATAGAAAGATCAAAAGATATCCAGAAGAAAAAGAAGAAGAAGAAGCAACAACCTTTCCATATCACATACTGGTGCTAGTAATACCATATCCGTACTTAAATAAACCCCCATCCCCATCATTCCAAGTATCCATTATCCATTATCCCATTCCATTCCGTTGCTCTAATCCAAAGAAAGAAAGAAAAAGAAAGCGATCCTGACCAACTGACATCAAAGACCCAAAATCGCTCCTGTCCGTCGTCTTATCTCAAAATGACCAACTGACCAATCAACCAACATGCAAGCGTCAAATAATACCTAACCTATCACCTGTCCATTGGCCACGACAACCCAGAGATAGTACGTATCATATTGAAAAGAAAAGAAAGAAATGCAGCAAAGTCAGGCGAAACAGCAAACATTCAACAGCGGCGGCGCTGACACCATCCATTATCGTCGAACCAACTAAGTACGGAGCAGTAGGTTGGGCAGCTACCTGCCCTACCTAGGTACCTAGGTAGGTAGCCAGCCAGCTCTCTCATCTCATCTCATCGAGCCGAGTCGAGCCGAGTCGTAGCAAAATCAGTTCCCGTCTTTGTTGTTGCCCTTGCTGGCAGCACCGGCTTTCTTGGTCGTCGTTGGTTTCACCGTTGCTGCTGCTTCCTCTCCCTTCTCGACGACCTTATCATCATCATCATCATCATCATCATCATCATCATCATTACCCACGGCACTTCCGACCTTCTCCTTCTCCTCCCTGACGTCCACTGCGGCGGCGGCGGCGGCGGCGGCGGCGGCAGCTTTCGCCTTGGAGGACCTGGCCGCGCCCGCGCCCTTGGACGGTTTGGCGACGCGCTTGGCCGTGTTCGCTTTGGCAGCGGCAGCGGTGGACTTGTTGTCCTTGTCCTTGGTCTTCTTGCTGATGTTCTTTGCTGTCACTGTTGTTGTGCCAGAAGAACGCTTGCGGGTTGTCGGCGCGGCGGTGGGGATCTGTTCGATGACGCGAGGCCGCGAGTTTCCCGTCGAGCCACGGGTGATGGCCATGATGATGATTTTGCCTTTGCTTTTTGCTGTATGTAGTGTTCTTTCTTTTTGTTATTCCGCTGCTTTTTGTGGAAAGAAGGGCTTGGTTGTTGCAGTGGTTGCGTGCTTTCTGACGCGGCCGTTGACAACAGGTGTTATTTACCTAGGTAGGTAGTAGTAGGTATATATTTACCCAGACAAGGACTAGGGCTCGCGAGAAAATGACCGGGAATGCTACCTGGTTCAAGAATAACAAGCGCCTATCTTCCACGAGCAGGGGAATAATGAAGTGAGCAATAAACCAAGGTACGTCGATGACAGATGATGCTGGCTTGCTAGAAGATCAAAACAAGAGCGGGGGTCGTGGCAGACACATCTCACCCCGGGGGCAAAGTGACTGGGAGCTAGCGCTGCCATGTGTCACAGGGGCCCTTGTCAATAGGAGGTCAAGTTGCCGCGGCGCCATAGGGCCGTTCTACGCTGGAGGTATGGCCTGATACTTCAGGAAATGCAAAACAGTGGATGTTCTTCGAGAGATTCAATGCAATATGCTAATTACCATCAACAGCTTCAACACTCGCATGGCGCTGATGACAAAGGAAAATTAAGCATGATCCATAAGATTCTATCCCGTAGACAACCCGTTCCACATCTATACCTTAAACTTGTTCATCCTCTTGGTCATGCTGTAATCATTCGTTAGCAAAATCGAACGGTAGCTCAAGGGGGTCACAGGAGTCACTCACAAGTCAAAGAAAGCAAACTGGCTTGGATTACTGCCATACTCATACACAAATCGGCTGGCAAGGTGGCTACCAAAGATGGCACGCAGATAGCTCTCAGGCACCTACCCGCGTTGTCAGTATACGGAGCAAAACAATTTCCACAGAAACCAAAAGGACTCACCCGCTTGAGGATAGTGTCGAGACCGAGCTTATCCAGAAGAAGTTTCGGGAGAGCATCCTGAAGAACGGATCTGCGGAGCTCAACGTTATCCCACAGATCGGTCTTCTGCAGCTCTTCATCCAGTTTGGTGATGGCAACGCTGAGCCGATCGCTCAGTACGCTCCGCAACACACCAGTTTGCTCGTGTTCTCGCCAGATTGCCTCGAACTCGAGAGTTGCGTTTTTCTTGATGATTTCCTGCACCTCCTTGACATAGGCTTCGTAGAACGGTGGCACCGTCCCATCCTCGCGGATGCACATATTTTCCTCGAATTCTTTATCGTCGAAGGAGAGAGAGGCCAGGACTTCAAGGGAGGAAGATGTGACACCACCCTTGTTGGCGGAGGCATCCTTGTAGAGAATGCAGCCCGCCTTTTCCAGCCGGAGCTTGCTGTCTTGGGTGAGGAAAAGGTTTGCACCTTCGACAATGTACGGTATGACCGCCTTGCCGTTCACGATGAGCTTCCCCACCGTCGAGAGGTCGACGGACTCTGGACGCCCGCCACAAGGAACGAATATGTCGAAGGGTAGGTCTGTGCGCAGATGGAATGTATTGCGGAAGACCATACCGTTGTTGACTATCTCGCCGCTTGGCAGCTTGACGTTGCTTTCGTCGACGAGAACCCTGTAGCCTTCGGGAGAAAGCTTCGACATGTCATATTCAGAGATCGTAACTCGCTTCTTAGCAAGCCTAACCAGCTCCTCACGATCCAGTCCCTGTGGGTCGACAAGGACACCGGATCCGTCGACGATCGCAGTGTACTTTTCGTTTCCAAGGAGGATTTCATTCGATCCCAGATCACCATCCGGACCGCCCGTCTGCAGTTTTCGTACCTTTGATGGGTCGATGTTCAACTTGCGGTAGATACCTTCGACGTACTGGCGAACAGACAGGGTGGTCATACCGTACTTGTCGTGCGGAATGCCTCCAAGCCTGGGGCTCTTGCCAGTGAAGAATGACTTCCACCAGGGCGCGCCTCGTTTTCTCGCATGCTCCGTAGCCCAGTCCACCAATTCAGCAGTGTTCTCATCGGGGCCCATGAATAGAATCTCATCCTTCCCGTACAGGTCGACGATCGGATCCTTGATTCCCGGACTGGATGGCGGAAGCAGGAGATCCAGGATACTGTCGATGTATTTCTCGAAGGCAACGCGGGCCTTGTCCTGGTGGTCCACATCGAGGAGAATGACGCCCTTGGCTCCTCCTTCTGGGATGTCTTTGTTCTTGCGCTGCTGGGTGCTCGCGAGGTTGTAGTTCTCGTCGAAAAGCGAACGAGCATTGATACTGTAGGCCTCTTTGTTGCGGCTCTTGACGATACGGATACCTCCGCGAGCAATGTCGCGGAACCGCAGATGGAATCCTCGGAACTCGGAACTGATGACGAGGAACATACCATACAGGCGTTGGGGATACTCGTGCTCGGGCAGGAAATTGGGGTTGAGCCGGAAGCTGAGCGCAACCTTGGTGGGAGTGTAGAAATTGGTCTTCAAGATGGAAGCGTTGAAAACACGGAAGGCCGTCATGACCATCTCGTCGTGCTCGTTGGCTACCGTCTTTGAGATCAGGTCCTTCAACCTCTCATCGTCCAAGACCTCGTCGACCTGGAGCCGGAGATAACTCAACGTCGGGAGGAAGTCATCCTGCGCAGGTCCCCGGGTCTGAACGTAATGAGTGTTGGCAAAATCCAGGTAGAGCTTGTGAATGAGATCCGGATATTTATTGATGATCTCGAAGATGTAGTCCGAGGTGAATGTCTCTGTGCGAAGCCTCTTCTTGATCTTCGCCAGAAGTTCGGCATGAACGCTGTTATTCGGATCGAGCACAGCCGTCAGAGAGGTGTATTCGGATCCGAGGCGGTTCAGGAACTGCTGAACAAAGACCCATGCGCAGTGGGCGTAGATGGTTTCCTGCAGACTGAGACGTCCGCTGGCAAAGTGGCCCTGGAACTTGTTCTGCGGAATGCAGTACAGGAGCGAGATTTCCTTCATGATCTGGTGGATAGCGGCTTCGATAGGCGGGTACTTCCCGGAGATCTCAGCGCTTTCCACGGGCCGCAGATAGAGAGACATCACAGTGATGCCGTTGGAGAAGTTCTCCAGATACTTCCTCGAGCTCGTCAGACGGTAGTAGTGATAGAGGTCCGACAGAGCGCTGAACATTCCCATAGCAGAACCCTGGCGATACGCCAGGACAACTCTCTTCTCCCGGCTACCTTCAATCTCGTACAACTCGATGACTGGACCCGCCCGGGTCACAGCCTTGCTGATAATCTCCTGGTAGATCGCCTTGGTGTTGGGCGTGGCTTTCTGCAAGAATCGCTTATCGCCGATAATCTCCAGGTTCGTCTCCTCTGGATCCGGGTTCGGGTGGCTAAACTGACACTTGTAGACAAAGTAGCAGCGGAGCTGCTGTTCATTGTCGCCGGGAAGCGGGCTGGAGGAACGGAAAGTCTCAACCCGATAGCTGTTGTCGTGCGTCGAACCGTCGATGTACTTCTTGTCTATCCTCTGCTCGTACTGCGGCCCACCGACGGTTGAAACACCGGGTTTGCTGGTATCGATGTAGACGGCATGGTCCTCGGCTTCCTTGTCGAGTCTGATCTCCAACCGCTTGTCGTCTCGCGCGTATGCCGCGACCTTGGCAGCATACAGAGACAGGATCTGGGTGACGATCGCGTCAACCGACTCGGTTTGGAAGTACATGTCGTCTATCCCGAGCATGTTGTAGAACCAGTTGGTCTCGGAGACGACAAAATCGCTCGGGAAGAAACCCTTCTCCTCGAGCTGGTCCATGACTGCCGCGAACGTTAGATCTCCACAGCTCGAACAGGGCAAGACGTGGAAAGCTCACCTTGCTCCATCTGCTTCTGTTTGCCTTCGAATTTGGCAGCGACGTAGCCTGGATCCTCTTCGGTCAACACCCTGTGCTGGCCACCGCCCGGGATGCCCAGATGCGTAGGCTGTGGAGAGGGATGGCGCGCAGGAGACCGGGCGTTGTCGAGGATCTTGTTCTGAGGATATCTCTGGAACCCAATAGGGGTTCCAGCGCCCGAGGCGGAGCCATCCTCGCCGTTCGAGAACAGCTTCGGGCCATTTCGAGTCGGGAGGCTGTTGCCATTGAGTGGTGCGTCCGAGGTTGCACCGGTGGTGCCCCCGTCGGCTGCATGCTGCAGGTGTGTAACTGCTGGGTCAGGGGAAGCAGACATGACGTGGGAGGTGTCCTCTGCAGAGGTTGTGTACAAAGGTCGAAGGGAGATAAGCAAGTCACTCGTGTCTGAGACTGTCAACCATGGGGAACAGTCAGCTTTCACGACCGCGGCAAACGGACAAAGGATCAGGGGTGTCCGGAAGCGGGGTGACCGCGCAGGCACGAGAGATAAGATAGAGGGAGAGCTAGAGCGACGGGATCCGAGACACGGCTGGCAAGGGATGCGTACCTCTTGATAACGGGGCAGGACGGTGACGGAAGGGTTGGTGAACCCTGGAGTAACAAGCAGAAAGCTTAAAATCAATGGAGGAGGAGCTGACCGGGCCGGTTGCTGCTGGCCATGCACGACGGAAGAGGCAAGAGGCACGTCACTGTTGACGATTCACGCTGGACGGCAGAGTCTGCAAACCATCACTTGCGGGAGAGAGAGATATATATATACACACGGTCTCATGGCACAGCGCAGAGCCCACGGCGGGCATGGGCAGCGGGCATTGATTTATATATCTACCTGGACGGTGCATCGTTCTCGATGCGTCTGCGCTCAGCGGCCAGCGCCGGCCAGGTACGGCCGGCCAGCCGGTCCGGGCCCAGGCCGGCTGGGGCTGCCGGGGAGGGCGATCGCTGATCGCTGACGCACCGCCCGCGGCCTCTAGCGGATCGCTGGGGAGTGTGGCGCTGCAGCTAAGAATATCGAGCAATCGACGACGCCCAAGCGGTCTGCTCCCTCGACCGCCAACGCTCGACCGTGACACGGGTCTGCTGCGTACAGGTACAGCGCGCCGCTAGGAGCGTATACACCTCAGACGATGTACCTGTACACCGCGATCACCTGCCACCTGGTGTCGAGCAAATGGCTCGAAACGACAGGAGAGGGAGCCGATGGAAGACCATCAAAGCTTACCGCCTTGCCTGCGCACCGTCGAATCCACAATAATAGTTACGCTATGGAATGCAGGGAGCAGAGGTCAGGGTGATCAGCTGACTGCGCTGTCTTGCTCGACAAGAGACGGCCTTCTCCAGACGTCTGTTCTCCCGGCACGTGCGCGGCTGGGGACCCCGCTCGAAGCCTCGAACGTCGTTTCAGGCCGAAAATAGTTCTCCATGTCGGCGGTGCCATCCACACAGGAGCGAGAAACCATGATTTCTCTGAGTCATGGAATAAGGGGCAATGCAGTCTATAGTAATAATAGACCACCTAAAAAGACCGAGACCTCTGTTCTTTCTGACAAGGGGAGGAACGACGGCGCACTAACTACATCGGGGTTGCTCGACATGCATGGCGCGGCCGTATCGTACTATCATCACCTCAACTCAGCAACACCCGCCGACCTTTGTTGGCTCCTTGCTGGATGCTGGCATTATTGTAGTCCTCCTCAATCGACAGGCAGTGAGCCCTTTCTCATCGGTGGGTATGGGTGTTGGGATATGATCCCAGTTACTGCTGCATTTTCTACTGCGAGAGCAGAATTTTTTTAACCTTCCCAACACAGTACAGGTAACTTCCCCGACAGAACTTGAAAGGTGCGAATAATGTACCTTAGGTACCTAGGGGAAAATTCCAGAACTGGATTAGCATCCTCCGCAGTTTGGTCAGGCTCCAGCGGACCTGACACCGGCCCTCTAAACAACATACTACAGGGCAGGTGATCATCAGGGACCCCATACCGACCAGGCACAGCCATCCGCGGGAGGCTGGGGCAGCAGCCACTAGCCTCTTGGTCTGTCCACGAAAAAAGCCCTTGGGGCGTCGTCTGCAGCTGCGGACAATTTTTTTTTTTTTTGCGTCATGCGGGGGGTCTGCGTCCATGTTCTAGGAAGGTTAAGCCGCTGAGCGACACCCCCCCGTCCCCCTTCGGCGGGAATGTTTTTCCCGGCCCTGCGAAGGCTCGCGCAGTTTCTATGATGTAATAAGCGGCCGGAATGTCGCATCCATGACGCTCGAATTGAGGCATTTAGAGCTGCAAAGCACCTTCCTTTCCAATCCAGGCGTTTCTGTTATGTCAGGAGCGCATACGTTGGTTGCGCCATATCTGCAGGTCATGAGCTGCTCTGCCATTGAGCAGGAGTCTGGCACAAAGGTTGGCTCAGGCTGTACTTAGGAAACTACTGCCTCTTTACTCCATGTGCTTAAATCCTATTGTAGTACGCTAGGTACTTATGTAGGTACATACCTACTACATGCTTTGTCCATAGAAAAGCATCCAGAGCAGTCTTTTGGTTGGCAGCAATTCCTCTTCTCGTCCTCTTAGTCGTAAAAGTCTTTAATTTACACACCGTCTTTAGACGAAGAGGAAAAAAAACCATTATGTAAGAACGACGGCACGAAAAATATTAATAGAAAGGGAATGTGACACTTCCCTGTCCACCAACATCTTGATATTTTTTTTCATATTGAAAAATCAACCAACTCCCAAGCCCTAAAAAAGAAAAAGTTGGAACACCGCCAGAAACAGGCAAGCCCATCAAACACGGCCCGACGCCATTATTGGTCTCTCTCTCTCTCATATCTGGCAGCCCTGAAGACAGCCGGGCCAGTTCTGCATCAGATCAGGCAAGATTTTCATCGGCACCCCAGCTTTTCCAAGCGTGTGCCGTGTGGAGGAGGGCGGGTCCTGACTCTTACTAACTCCTTTCCATCCCCGGAACTTTATTTCAATATTGCAGCCCGTCGTTGGGGCTTGGCCGTGCGCCTCATTTTTTTTCTTTCCCACAGTAATCTCGATGCAGAGAATCCATGAGAATCTCTATCCAATTGAAAAGTACTAGATATGTATTTTTTTCTGCGAAATATCTAGGAAGTTCTACCGCGTAGGCCGGGTTGCTTGACCTAAGCCGAGGATAGCCGCGCGCAGCCGAGTTGCTGAACCGGGAAACTCTCCGCGCATCAGGTGCCCTGACTTGAGGTCGGAAGGCTGAGAGCGCTTACTAACTACTCCGTAGAAGTTGGGAGAATCGTTGTAACGGCGAAAAGCCGAAGCGGAGTTGGCGGAGTTTGCAGTATTTGCATTGCGAAAAAAAATCAATCGTGCGTGGTAAGGAATGAGCCGGCTCATGATCAGAGAGTCATGTAAAGACGGAATTTTGAAACAAGTTTGTGACTTTCCCTACAGGTTTTACTCTTGAGGCTTGGGTTGTACTCCGTAAGCTGGGAACTGTGGGGAAAAATATGTATGTAGTATGTCATGTACAGACACTGTATATATGAGATCAGAGTTAGCATCATATCTTGTCTCGAATCCTGCAGCAAGGCAGGTACCTGGTATAACAACAAGGAAGACGCTCACAAATCCATCCAACGAAGAGTTTTGACTATTTAGCATAATCAGAATAACAGAGAATGACAGCAAAAAGTGGCAGATATGCCAACGACGAGAACAAGCATGCCCTAGCGGCATTAGTATTATCTTCAATTGTCGCCGCGTCGTGGATCCTCTATTGGAGTAAAGAAACCGAGCATTCTTTAAAAGGCAGTGTCCACATTCAAGATAAAGCAAGAGAGGCGAAGGAAATCGACCAAGGATGAAATAGCTGTCGAGACAAGACTGCAAAAGGCCTCCTCCACCCTCCCTCTGTCCCAACAGTAAGAAGATATAAAAAGGCGACTTGTAAAGTTGACAGATTGAAATTGATAATACAGTTGGCTTGGTCCCATTAAAGGCTGAGAGTGCTGAGCTGAGAAGTATGTGTTTTTTACAGAGGACTTAATGGAAATCGGGTCTTGATTTGAGCGCATACTGTATTGTAAAACATATATAAAGCAAAAGCTGATTTCCGCGCTGAGGCTGATGGGCAAGTTGTGGTCTTCAGATCCACAGAATAAATAAAAAATTATGTTGAATAAAAAGCTAATGTTACCAGTTTGTCTTGGAAGTTTCTGCTCTTATATACTCCGACAATATCTGAGACACAAAAATATGATACAGGCACAAGTCTTGTAGGCTTTTTTAATGAGAGTACACCCTTTCAGATCAGTTACTCTGCAGGAACGGGTCCCAGGAAGGCTTTATCTAGACGACATGGATAGTTACCTGGGTACTTAAATACCACACACAAAACAAACAAAAACTTATTAAGTACCTACCGAAAAATCAATCAAAGAAAACACCAGCTAAACATTCTACCTATCCAAAAAAACACGAGGGACATGACCTCCAATATATCGCATACCACGCGCGCACTATTTGTCATTATTCATCCGGTTTTAATTAGTTTTACCCAGGAATCTTGTCTTGGCATCCCATCCCATTTCGATCCGACTAGCATCGAAGGAATAAAATTGTGACTTATCACACAAGCAAGTCAGCGTGCCCTTGTGTGCGGATGACCGGTGACGTGTAGATACTAATGATTACCATGTGCTGTACCTAAATCACAACGGGAAAAGCGCAAAATAGTTCAATTTCTGAAATCTTCACAGTTAAACTATTGTACTGTAGTGGTGTAGGTCCGGGACAACGGCAGCTTTACGACCGTTAGTGGTTTATCTGGGCTGCTGTGGACTGCAGACTGGATGCCCACTACGGAATACCACAGTATTAACCTTAGCCAGAACCAGCACGCCATCGTCGGTGCCAATTTCAACAGCAGATATGTATGATAATGCGCTACTACATATACGCAGTAATAATGCAATATTGAGCCAAGCTATCGAACATGCCTGTTGCAGTATCCTGGCAGTAAATAATAACCAGATACCTAGCATTCAGGATGAGTCCAATAGTTTCTGGTCAACCATTCCTGGCGTCGATGCCCACCCCACTTGGCAAGTTTGGCGCCTAGACTCCAGACCCTTGAACTCGACGGAGTAATCTCATTGAGAACAAAATTTTTACGCCTCAGTAGCACGTGAAAAAGACAAAAATCAGCATTCTTGACGCCTAAATGGAGTCTGTACTCATTGCTGAGTGATAACAAGATTATGTGGCTGGCCACTGGCCACAGCGATGTCAGGTGAGGCTGACACCTACCTAATGATGCGGACACCGCGGGGCAGAGTGTGAGAGTGACGTGGTACAGTACACTTGACACCCAGCGGGAAAAGACAACACTGGGGAATTCCAACTGAGACTCTGGCTGAGTTCAGGGGATCTGCGGCTCGTACTACTGTATATACTCTGGGGCGCAGATATAACTCTGCTGGTCAGACAGTCAGGTTTTTGAAGCTCCTTGGAAGGGGGGCTTGATTGAATGGTTTGACATCGCCTACACTCGCTTGCGTGGCGATCTATCTCTGCTACGCCCAGCACGGTTCCGGTACCATACGTCGGGTGCTGTGTACGGATACTCCGTAGAGAGCCCGACAGTCCGTCCGACAAGTAGTATCTTTGCTTAGGCAAGACATTGATATCCATCCGTCAGGGCTGGACTCGGATTTGTAAGACCGTGAACCGTCCCCGTCCAGTGGGACGAGGGCGATAATTCGTACTCTGCGCAACTCACGACAGCCAGCAGCCGTGTACTGTTGTAGTAAGCCTCCCATGTTGCAACACGTTTTACCTCTGGATTATTCTTCGAGGTTCGAACTCCTACCATACTAGTCGTAGCGACGCAAGGGCAGTGAGCTGTACACATGGAAAGCTCGAATTCCTATTGGAAAAGCCGCAGTGGGAGATCCCCAAGTCCTCATGTCCAACGGAATCTGAACAGATGCCGCATAAAGTACAGGATAGGGGACTCATGGAGTATTAGGGGTTTCGGACAGCCTCTCCACGTCCGATATCGAGTCTCCTGTCCTATCTCCAGAACTCGAGCGCGTCGATCCACGGTCCCAGCACCATGGCCGGGCTGGGATCACCTGTCTTGGGCTGCATCATCGACCTGTGCCGCAGGGGTTGCGGAGGCGGGAGATAAAGAGAAGACGTGTACAACAGCTGGCTGCGCTGCTGGACCGGGCTCTGTCGGCCACCCCATAACGGGCGGCTGCAGTAGGACGGCAGCATGCACACTGTTGTATCAGTATGGCCTACAGCGGAAGATCAATGCGCGGACGAGACCCCGGGCCCCCCACGGCGCTGCTTAGAGCCTGAGGCCGTTCCTAGGGAACCGCCTCCGCGGTTCCAGAAAGAAGCGCCCGCAACGCGCTACCCCGTGCGTTCTTCCCCGGCCCCTCGCGCCGCTGCAAACAGTCGTGCTGACGGCGTGAAACACAGCGGGCAGCACACTCGAGACAGCACTCCGTACAGAGTACACAGGAGCAGCGATGTGCTCTTTGAAAAGCCCTCCTTGGCGCCTTCAGCACTTCTCTCGACGCGTACGCTCCCGAAATCAAGGAGGATACACATCGCCCCCTTTGACCGTTGCGAGGCGCGCATATAGGGCTTGAAATCCGGTCTCTTGATCAGCCAATCCACCCCTGGGCACACCAAAACGGGAGATGTGGAGCAGCCGATCAGAAAGGAGCTCCCCGGATCGGTTCATAATAGTAATGGCGCCATGTGACAATGATCGTCCTCCAGGCCTTTGAGCATGCCGGCTCCCCTCCCGGAGTCCTGGTTCCGCACGAGGGATCGGCGGATGATTTCTCCCTGCCTATCCCATGTCACGTCCTGGCTATCGTTGTTCTTCGGGGAAGTCTTCCTGTCCGTGGCCAGTCGTAGCAGGGCAAAAGTCTTTCTTTTACCCCATTATTGTCCTGGCTGCCTCCGAAAATCGCCATGATTTTTTCGCCGGGGTACCACCTCAATGGCGTCGATGCCACGCGCTCCCCGTACACAAAGCTGCAAGGCAGAGTGGCCGTTCGTCCCTTTGTCTGTGGGGATGGTCCAGGAATTTGGGGGAGGTAAATACCTAACCATAGGTACCTGCGTGCCAAGCGCACGGGAGTATATTTTGCCCATGGTCCTTGGATGCTCACCCCCCCCCCTCTCCTTTAGGCCTGGCCTTCCTTCCCTCGAAACATAGGCCATTCTGGAGGCTCTTTGCCGTTACACTACATCATACAGTGTCTGCATCCATACTTTATCACTGCTGACCCGGGACCGTCATCATCTTGCTTCTGCCTTGGGACGGATTCAGCTCGGCCACCTTTTTCAAATACTGCATCTTACATCACCCGCATTCCAGTAAATTTAACAGAGACTGAGCCGGTTTGCAGGTGAGAAAGCACATTTCCCTTGGTCTCTTCTGCTTTTGATCGCTTGTCCTTCTCCTGCACCTACTCTCCAGACCCCGGGTGCGGAGCTGACATTATCGCAAAGTCTCCCACCTCTCAGTCAGTCCAACGTCGACAGACTTCGGATATCCTGAGTGCAAACCAGGGCAGCAGCGACCCGAGAAATCGAGAGAAGAACAGGAGAATCCTCCCTTTCCCATCTGCGCGCCGGGAGACACGTATATTATTCAGACATACCTCCTGTGGGCCTCTTGAGTCAAGCGATGGCATCCGCCGTTTCACAAGCACCCAACCCACCCGCGATCTTGACTCCCTCCACTTTCAGTCAGGATATCTCGCGAGCGGTAGAGGCATCATCGATGCTACCGAAATACGCTTACACGGAGGAGTCGAGCTCAAGTCCCATTGAATATCCTCCTCCGCCGCCACCATCTCCGGTGGGGGTTCGGACCTCAGACTCTTTGCCATGGGAGTCTTCGGATAGAAAAAGCACGTGAACAGTGAACTCTGCACTTGGGAGGATGTTCCGTCCCTTATTTGTCTGGGTTTTTGTCGTGTTACTTTGTTGCAGGATACCTCGGCAGTTTGGGCGCGTAACTTCTGATGTTCTTGTGTTTGCTCTTACAATACCTCAAACGTAGCAAGCATTTCCGGAAATGGCAACTGGAACTGGCGTGTCAAAAGGCCTTTGTTACTATTTGCAGGGTGAGGAGCTGATTGATGTGTGATGCTCATTGTCTGTCTCTCCTTTTTCGGAAAACTCATGGCCGGGTCATGTGTTGTGACAGACTCGAGCAGATCCCCAAGAAAAGATTTGACTCTCGGATCAAGTTGCGCAGGACAACATCCTGCGTTAGCTTCTGCATTTCTCTTGCCAATTTCGCAGCTTAGATCCTCGGATTTAAAAAGTCCAAAGTTCCATCATCCAGCGCCGTTCAGAGAGATAGCTCCAAGCAACTGTTACGCAAGGGAGCGTCTAGGACTACCATTCACTAGAGTCGGCTGAAATTCCGCCTTGGCATAGGGTGGTAAGCCTCTATGAGTGATGGACAGCTGCTCAGGAGCCCCTAGGCCAACTGTTAATCGTAGCAGGAGCTTCCCGGCAGGGTTAACTTGCCGGGATGGCTCATCTCACCTCTCATGTCTAGATCCGGAATGAAGTTGCCGGTACCAGAGAGGTATTCCGACACCATCGCCTCGGCTTCCGGGTACACGGTTACTTGCACGTGATGCCTCATCCTTGCTGGCGTATAACTGCATTCACTGCAGTTGCACAATGGGGAACAGTATTGAGGTCGAGGTCGATGAAGTTTCCCGTGGGCTCTGGTTTTGCACAGCATGTGAGCGCCGCAGCCACCTTCATGACTGGGGAGCATCGTGTGGGTACTGTTCGGATGGACCGCTGCTGCTGGCATTCTCAACCTGTGCGTAAATCTCCTCAAGAGCCATCAGGGCATTCATGTCTCCCTGCAGCACGCCCTGGTTGAGTCTCTGGATCTCTGCCATGCGCTCCTCCGTCCTTGCCCAGCCGCGAAGTCGCTCCTCAAAATTCTGGCCGCGCTTAATGCTGTACACAGTACGCACCATATCCGTCTCGCCTTTGGCCTGCTTCGCGTTCATAAGCCGCCGCAAGAACCGTGCCTGGTTCGTGGTCTTCTGGAGGGGAACCGGCCCTTGCTGCTGCTGGCTTTCGACGGGGCCGCCTGCGTCTGCGCCTTCGATGGCCTTGCCGCCGCCAGAACTGGATATGAGGTTCGCCTTGCGGCCGAGGATCTTAACGCTATTTGCAGCAACGAGTATGTAGTCCTTGTCGCGTCTGAGGTAGGTGAAGTCGGGTAGCTCGGGCACGACTTCCGGGTGCGTGAATAACAGCTCTGTTCCGATCATGTCGGCCCAGGAGCAGCTAAAGATCTGGTTCTGGTAGGAGACGATAGGGTTGCGGCTGTGGAGGTCCAAGATCTGGATCTGGTCCTGCGACACGCTGGCATCCGAGTCTTCAATGGCTACATTGTCCTCGTCAAGGAACGCCGAGCCCTCTGGGGTACCCGCTGCTGGAGATGGAACTTGCGCGGGAGTCGCAAAGGCAGAAGACTCCTGCCGGCGTCGTGGAGGTCGGATTGGTCCATTGTAGGAGGTCAGGTCAAGATTGATGTAAAAGGACTGTAAACCCTTAATCAGCCAGAGCCCGGGAGACGTGGATGGTGGTAATGGAGGGTAAAGAAAGTGCATCCAGGTAGACGCGATGGAAGGATCAGCCAAACCGTACTTCTGTCTCCGTCTCGTCGTACTCGTACTCATAATCAGAGTCATCCCCCTCCCCCAGCATTGCTGGGTCCACCGCCAGCACCGGGTCCAAGTTGTGTTGCATTGCACACGCGAGCCAAGGTCGAATAGGTGTCAACCCCGCACACAGCTGTATGTCGCCCGCTAGCGGCCCGTCGGATCAGCTTGGAAGCCTTAGCCGGCGCTCTCGGAAAATTCAAGGACCCTTGGACAGATATGCTTGCATCAAAGTGAGATATGCAGAGCCGATCGGGACATCAGTCCCGTGCACAGCGGAATGCCGAGATATCACGTCCTGCAGACGGATACGGATGGTCCATAGCACCGCGCTGGGCGCAGGGACTGCAGGACAGGTCCTCGTCGGGAGGGGATCTGCCTCCAGAACGCCAGACGACCTGCAGAGGGGGAAGAGCCAGCCCGGCTGGAGGCTTCTGAGGTGCTGGAATAATAATGATGAAGTTGACAGCAGGCAAAAGCTTTGGTGGTGGAGCTGACAGATCGTCCCGCCAGCCCTAGGACGGGCTAAGACCTTACCGCGCCGTCCTGACGTAGGGACGAGAGACTTTTAGCCCGACCAGCGCGAACCGCCGGCCAGCTGTTGTGCTGTGCTGTCAATGTGTGCGTTCGAGTTATGCAGTCTGTCTATACGCACTGTCTGCAGCACATGCGACACGGCGTGCGGTGCCTGCCCCTCCACGCCTCGCTACCGCTGTCGGGCTCCGGCCCGCCCGACAACCTCATCTCCTCTCTCCAGCTTCTCAGCCCAACACTGGTCGGTGGCATGAGCTGGCTCTCTTCCTCCCAGGATTCTCCGCGAGATAGGCGTGCTGCGTACATCTCCTGCAAGTAAGTCTCGCCTTTTGCCATTGGTACAGTTTTCCGTCTCTCAGCCCGGCCGTTTCGGGCCCATCTCATGCTGATTTCTAAGCTTCTCATACCCCTCCCGGGTGCGCGCGGAAAGCCAGGAGCGGTGTCTGCAGTGGAAGCCCCAGCCCTCCGCCAGAGACTGGGATGCATCCGTCTGGCTTCGGATCCTTTTGGATCCTCTTGCTCATCATGATGCTATCCGCTTGGTCCCGATCTAGCCTTCTCACTGGCCAAGCCCGCCCTGCCCTCCGCTCCCTCCCTGCCCTGATCCACACACTACGCCCTGTCGCCTCTCGCTGTATCTGCACCGTTTTCCTTTTGCTTGCTCACGAGGATACTTGCCGGACCGGGTGCGTGTTCTGGACTCAGGCTAACCCAAAGCTATCTTCTTGTGGTTCCTTCTTATAGTGGCCCTACAACCTCACCATGGCGGTCAGGCACCGCTGCTTCCTCCGCCCCTCGCGTTCTCCCCCACCGGCTCCGGACCGTTCCTGCTGCCTTCCAGTCGGGTTCCTGTCGAGGAGGACGTTAACGACCACAAGCCGCCTCTGCCAATCTTCGTGCCGGCTACTTCCGCTGCATCTCGTCTCAGCCCAGGAGAAGAGCCGTTCGACAGGCCCAGGGACGACGACGGGCAGGATCCCGCATATGTTGAGGACGGGACGGCCCCGGACGATTCTCTACCCGACGCGAAGGACCTTGTCAACTCGTGGGCTCCAGGAGAGCTCTCCCTGATCCAGCAGATGACGCGCAAGTCACGGGCTGCCATTGCCGTCTTATCATCCCTCATAGCATATGTATCCATAAACAGTCTCGTCCGGACGCTCAACCCGTCCGCGTTCATATGGTACGAGGAGGATAAAGATGAGCCACGTTGGATCGCGAGCTCGTCTTCGTGGTTCGACCGGAAGGCCTGCAGATGGCTGGGTCTCTGCGGCGCCTCTCACTTCAGGCTGGTCCGCACCCGTTTTGGGTACCGTAAAGAGGATGCAGAGCCATCTCCGGACGAGGGGGCACCGTGGCGCTCGAGCTGGACAGAGGGGAAGAACAACCCCGAGGAGTGGAGTGACGATGAACGGGTTCTCCGTGAGATTCCGGACTACGTCCTCGAGTATGCGCCCCTGGTGCATCTGTTTTCCGGAGAACAGTTCTGGCCCTGTGACATTGCAGAGCATTTATACCACACCACTCCGATGTTGAATTACACCCCGGTCCAGTCGACATGGGAGCATCGCACGCTCAGCGATCTCGACCAACTGAACCAGTGGGAGGACGGAAGAAACGTGTTCTTGACGAGCAATGATAATGTCGAGGACCGCCCCACCTGGCTTGCGGGTGAGAAGAACATCCCCGACGACGGTAATGGGGAGCATGAAGAAGCGTGGGCAGATTGGGATGGGAGAATCGACGGAAAAATACCCGGCGACACCGAAGAGGAGCGGGCAAAGTGGTACGACGTTGGTGAGGGAAGCCCACTGCAAGAGGGAGGTGACAGAGCAGACGCTGAAGGTGTCGATGGCCGGGTGCCAGCGGACACCGTAGAGGAGGAAGACTATGTCAATGAGTTGAGGAAACGGTATGGCGGAAAAGAGATCCGTGCAGATGGGCCTGACGGTGGAAGGAGTGATGCGCCTGCTGTTCTCATCGTCGTAGACAAAGGGCACGGGGTTGTCGATGCCTTTTGGTTCTACTTCTACAGCTTCAACCTGGGAAATGTGGTCCTGAATGTCCGCTTTGGCAACCATGTAGGTGACTGGGAGCATTCTCTAGTGCGGTTCTACAATGGCAAGCCAAAAGCGATGTTCTTCAGTGCGCACTCTACCGGTGAGGCATACAGCTACGAGGCTGTGGAGAAGATTGGGAAACGGGTAAGTTTTTCATCCTCAAAGAGGAAGGCTATATAAGCTAACCCGATTGGCTAGCCTGTCATCTACTCCGCGGTTGGCACACATGCCATGTATGCTACCCCTGGAACTCACTCGTACATTCTACCGTTGGGGCTTCTTCACGATAAGACTGATCGTGGTCCGCTCTGGGATCCGCTTCTGAACGCTCACGCCTACACGTACGATTATCTGAATGACACTCTCCGCGCTTCCAACATCACTCCGAACGCGCCAACGGAGTGGTTCTACTTCAATGGCCATTGGGGAGACAAGTTCTATCCTCTCAATGACCGTAGACAGTACCGGATTGCTGGTCAATACCACTACGTCAACGGGCCTCTGGGCCCTCGCTTCAAGAATCTTGGCAGAAGGAAAGTATGCCAGGGTTCGGCCAAAGATCCATGTGTGATCAAGAACTACATTGGTGATGGAAAGAGAGCGAGGCGCTGGACGGCTGCTGGCCCTGGAGAGGAACTCACCGAGGCGGACCTGCAGATGATGTCCGCGAAGCACACAGCGGCGGACGAACAGGTGTGATGTTGCCACTCTTTTGATCCTGACACATTGGCGAGTCCAGACTGGATTTGGCGTCAAACTGCTTATGCTTGCTTCTTATACCCCCCCGCTGTTGTTTTGATGACTCATTCTTGTTATAGAAAGGATGGACATTGAGGGATAACGGATAACGATGATAAGAATTACGAGAATCTAAGTGGTTTTCTGATCTCTGTTGTCCTGTTTACATATCTTTAGCTTTCACAGCAAGATGCTGTAGAGCAGATCATTGGGCAGTAAAGTATGAAAAGGGCAGATGCATAGGATTAGGTATGTACATGCAAGACTGAACAGTGATGTTTCCTTTTTCCTGCAGTCCATGCTGTCAAGCAATTTCGGGACAAACATGTTGGAATTCCATTTCTGCACCGCCAACAGCAAATCCAGCGTCTCAACCTTTCTAAATGAGATATTGGAAACGTGATGCCGCAAGATTCCCATCGCCATCCCATGCTTGTGACATACAACAACTGTCTACTTTTTATTCACTACTACCTATGCCCCATAGATAAACATATACATAGTGGCACGGGTGACAGGGCGCTTGCATCTTACAGCATAAAACCCTTGTCTAGCATTCGAACTATTCGCAACGATCAGGTACAATTTTAAACTTGTCATGCTGCTAGGTTGCTTACATTGCTTGTCTTCAACTTTTTTTTCTTTTCTTTTTCCATCAAATAGAACGGGGACCATATGACATATGACTTGAACTTCGGACAAACGTAACGTCTACCATGCCATACCCTAGGTAGGTACTGCGTGAAAAGGGAAACGAAACATGCAGATTTTAGATAGAAAACATCCGAGCAATTAAGACAGGATGAGGCTTTTGGCGAACTGTGAGAGGAAAACTACCTGACATCACATTACAGGCAGCCGTTCTCCATCCCGTGTAGACATGAAGCAAAAATTGATATAGATATAACAATTCCATCATCGATCGCAAGCCGTGAGCAAGCAAGCAAGCAAGCAAGCAAGCAAGCAAGCAAAAGAGCAAATGATTCACAAGATACCCTTAGGGACCTGATCGACCTTGGGTAGGGAGGTAGTACTACACTACCTTCGTACACAAAATCAAAACTTCCCCAAACACTCAAAAACAGACAACTCCAACCCCCTCCCTTATCCATTCATTCACCATGCATCAAATACATCTACCCGCGCCTCCCCATATTCCTCACCGCAAACGACCGATACCCGACCGGCTTCGCGCACCCCCCACGAACGCGCAGGATCTCCGTCCGCGGATCGCAGTTATCCGCGCGGAAGAACACGACAGCAAAGTCGCCCGCCTCCTCGGCGGCGGCCGCGCGGGCCACCCGGGGCGCGGTGACGGCGTCCTTGACGTTGACGCTCGTGGCCAGGCCCGCGAAGGTCCTCTGGCAGCCCTGGCGCGGGCCGCCGGTCCACTCGCCCAGGGCCTGGCCGGTGCATTTCTGGCCCGTGTACATCTGCAGGCGGTAGGCGGTGGTTGGGAGCGGGAGGAGGACGAAGATGAAGAAGAAGAAGGCGAGGAGGAGGATGTTTTTCGTCGGGGATGGAGGCATGGTTGAGGACTGTATGTATGGATGTATTGATTGGATGTGTGGAGGTACGTAGTTAGGTAGTATATAGCACGCTGTGTGAGGACCCCGGTGTTGTGTCCGATAAGAGAAGGATAGGTAGATAAATTTGTATGGTCCAGTTAATTATCCGACCAAAGTTCTTAAGGTAGGTACTTGATATTCTCAGATCACAGGCTTGAGCCTCTTCGACAAATATGTAATTCTTTGAAGTTCGGATTAAAAAGGCAAGAAAGTGCTCAAGATTAAATTTAGTCTGGAGCGCATAAGTACTAACGATATCGTTCTATAAATCATGACGCAACACTTTTTCCTTTCCCCTAGGCAGCAAAGGCCCAAGAGGTACTAGTAGACGCCTAGTCTGTACATACTAGAGCGGACCCGAGGTTATAATATAATTTCACAGTGGTTCAAACAGATCCTTCCACGCATTTCATCCGGATATGGGGGTGCATACTTACCTGAACTTACCTAGGACCGTCCCATAGTACATGCCCAAAATAGAGTGAGGTGTATATAAGCTCACGAGTTTGGTTTGTTTGGACAAAAACATAGTAGCTAGGTACTTTATCGCATCATCTATATATTTCATTTGATGTTAGGCGTCTCGGCTCAGCTAGTTGCTAGAAAGCAGAGTGGAGAACATTGCTTTAAGCAGGAGTACAGATAAGGTCGGGCCCTGGCTTCCTGGTTGTCACTGCACCTTGGTGTTTAATCGTGTTGTGCTGCGGACGAGATATGGATCCCTCGCAGCGGACGGTTGCCTCCAGCCACACTGATGGTCTGGGTAGTATTCACTCCACTGATGACCGGAAGCAAGGGGATGAAAAGAACGAGAGTTGTTTGGAATAGATCTCAGTTCTTGTTCGATGTACCACTAACCACAACATGACGTAGAAGAACACATCTGGTTATTTAAAGTATGTCTGCCCTCGGCAGAGACTTTGTTTGTAACAAAAAAAAGATGACCGACCGCAAGCGATAAAAAACGCGGGGGAGAAATATCTGCCCATAAGTCACACATGTTACATACAGACGAAGCAAGCGACAATAACATGACGGATACTAAACGCAAAAAACCTCCATGCATCGACAACGCAAAAGAAGACGGACGATAGGGAGGAAAAAAAAATACAAGCAGAACAATCATCAGGTCGAGGGAGGAATACTGACTAGATGTAGAAAATTAGTTTGAGACGCAGAGAGAGAACATGGAAGGGGAAAGAGAGATGGTGGTATAACAAGGAAAGCGGGAAAATAGAAATAGAAAAAAGCGATGAGCCCAAAATGACGAATCCGTCCCAGCCAGAACGCCGATATCATAAACAATATTCCGGGAGTTTGCAAGCAGACCTCACTTTCATCATCGCCCAATCCGTGTCTCGACAAATCTGCAGCCCAATTGATCCATGCCAGTCAGTAGCTTCCCGCCTTGATTGGCCATCATGATTCGACTCTCCCATACAACAACTAGGATATCAAACGGAGCAACGAGTGCATATGGGAAATGGTGGGAAATGCGATGAAATCAATCAAAGAGCGCTTGAGACAATCATAGTCAGATCTTAAATTCTCGTGCCTCGCTTCCGCAGCCCAAAATCCTGCTCATGAAGCTCCCGGATTAGCCGCAAACTCTCCAAGTCTGTCTCGCTCTCTGCAAAGCTGGCCCGATCGCGCTTCACGCTCTTGCTTGGATGGGCAGGTGATGTGCTCTTCTTCGCGTGGGACGATGAGGGGCGCGAAGAAGGTTTCTTCCCAGCCGGTGGGGGAGCAGGTGGTGTCTTTCCCTGCGTACCGGTAGCCGTCGCGCTGCCGGATGGGCCGCGAGCAGACGAAGACTGTGAAGCGGATTTTGCGGCTTTTACCGGTTGCGACTCTGGTACATACCGGTCCACTTGTCGAGGTTGACGAGAAGAGTGACGAGAACCCGAGGTCGGCGTGTGTACAGTGGTGGGCTGCTCTCCCTCTTGCTCCCCCTCGACAGAGGGCCGCGCGTCACCATCTGCGCGTTCAGGTGGAATGTCCCCTTCGTCTGCGAGCGAAGTAGGTGGCGAGACCAGAGATGTGGCGGGCTCCGCGGGCACGGGCATAGAAGTGACCTCGTTAGCCTCAATTTTATCTGCCTTGAAGGCCGGGGGCGACGCATATGAGTTCCGATTCAAGGCGGCTTCGGTCTCTACGCCTTCTGGCACACCGCCCTCGGCTGAGAGCGGTTTGACATTGGAGGTGTCCAGATGGGCACTTTCAGAGCCGACCGGTCCATTAGCGGCATCAACCATTTGAGCTGCTTGCACCGCTGCCACCCCGTTTTCTTTCCGAACAAGAGATTCCGTTCTCTCCGCTTCAGGAGGAATATCTTGCTTCGACTTTTTGTTCGCCTCCGAAGTGGCACCCTCGTCAACAGGTCGGGGTCGCTTGGCTGAGCCTGTACCTCGGGGCTTCGATCGCTCTTGGGCCTTAATCGGGTCAATTCTGCCATACTCATCGTGTATGCAACGACGCTGCGCCCAGTTAGCGAAGAAAGCTCACAGACGCACTACCAAGGAGATACGAACCTTGCTCTTCCGACATTCATCACAAGCCTTGCTTCTTCCCTTTTTACCGGCGTTTACGTTATTGGGACTCAGATCATTCGGTTTAGAGGACGCCGGGTGCGAGGTGCCCAGAAGAGCTGGGTTGATCTTGCCATCGAACCGGTCCACGCCCTGCATATTGCCAGCCGCTTGGAGACTTGCCTCTGTAGCAACTGCCGCAAGGGAGTTTAACGCAGAAGCAGCATCGTGGGCCAAGGCGGACTGATTTTGCAGACTCATATCAGAGGCGAACGCATCTGTGGTCGCTTGCTTTGCAGAAAACTTCAAGGAGGACGTATCATTTTGTTCGTCCTTATGGCGGCATCGGATCCGTCGCTTGCGGCATGCATCACAGGCGACCCTCTTCGGCCCCAAACCAGATCCTTTCTGGACATTTCGAGGTTTCGAAGAGGCCTCCTCTTTCACACCCGTACTGGCCGGATTTGCCTTGGGCGCAATCGGTGCACTGTCACCGGATGGTACAGAAACGCCGTTTGGAACGCCGTTCGACTGATCGGGTAGCTGGTCGGACGGGCGGCGCACAGCTTGTCTTTCGGCGTACATCCGCTGGCTCTCTGCGGTGCGTTCAGACCGACGGCTGGGCCGACCTGCAGGCTTTTTATCCCCCAAGTCGACCTTGGCGTTGAGCGTGATTGCACCGGGACGAGTCCACTGGGGCGCTGGCTCGTTTCCGCGTTTCCAGGCAACCCAGATCCCGAACTTCCTGACCGTCTCAATGGGGTCACCTGTTCCTTTCGGGATGGATCGCTTGACAGCATTCCTGTCTTCCTGAGTGACTCCATCTACGGCGTAACCACCTGCAATCAACGCTGTCCGCAGCAGGTACTTTGCAAGATCCGGCAGGCCTTCCAATTCGGCCTGCGAATAGTACCGCGCATTGTAATAGCTCGACCCAGGAGGCTCTGTGTTTGCCCGTTCTCCAAACTCATAGTAAATCGGATAGTCCCGGTGGAAACGATAGTTCTCATCCCGGGTGAAGGCCTCGAGTACGCTCCCGGGGATGGGATCTTCCTCCAGGTACTTGAGTGCAGCATACCACTGGATCTTTTGGAAGAAAGGGTACCGGAACTTTCTCGGGACCTTGGTGTCCTTCTCTATCTTTGCAACCTTTATTTGCATACCGTAGCTCATTCTTGTTAAAAAGTTGCCACCAATGACAAGGCTGTTCTCGGGAGTCCAGACAGCATGGATCCAACCGGCCGGGATAAGCATGGTATCGCCTTCGGAGAGATCAACGCGGTAGCATTCCTTTGTCTGGTCCCCGAGAAACGTAGTGTCCTGAGCAGGAGAGTTGCACCACTCCTCGTATTTCTTCAGGTGTTTCTCCTTCGGCGGTATGAAGAAGAATGTCTTCTTCCCCTTGAGGATGTGGTAAAAAACCGAGGACCCGCCAAAGTCGATATGGAAGTCGGTGAAGCAGTCAGCCACCGACATCAGGCAGTAGAACTGGACCTTGGGGTAGTCTCCGACCGCCTTCAGCTCCGCGGGCCACACCGCGTCCTGCAGATCGAGATCGCGGACAATCTTGGGTCGGCGAAGGAGCCTGCCCAATTTGCTCTGCGATACTTCGAGACTGATGACATTCCGAACGACCTTCGGTCCAGCGCTCTCGTAGTAGTCGGCCCATTTCTGCATGTTCCATTTCTTCTCCTCGCCTTGCTGAGATTTGACATCGATCACCTCCACTCTTTCTTCCGGGCCATAGAGCTCTGCGACTCTCCTGACCGTAAGGCCTTGGGGTATGACCATGTCCAGCAGATCCTGGCCGCAGTCGATTACCTCCTCATAGCCCCCATCGCGCTCGTCGGGAAGATGCTCCAGCAACTCATCAAACATCTCCTGCGTTGGAGCGTCTTGGACGAGAGCATCGAACTCGGCCTGAACGGGAGGGACTGACTCGCGGGTGTTCAGAGAGGCCGGGATGACAATTGGTTCTGTCATCCCATTGCCCCGTTCGAAGTATTCAGCAGTGACCAACTCTGGTCGCATGCGGGGGAAGTTTTCCGGCAGGAATTGGATTTTTCCTTCCTTGATGGGTCGAATATAGTGGTGTTCGTGGGTTTCCGTAGAGGTCTTGACAAGGCCTTGGTTGAGGCCAGCATAGTCTATAGCAGTGCGCGCCCGAGACGACTTGCGCACGAACGTCGTGGGCCCGTAGATTGGCCTGCATCCGCGGCAGATGAACTTGTCTACCGTCCGGACCTCACGGTCATCCTTGAATCCAGCACAGACGATGTGAAACCATCGCTTGCAGCCATCACAGTTGATCCATGTAATTTCACCTTCCTCCTCGCCATCCATGGTGGGGATCCGGACCAGATTGCACGCAGCACAATTTGCCTGGCTCGAGTCGTCCGAGTCCTCTTCTTCTTCTGTTTTCGGAAGGACAGTGGTCGAGGATTGCACGGCATCGGTCTCTGAGGCGGCAACGGGCTGCGATTCCGCGTGAAGGGCCCCGTTCTGCGCTTCAGACTCCTGGGTGCAGCCATCCTCGACATCTTCATCCTGCCAACTGATGGATGGAAGAGTACAGCAGCTGGTGTTGGGCCTCACGCCCTGCATGACCGGCCGCGAGACGGCTGCGGAGCCATCCGACCAGGATCTCGTGCGCCACGAAGAGACCCCATTGCCAGCGAAGGCGTACGCTGACTTGTCCTCGTCCATTCCAGAATGGCCAGCGCTAGCATATCCGGACGTGGTCTGCCACTTTGTGTCACTCCCGTGGCGGTAAGACTCATCGATGCTCACGCTAGGCTTCGAGGTGTCGGGAATGGGACGGAAGTTGCTGGGCCTCGCAAAGTTCAGAAGCAGCTCCGCGTCCGTCTTCATGCTGTCGGGGACAGAGTCGTAACACGATGCCGGTTTGGCGTCGTGCTGTTCCAACGCCGGCGACGGCCCTTTCTCCGACCGCGCACGCTTGGCCGGCCGCTCGACGGATTCGCGGGCGTCGGAAGGCGGCGGCGGATTCGCAGGAGCTGCGTTCTGAGCGGAAGGGTAGGAGAGAGGCGCGAAGGTAGGACTCGTCGCCAGAGCGATTGTCGCGAGGGTGTCGATCGTCGAGCCCGACCTGCCATGGCCACCCGCCCGGTGGTGAGCCCCGCCATCCGGCGCAGGCTGCTGCTGGCGGCCATCGTCATCTCGAGCTCCGTATCCACCATCGCTGAACGTGTACTGGTCGCGCTCTGAACTCGTGGGTCTGAAGGCGCTGCGCTCGTTCCACATGATGCGGAAGTCGGTTGTGGAGGAGGGCGAGATGGGCTCGATGGCGCGTCGCGGGGGCGACGGGGTGCGGTACCGCGGCGGACGACCGCCCAGGTGGTTGAGGAAGGATGTAGCGCTCGCCATCTCAGCGCTGACGGATGGGATCGAGGATACGAGCCGGAGGAAGGCCGACGGAGGCGAAACTGGATGTCGGATAGGAGGCGGGTGGGAAGCGGGGGGGCGTTCAACCACGCGGGTTAGAGAGAGACCACCGCGGGCGACGGGAGAGTCATTCCTGATCGGGTCGCAAGCGCACGATAAGCGACGGGTGGGAGACGACGCTGGATGAGAGGAGAAGGGCGGGGAGAGGCGGTGGTGAGGGAGATGGGTTGCGCGGCGGAGCGCTGGTGCTTTGGGGGAGGGAAGTTGAGTCTCTGCTCGGCCTGTCGAGCAGCGACTAGCGGGCGCGGGACGCAGAACGCCGAAGGGGGCGCGGCTCGCGCGGGCAGCGCTGGGACACGCTGCAGGATGGGTCGACACGAGGGATCGTGACGATGCAGAGGAGATTGGACGAAGCTCGGGGGAATTGAGGATGCTCGAGGAGGTGAGGAGAGCTCGAGGCGACGGGGCGAGGAGGCGCGGCGCCCTCAGGACTGGCGGGCTGCGCTGCGAGGTCGTTTCCGGCCGGGCTCGCCGGCGCCTCTCCGCGCAGCGCTCGCGACGCACGACGCTGCTGAGGCCCACTGGGCAGGATGCTGTTTTTCTGGTCGCTCGACGCTCTCGTTCGCGCTGTCTGTCTCTCTCCTCTTGCTCGTCTGGCTGCGCTCCTCGTCGCGGCGCTGGAGGTGAGGCTCAACGGGCGACGCTGCCCTATTCCGCTTCGGGCAAGACGCTCTGCGCGGGACTCGGTGACGCCTCTCGCTCTCCCGCCTCCGTCACATCGAAGCTCTCTCCTCCAGCCTGTCTCCCTCCCACCGACCTCTCTTCCTTGCCCCGGACACTCTCAGATCGCCTCTGTTCCTCTAGCCCTCTTCCTGGCAGTCAGCCGCCTGGTTCTTTTTCCGCCCAAGGATGAGCCGGAAGCTCGCCCCCGAAGCGAATCGGTAGGTCCCCTCCATCTGCACCTCCGCCAGTCCGTGCCCGCCAGAGCTCCCGCCGGCTCGGCTTTGCTCTCGAATGCCGTGTTTGATTGCTTGTTGGACATGCTTGTTGCTGACGCGTGATTCTCTCCTCCAGCATTCTCTTCGTCAAGAACCTCAGGTACGTCCCTGCCGCTGAACCACCCCGCCGGACCGATTTCGGACACCCGCATATCATCTTCATACCTGCCATGGGCACTGCAGCTGACAGGATGCCTTCTGGACAGCTACAACGTCACTGCGGAGCAGCTCTTTGACCTGTTTGGCAAGTTCGGTCCGATCCGGTAGGCAGGCCTTCGCCATACTCCCCGGAGCGCATCGACTGACATCCTCCTTTGCAGTCAAATCCGCCAGGGTATTGCGAACCACTCCAAGGGAACCGCGTACGTTGTGTACGAGGACGTTGTCGACGCCAAGCAGGCGTGCGATAAGCTGAACGGCTTCAACTTCCAGAACCGATACCTTGTCGGTGAGTGCAGCTCTCTACATCTGCCACACCCCGGTGCTTGTCGACGCATCGATGCTGATGGCTGCCGCAGTCCTATACCACCAGCCAGAGAAGATGGTGCGCTCGAAAGAGGACCTCGCAGAGAGGCAGGAGAATTTAGAACGCCTCAAACAGCAGCACGGAATAGAATGATGTCCCCCTCGCGGTCTCTTTTGCCGAGTGCACTCCTCAGCCATGCCTGCGGAGTCGCAACCACTGTTCTGTGTTGTCTATAATATGTGGTCTGTGGGGTTTCTGGCGTTTTTTTTCTCCAACGGGTTTTGTGGTTCTCTGAGTTTTATGGTTATGAAGGTTGTCTGCGGATGGGATCGCTGGAAAGAATGAGGTCTGGTCAAGCCCAGAGATGATGCTCCCGGAGGCACGGTTCCTCCCGTTGAATTCCTGTTGAATGGTCTTACTAGTATCCATATAACTTAGTCTAGGCCACAATGAATACCCTTTTTTACAATCGAGGGCAGGTAGTCTATCTACAAAAGATGTATGCAGCACACAGCGGTGTCTACATGCGTCATGCCGACTCCGTAGATCTGCGATGTTCTGTGGAGGATCTACACGGCGCCTCGACCCTGTAGTTCCTAAGTGATCCCCGTCCAGGCCCCCACCTCTCCGGAGGGCAGCAGGAGAGTGTATCTGTGTAACCTGGAGGACTGGCAGCGATGGTGTCGCAGGCGGGTGAGCCACAGCCGCGCCGTGACGTTCTATTGGGAGCGGTGGCTGGCCTGGCCGCTGCCCGCCCGATAGTCCAGAGCCAGCAGGCTGCACGACTCCGCCCCGACGTCCCTTCACCGCTTGCTGGCAGGACGGCGAAAGGGGCTCCCTTTTCCTCCCTCATACAGCCTGTCAGGTCCCTCGTGGTGCCGTCGATGCTCGACGGACGTTGTTGCCGCTGAGAGCACCCTGTTCCCGTCACTTGAAACAGCCCGCGTGCCAACCCATGCACCGGCACAGGTAGTGTCACCCTCCCCTCTCTTCTCCAAGGCAGGATAGCTGCCATGGACCATCCTGTCCTCTCCTCGCTGGCCGCCATGGCGACGACGGCGTCGTCCCACGCCATCACAGCTACCAGCACCCGTCATTCCAGCATGACCCCCTTCCCGACGACCACGCCATCATATCCACCGCTTACGACCACCGTCCCGGGTGTCTTTGACAATGGGTCCGATGGGGAGAACACCGGGGAGTGCAAGCTGCTGGGTCCCTTCTCGCTGCTCGTGCAGGCCGCACTCGGGGCGCTGGCCCTGGTGTCTCTCGTCTACAAGCGGTGGAAGGAGAGGCCGCAGCGGCCGCTCAAGATCTGGGCGTTCGATGCCTCCAAGCAGGTCTTTGGTTCGGCCATGTTGCACCTGGCGAACCTTCTCATGTCCATGTTCTCCGCGGGTCAGCTCGAGATGACGTCCAAATACCAGCCGAATCCGTGTTCGTTCTACCTGCTGAACCTGGGGATCGACGTGAGTATATCCGCGCTGCTTGCTTCCAGGAAGTTGCCTAGTTCTTTTATTAACTGTCCCATATCCAGACCACTCTCGGTATCCCCATTCTCTTCTTCATCCTCCGCTTTCTCCACCGCCTTGCCATGTACACTCCGCTCGCGAATCCTCCCGAGTCGATAGAGTCCGGAAACTACGGCCACCCGCCTCGCGTGACGTGGTGGTTCAAACAGTCGATGATCTACTTCGTGGGACTGCTGGGGATGAAGATATGCGTCTTCTTCATCATCCAGCTGCTGCCGTGGATCGTCAAAGTCGGGGACTGGGCCCTGCGATGGACGGAGGGGAACACGGCGGTCCAGATCATCTTCGTCATGCTCCTGTTCCCCGTCATCATGAACGCCGTCCAGTATTACATCATCGATACCTTCATCAAGAAGCCCATCCCCCGTGGTCATCAGCCGCTTGACTCACAGGACGACTTTGATGACGCGATGCTGGACGATGACCGGCACCGCCGCAGCGCCTACCTCGCTGCCCTGGATGACAGTGACCTGGACGACTCGGACGACGAGTCGGTGGGGAAGGAACCGGGGATCCATCCCCAGCAGCGGAGAGCGGCGACGAGTCGCAATTCGGTCGAGTATGATCCAGCAGTCGATGGAGAGTACGTATCCAGGGGCTCCTTCCATGGTCGCGGGAGCAGCAGCCGCCGCGAGAACGGCCATTGATCTGCCCTGCACGAAGTTCGGAGATACACAACAGCATGAGTCACCTCCGGGTCGGTTATTTTTTTTTTCTATTCTTCGTTGTTGTCTTGATACCTTTGCAGCGTCGATGGCGTTGGGCTGGGTCAGAATGCGGCGTTGTTCCCTTTCATGCTTTCTAAGGGGACGCGTAGGTCCATGCCTCTTTCTTTACCGCGCAGGGTATGTCCATGTGAGAGCTTCATGGGCCTCCGTGTTCGCCTCTTGAAGTAACATTCCTGCTACTTGATGCAACATGCACTACGTTGGGGGAATAATATAGAACCGTCTGGGGAAGGGAAAAGCGTGGGAAGTAGAAGTTGGCAGTTTATACATCTGTTTAAGTCTATGCTTATCATGACTATGCTCGATGAATTCCACATCCAAGGCTCGGGAATGGCCGGTGGGTCTTAATGATATGCCGTCTTCGGAGACGAATGCATACGGAATCTCTTACGACATTGGGGAAAGAATATCAAAAGGTAGAGACCTACGGGTAAGTAGTGCTGTAGGAATCTACCTGGTTAACTTATGTCGTATGTAGTACGGCGTGGCACTCTGTCACGTCGCTACTCCGTGACGGTAGAAAAATGAATTGCCGTTCTAATAATATCCCTTCTTACATACCAATTAGGCATCTTCCACGATGTCGCTGTTTTAGCGCTAATTCTGATGATGCGGGACTCGAGCGTACGCCGTAGGTAGCTAATTCCGCCGGCTTTATCTATCGGGCAAACGTTATCGGCGACGCCAAGACCTCTCACCGCCCGCCGCTCCGCCCGCGCTAACCCGCACCCGCTCGAAAAAAGAAAAATCCAGATATCAAGTCTTTTACCAGTTTGATGCACGGGGGTGAACTCTTTTCCTTTCTCGCTCCGTACCACCCTCCCCTTGACGGCATCGAGTCTCGCGTGATATCGCGGGCTATTTAATTGAACACATTGGCGGGGTCACCTGTGTGATTGTGTTGGGTTGTGTTTTCGACCTGTCTTCCGGGGATCGGATAGGTAACGAACAGAAATCAATCAACAAAAGATGTCCAAGACCGGCGTCAAGCAGAAAGACCGGTCGGTCAAATTCTCCACGAGATCGCCCCTCGAAGACGATGCTCCGCTGTCGAAACCACGCCGCGAAGATGACGACGACGACGTCAGCGAAGAAGACGGGAACATGAGTATAGACGACAACGAGAACGACCACGACCACAAGCGCAGCGGAGCCGCAGTCAGAGAAATCCCCGAGAAGGATGAGACAGAGCGCAAGCTGGAGAAACTGCTGTTTGGCGATGAGGCCTCTTTCTTAGACGCGCTGAAGGAGCAGCGGGAGCGGGGGACAACGGATCTGGTGCTGAAGAGCGATGGGGAGGAGGGGTCCGCGGAGGAGAGGGGCGAGGAGGGGGAGGACAGTGGAATGGATGATGTTCCGGACGCTGATGTTCGTGTTGTCTGTCACCCTTGGTTAAGGTTATTTGCTACTGACATCTTTTACAGCTCTTCTTCCTCGACTCCGGCACCGCAGACGTCTCTGCAGACGTCGTTCGAAGAAGCAGCCCCGCGACCCCACCCGACGAGGACGACGAGGAGGAGGCTACGCCTGCCGTCTGGCACGACAGCGATGACGAGCGCCTCACCGTCTCCCTCGCCAGCGACCACAGACTCCGCAAGCTGCGCCTCACCGAGGGTGAGGACCTGATCAGCGGCAAGGAGTACATCCGGCGGCTGCGCCGGCAGTTTGAGCGGCTGAATCCCACGCCCGAGTGGGCGGACCCGGAGCGGAACGCGAAGCGGCGGAAGAAGAAGAAGACCATCACGGCCGGCAGCGACGAGTCGGAAGTCTCGAGCGACGCGGATGCGATGGACACGGATGAGGAGGAAGAGGAGGAGATGACGATGCAGCCGCTGGCAAGACTGATGCAGGATGTCACGAATCTGACGAAGATCGAGGATAATAAGAAACCGGGCGGGAAGAGGAAGCTCCGCCAGGAGGTTATCGATATACAGAGACTCAAGGATGTCGGCAGAGATCAGCCGGTTCGTTGCAGCAGCTCCCTAGTCGTTTACATTGTTCATTCCACTGGCTAACACCGTCTGTCAACAGTCCTCGGTCGACTCCCTCTCCTTCCACCCGCGCTACCCACTGCTCCTGTCCTCCGGACCAGCCTCGACCCTCTTCCTGCACCACATCTCCCCGCAGGCGCCGGCGCCCAACCCCCTCCTGACCTCCCTGCACATCCGCCGCACGCCCATCCACACGTCCGCCTTCGCCCCGCCGGCGGGCAACCGAATCTTCGCGTCGGGCCGGCGGCGCTACTTCCACATCTGGGACCTGGAGACGGGCAAGGTGTCCAAGGTCAACGGCACGGCGGACCGCAAGGAGGAGCAGAAGTCGATGGAGCGGTTCAAGCTGTCGCCCTGCGGGCGGTACATCGGGCTGGTGGGCACGGCGCGCAAGGGCGGCGGGCTGATCAACGTGCTGGACGCGGGCACGGCGCAGTGGATCGCGCAGGTGCGGGTCGACGGGCGCGGCGGCGTCGCGGATTTCGCGTGGTGGAGCGACGGCGAGGGCATGACGGTCGCCAGCAAGAACGGCGAGATCTCCGAGTGGGACGGACGGCTGCGGCGCGTCGTCGCGCGCTGGCAGGACGAGGGCGCGGTCGGCACCACCGTGCTCAGCCTGGGCGGGCAGTCCGGGCGGAAGCAGCTCGGCGGAGACCGCTGGGTCGCCGTCGGCAGCTCCAGCGGCATCGTCAACATCTACGACCGCCGGCCGTGGGCCGCGGCACATGCGGAGTGGCAGCAGCAGCAGCAGCAGTCTCAATCTCAAAAGACCTCTTCTGCAGCGGCAGCGGAAGCGGAGAAAGAAGAGAAAGACTCCCAGGCCGGCATCCCGCGCAACCCCAAGCCCGTCCGCACCCTCGACCACCTCACCACGCCGACGAGCCACCTCGTCTTCTCCCCCGACGGGCAGCTCCTCGTCATGGCGAGCCGGTGGAAGCGCGACGCGCTCCGACTGGGTATGTCCCCCCCTTCTACCCCATCCTTGAACCCCATCAGACATCTTTCCAGATGTAATATATACTGACGATGGATGTAGTCCACCTCCCCTCGTGCACCGTCTACCGCAACTGGCCGACGTCCAACACGCCGCTGGGCCGCATCTCGGCCGTCGCCATCTCGCCGGGCTCGGACCTGCTGGCGGTCGCGAACGAGCAGGGCCGGATCCGGCTGTGGGAGATCAATGGATAGGATAGGGATCACAATGTCTAAAAAAATATAATATGATATTGATATCAGGTAGATTCCGGCGGGTGTTTCTTGTCCTGTCTTGTCTAGCTGGCGATGTGTGTATAGAGTATGTATTTATACGTTAGCTCTCAAATGAAGTTAAATTCTCTTTAAAAAAAAGCAAAGGAAGAGGGGCAGTCGAGCCAAGATCTATGCTACAGAGATAATATTCATTCTTTGGGGGTAGACAAGATGTAACAATAATTAATTAATAGGGAGACCCTGAACCCCCCATTGTAGTAGAGCCTCAAAAAAAAAGCCGGTTGCATTTAATTAATTGATTAATTTTAATTAATTCGTTGGTTGATTTTTTTTATTATTTATATTTTTTTTATCTCGGTGTGCGGAGTACACACATTCATCTATATCTACCTACTGCTACTACTCTTACTACTACAGCACTAATCCTAAATCTAATCTAATCTGGACAGCCTAGGTGTCTAGCAGATATCTATACATGCCTACCTACCTACTTCTCACGACCGACCATCATATATGATCACGAGTCATCATAAGCTCATATAACATAAATCAATGGTCCCATGTCAATGTCAGTAATGTTAGTGGTGGCTTTGTAGATGGACGCCTAGATAGATAGATAAAATAATAAAACCGGAGGCTACCTGTATAACACATACAGAATACGGATCCGTTCACGGGGATCAGACAAAGAGAAGGAGAGCCCTAGAATCCGTGTCTCCACGCATAATCTGTCTCACTATAAATCAAGTACATATATACCTAGCTAGATACCTAGTATATACCTATAGGAGGATATATATCTCTATATCCATCCTCTCGCCCCTCTTCTCTTGAATAAAAGGACCGGACCCGAGATAAAAAAAACCCCAAAAAAGTCGTGATCTATCTATCTATCAATCAGATGGAACAAACACGGGCCAACACGAAAGATTCAAATTCAAATTCATCACCAGCATTCATCGTAATTGAGCGGTATGTTTTGAAATAAAGAATCCAAAAAAAAAAAAAACAAAACGGAGGGGACATTTCTTTCCATGTCCTTCTTTTCCAACCTGCACTCGTAGTACACACCATATCATACTCGGGGCAAAAACACCGACCAATCTAAACCAACGCCTTCATGTGGCTCGTGTCCCGGATACCGACCAGGTTGCCCTCCTTGACGCGGTTGAGCGTCAGGGCGGCGATGAGCGCGGCGCCGACGCCGGAGCCGTCCTCGGCGGCCAGGATGACCACCTTGTCCTCCTCGTTGGGGGCCCAGTCGAGGATCTCGCGCAGGGCCTGCGCGCCGCGCGCCTTGAAGTGCGGGTACTTGGTGAAGACGGAGCCGTCCGCGCCGACGTGGCACCGCTCGATGTTCTTCTTCTTGCAGATGGCCGCGACGCCGCAGGCGGAGAGGCGCGCGGCGCGGGTGCCGATCAGCTCGGCCAGGCGGCGGCACAGCTCGAGCTCGGGCTTGGTGGCCCTGATGCCGAGCTCGCGCTCGAACAGCTCCCCCGTCTCCTGCAGGTTCTCGAACGGGTCCTCCTCGATGGCGGCGAGGAAGGAGGCGTCGAGCGAGTAGGGCTTGCGCAGCTTGGACGTGTCCTGGCCCTGGAAGATGAGGCCGGGCTTGTTGTCGATCAGGTCGATCAGGACCAGGCGGAAGATCTCGCCCAGGTAGAGACCGGCGGTCATCTTCTCAAAGGCCTGCTGGCCGGGGCGGGGGGAGTCGCGGTCGATGATGACGTCGTACTTGGTGCGCGGCAGGACGACGTGCTCGTTGTCGAAGGCGCCGTACTCGCAGTTGATGGCGACGGGCATGTCCGGGGGCAGGCCCATGTGGGCGATCTTGGGGATGGAGCCGACGTTCTCCATGTACGCGGCGTTGACGCCGGTGCCGAAGATGCAGCCGATCTTGACCTCGGGGTCCGTGTACGCGGAGGCGATGAGCGTTCCGGTGGTGTCGTTGATCAGCGCGGCGACCTTGATGGGCAGGCCCTGCAGGACATCGGTTCAGCGCATGATTCACATATTCGCGTTGGTGAAGGAAGGAATATGTTGATTTGCACGGGATCGGGGGTTCCTCTCACGCACCCGCTTCTGCAGGACCTCCTCGAAGAGGGGCACGACGTCCTTGCCCTCGACGCCGTCAATGTCGAAGCCCTTGGTCCAGCGCTGCAGGATGCCGTGGTCGATGTAGTGCTGGGTGGCCGGGTAGGAGAAGGTGAAGCCGAGGGGCAGGGTGCGCAGCTTCTCGCCGTTGTGGTGCTGCTCGATGAACTGCTGCAGGCAGTCGGCCAGGTACTCCCACAGCTCCTCGGAGGTGCCGGTCTTGAGCTCCTCGGGCATGCGGTACTTGGACTGGGTGATGTCGAAGCCGCCCTTCTCCTCGGTCAGGACGATCTCGCAGACGCGCAGGTTGGTGCCGCCCATGTCGAGGGCGAGGAAGGTCCCCTGCTCGTGGCCGGTGGGGAAGCCCATGACCCAGGTGACGTTCATCGGCTGGAGCATGTCAGTGCCTTGCTCTCTCTCTCTCTCTCTCTCCATCTATCCGCTAGAGAAGCTCACGATGTTGGCGCCCTCGACGCTGAGACCTGGAACGGGCGTTGTCAGTATATGGCTCGAGCACATCCAGCACCACGCGGGGTAGAGGCTTGCAGCGGGACGCACCCTTCTCCAGCTCCTTGACGAAGTGGTCTACGATCTGCTTCAGCTTGGCAGTGTCGACGGTGAACAGCTCCTCCAGCTCCTTGATCTGCTGGAGGAGGTCCTGGGGCACGTCGGCCATGGAACCTGGGCCACGGTCAGCGGTCTGGGCAGCGCGGGGAAGAGAGGGAGAGGGTTCTGCGACGCACCCTTGCGGGAGGGCGGTTGCCGCGGACCAATTCCCACCATGGTGGCTGTCGATGCAAGATAGACGACGAGAAAAAGAGAGGGATGGGTGAGAGGGGAGAAGGGAGGGAGATGGAGGGGAGGGTGCGGCGCGGTCGATAGATATACGGCGGGAAAGGATCTTCTGCGCTGGCCTGGCCGTGGGGCTCGCACACCGCAGGCCCGTCTGGGAGCTGCTCTCCCCTCTCTCCCTCTCTCCTCTCTCTTCTCTAGACTCTATCTATCATCTAGCCTGCTGCAGATGGAGACGCCGTCCAGAAAGTTCTGAGCTGTGTGCGAGGCAAACAAGATGTTCTCGTGACAGCCTCTCCCCACTTGGAGGAAAACCGTCTGCCTTCCAGACCGACACTAGCGGTCGGGCATCCAACAGGATCAAGATCCAACAGACACCGCGGGATAGCCTCATAGTTTGTTTGCAGCCGCCCCTGGTTGACGCTCCTGCTAGCGATGTTCCGGCCTAGAACACGGCCCAGATGGGTCCTGGGCCGCGTGGACAAGCAGATCATGGCATCGCTACACTTTTATGAATCCACGTCTTGGTATGTACATGTACACGGAACAGAGCTCTGTAGAAAAACACACCGTCCGCCTTGCCCGAAAACCAGGACCAACTACAGAGATGGCTTGCTCTCCGCGAGGTGCGGGAACACATGGCGCAGCCCGCCCCCGCCGTCCTCCGGGTGGACCTTTTCTGTTTCTTTTTCCTCCTTCTCCGTCTCCTCGCCCTCCTGCTGCCGCTCGTCCTCCGGGGCCTTCTCCGCGCCGGCCCCGGGCCCCGCGGCTCTCTTGGTCTCGTCGGTGGGCATGACGATACGCTTCTCGTCCGGCTCGGGCTTGGCCTCGGCCGCCCGGTCCTGTCCATGCACCCGGCCCGCCTGCTGCCCGTCGAGGTGCCGCCGCACGCGCTCCTGGTGCGCGGTCGACACGCGCAGCGTGCGGTCGACCTCCTCCGTCAGGCGCTCCACCTCGTCCTTCAGTCGCTCGTCGCGCGTCTTCAGCGGCGCCGCCTCGGCCTCGCGCGCCTCCTTGTCCGGGTTCGTCTCCGCCCACAGCGCCTCCAGCTCGTCCAGCCAGCCGAGGGCCTGCGCCAACTTGCGCACGCCCGCGTCGCAGTCGCCCAGCAGCAGCACGTCGTCCGGGCGCGACCCCAGCCCCCCGACGCGCTCCATGTTGATCAGCACGCGCGGCACGCCCTCCTTGCAGAAGCCCGGCAGGCTGGCGAACGGCTGCACCGACAGGCTGGTGCCCATGACGATGCACAGGTCCGCGGCGGCCGGCAGCGTGCGGTTCAGGAAGAAGTCCTCGGGCAGCGCCTCGCCGAAGAAGACAATGTCGGGCTTGACGATGCCGTTGCACTGCGGGGTCAGGCAGAAGGGCACCTCGCCCTTCTCGATGTGCTGGCGCATCAGGTCGTCCGGGTAGGCGCTCTTGCAGTCGATGCAGTGCTGCGACGCGAAGCTGCCGTGGGCCTCGACGATCATGTCGCCAGGCAGGCCGGCCTGGCGCTCGAGGCAGTCGATGTTCTGGGTGAAGTGCTTGAGCAGGAGGCCCTTGTCGTACAGCAGCCGGATGAACGAGTGCGCAATGGTCGGGCGGTAGCGCCCCGGGGCCAGCTCGCGGGCCAGGGCGTAGAAGGGGCGCGGGTTCTGGCGGAAGAAGTGGATGTCGAAGACGGCCTCGGGGTCGGGGAGGTCGAGGTGGGCGAGATTGGCATAGATGCCCGTGTCGGGGGAGCGGAAGTCGGGGATGCCGGCGGACGTGCTGATGCCGGCGCCGGCCTGGTGGTCTCAGCATGTGCCATATACATATGGATGGATGTATGTATGTCATATCATATCCATACATGCGGATGTATGTATGTAGATGTCAAGAAGAGGAACGAGACGGACGGAGCCTACCATGACGACGATGCGCCGGACATCCCTCTCGCGGATGTACTTGGCGACGGCCTCGATGGTGCGCGCCTCGAGGGTCTGGGGCGGGGTGCTCTCGTCGACGAGAGCGGAGGACTCGTTGCCCATGCTGGGCGGGGTTGTTGGAGCAGCACGCGCGGAGGAGCTGTCCCTGAGCCGGCGGATTGGCCGCAGATGGAACAATACCAGACAGGAGCTCGAATGGAGCGATCTCGCCGTCTCTCGGTCTCTCGTGAAGTTGTGTCTGTTCTGCTCTCGATCTTCTCGTTCTTGCGGCCATACGTCAGTCGGAGCCGCCCTAGGCCCGGTCGGGAAGGCGGTCTGCGCGCTTAGTCAGCGTATACAGGAGGATCTTCTTGGTCGAGGCTCCAGGATGACCTTCGGTCGTTGCAACAGGCTGGGATTGGAGCGTCTGCAGTCCGTTCAATTCGTCTGCTCCGTCCAATTATACATGCGTCCCTGCCAAGTGTCGAGAAACAGAGAGGACCTGCTCCGTCGTGTCAGCTCGTCTGGAGCATACAGGTGTCCTGGCCCGTCTGTGAGGGTTCAAATGCTGATCTGGATATGGTCATACATACGGTAGGACAGATGCTTCCAGCCATCCAGTCAGAGATCCCTTGCGTCCCTTTGAATTCTCTTCGTCCATTGGGTTTTCATCTGATGATACTCTGCAGGTATCCCAGTGTTCCAGTGTTGTGATCTCCACCGCCAGCGCCAAGACCTCCTCCACCGTCCACCTGTCAACCCTCCGCGCTCCAGATCGCCAGATCTCCAGATTTCCCACCTCCACCACCACCGCTCCCCCGGCCAGCGCTCGAGGATGTCCAAGGCCCATGGCCCCGCCGTCAATGGACACGCCGCCGCGACCGTCCCCGGCGACGCGCCCGACGTCTTCAACGCCAGCTCCGTCGCCGAGATCAGGGCCGCGCTCTCGCACCTCCACGACCAGGAGGCCGCCGTGACCGCCCGCCTGGACGCGCTCGTCGCCTCGCAGAAGGACTTCTCGCGCGAGCTCGGCCGCCTCGACCTGCTGCGCGCCCACCTCGGCTCCCAGGCCAACACCACCCGCGCCGTCAGCCATGGCATGCTCGCCGACGCCGCGGCCACCGCCGACCGCATCTCCAGCGCCGTCCGCCGCCTCGACCTCGAGCAGGCCCGCGTCCGCGCCACCCTCGACGTCGTCGAGCAGGTCGCCGAGCTCAAGGCCTGCGTCCTCGGCGTCGCCGGCTCCATGGGCGCGCCGCAGGACTGGGAGACGGCCGCCAGCTACCTGCACCGCGCCTCCAAGATCCCCCCCGAGGTCGTCAACGGCGCCTTCGCCGCCCAGATCGTGCCCACGGCCGAGGTCCCCGATCCCCCCAACGTCACGCTGGACAACGCGGCCGAGTCGCTCTGCGGCCTGTTCCTGCGCGAGTTCGACAAGGCCGTCAAGGAGGGCAACGACGCCAAGATCACCCGCTTCTTCAAGCTCTTCCCGCTCATCGGCCGCGCCGAGGTCGGCCTGGACGTGTACGGCCGCTACGTGTGCCAGGGCGTGGCCTCGCGCGCGCGCGCCACCCTCAACCCGGGCACCGGCGGGTCGCAGAGCAGGGATGGTTTCTTCCACGCCAACGCCCTCACCCGGCTGTTCGAGCACATCGCCCAGATCATCGACGGACATGGCCCCCTGGTGGAGCGGCATTACGGGACGGGGAAGATGGCCCGGGTGATCCAGCGGCTGCAGGTGGAAGCCGACGTGCAGGGCGGCATCATCCTCGACACCTGGAACGACGAGAGGCACGTCGACCGCAAGCTGACGGACATCAAGTCCTACGCCTTCACGTTTCTCGTGCAGAGCTTTCTTCCTGGCCAACGGGGCGGCGGGAACCCTCGCGCGGGCTCGCCGGCGACCAGAGAGGGCGGCCAGGGGGGCACCGCCGAGGACGAGGGCGTCGACATGAAGGAGGTCGATGGCCTTTTGAACGAGATGACCCTCATGCTGGGGCGGTGGTCTCTGTACTGTCGCTTCCTGGCCGACAAATGCAGGGTAAGCTGTCATCGTACACACACAACTACATGTCCGATGCTGATCACAGGAGCAGGACCCGGAAGAGGGCGAGGATGCTGAATTCACGCTCCCCGAATTCCTGCTGGAATCGAGCCTCGCGAGGAAGATCAACGACCGTCTGATCACGCCGTTCAACAGCATGACCACCTTCTTCCTGCGTCGGTCCGTCGAGAAGGCCTTCCAGCTGGATGAGCAACCGTCGGACCTGACGCTGAACCCGCACAAGCCGCTCAACGCCGGCCCTCCCATCATCACATCGGCCGTGGACGACATCATGTACATCGTGAACAAGGTCCTGCAGCAGTCGCTTGCCACGTCGCAGAGAGCCGTCGTGATGAGCGTGGTGCCCACGTTGTCCCGCGTGCTGGGCGCCGACTTCATCGGCATGATCCAGCGGAAGATGCGCGATGAGTGCTACCCCAAGGGGCCCGTCCAGGGGGCTCCTCCTCCGGAGCAGACCGTCATCTCGTTCCTCGTGCTGATCAACAACCTGGACGTCGCCGTCGACTACGTCCGCCGCATCGTCCAGGGACACCTGGAGGCGAAGCGGCGGCAGCCGGCGGCCAGTGCGGCCGAGGGCGCGGCGGAAGAGGAGGATGAGCTGCAGGCCCTCTTCCCGCTGGCAGACGACGCGACCGCGGTCGCCCAGGCCCTCCGTTCTCTGTCCTCGTCCTTCGAGTCGAAGGCCAACGACCTGCTCTCGGACGGGATCCAGGTCGTCTTCAACAACGTCGTCAAGCATCGCCTGCGCCCGATCCTCGCGGACGCCTTCCGGGACATCGAGTACCAGCCCCGGGACGACAACGACCCCACCGGCACCGTCTACCACCACGGCTACGACGACGGCGACGTCGTGGACGAGGAGGCCAGCCGCGCCGAGCTCGTGCGCCCGCGCTTCGCGGCCGCCTGGTCGGACCTCATGTCGCCGATCGCGCGCATCATGACGCCGACGTCCTTCGACCGCCTGCTGACCCTGACGGTGATGTACCTGGCGCGGCTGCTCGAGAAGCGGCTCTGGTCGTACCACGGCCGCATCAACGCGCTGGGCGCGACGCGGCTGGAGCGCGACGTGTCCGGGATCGTCAGCGCGGCCGTCAACGTGGGCAGCGGGCAGCACGGCGGGCCGGGCCGGTACCGCCACCGCGAGGCGTTCGCGCGGTGCGTGCAGATGGTGCTGGTGATGAGCATGGAGGAGGACGAGTGGGAGGACGTCCTGCGCGGCGGCGAGGCCGCCGAGGTGGTGGACAAGCTGAGCCCGGAGGAGCGCGTGCGCGCCCGGGCGATGGTCCGGTGATACGCCTCTTTTTCAGTCGTCTATCACAGCATCCGTCTGGACGAGCAATTGCCTCTTCAGTGGGTCATGCCAGCAACTGAGACGATGTCAGCGAGGCAGCGCAAAAAGGTCGGTTTGCGGTCCGCAGCAACTACGAGCAGTGATTAATAATATATAGACACATTATGCAGGAGATACACCTGTGGAACTGCCGCTTATTTGAAAGATCCAGGGAGTATATTCTACACCGTTTGACATGATAGACATCAGGGGAAAAAAAGGTAGTCCTGTCCGATGATAATGACCATCACGGGCCACGATTAGGTATATTAGATTAATCAATCTAATCAATCCAGTTGTACCGTCACGTGTAGATAAATAAGCCCTGTCTTCGTCCCTTGGATAGGTAGCATGTTAGTTGATCGCAAACTCCGCATATATCTCCTAGTAGTAGTAGTAGTAGTAGTAGGTAGGTGTTTAGTTATTCTTGTATTCTGCTTGCTACCTGCAACCAGTTCCATCATCATATCATAACAGGAATATTTCAGTTCAGAGCAGTGGTTGTTGTGGTTCAGTTTACTTTTTTTCTTTTCCACATGCTTCATCCTGTCTGATTGGAGAGTATTTCTCCATGCCAATGTATAATTTACACTAAATGTTATGTACAGTATATACTAACAAATAGTAGAACTCAAGCTCCCCATTGACTCTCCGCAGACAAATCTGACAAACAGTAAGATCTCATCACTACCCGGATAGTTACTACTAAATCAGCTCATCACACACGTATATATCCACCCATCACCCCTACATACATACACACCCAACCAACAACCTACCCCCAACATCAGCACACAAACGACCGCCCAGGTATATACATATATACAGAACAACATGTTGACCAAAAATACCGCTCGACTACAAAAAGAGGCCAAGGCCACTAGTTGCAGTCAATACTGGTATTTTGGCTGTCTGGAACAACATAACACAGCTCTCAAACCCGCACGATCCTCCCCGTCTCCACCTCGTAGATGTACCCCGTGATCGGCACGTCCAGGATGAGCGGGCTCTGCTTCAGCAGCGCAATGTCGTCGAGCACGCTCTGCCTGATATCGCTGAAGGGCAGGAAGGCGATGTGGTCCGCGTTCTGGGCCAGCTCGGCCTTGATCTTGGCGCGGAGCGAGTCGTCGGTGAAGGTGAGCATGCCGCAGTCGGTCTGTACATGCCATCACAACCAAGTGTAAGCACCGGAACGGCGAGAAGGGAAGAAAAAGGGAGGGGAGGGATGTATGTACATGATGCACGATCACGATCTCCCGCGTGCCCAGGAGCTGCTGCGAGATGACCAGGCTGCGGATGGCGTCTGCGGCGCGGCCGCCGGCGTTGCGGATGACGTGGGCGTCGCCTTCCTCGAGGCCGAGGGCGCGGGCGGGGTCTGCAGGCCGTAAGTATATATATATGCGGATGGAGTAATTTCGTTCAGAAAGAAAAAAATCAGAGGAGGAGGAGAAAGAAGATGGGTATAGATAACATCGTCCTTCACCCAGGTATCCCACGGTACTTGACCAGAACAGGGGGGGGGGGGGGGGGAGAGCACAAAATATAAATCAGAATTTTTTTAAACGCAATGAACAGAGTTATCTGATTTCGATCAACTCAAGCTTATGGACATTTAAAATGCACAGTAGTATCCAGAAAAGAAGCACATAATAGTAGACACTAAAAGGTAGGAGAAGGAGAAGTAGGTATACATACCCAACCGCGCATCCATACACGCAACGACAGCCACCTTTCTGCATGCGAGCACCAATGGGTCAGCACCGTCATATATCGCATAATACTGTATAGGTGGGGTTAGGATGGGATATGTGCTTACCGCGCCGGCGGCAGCGGCAGCCCGCCCTTGGTGAAGGAGGCGGCGTATTTCTCGTTGGCGGCCTCGAACTCGCTCGCGACGGACATCTTTTTTTTCTTTTCTTTTCTTCTTCTTCTTTTTTTTGCGGGTTGTTTGTTTGGAGTAATGATTGTTATGGGAGAATAATGGGCACTTATCAAGGACGGTTTGTATTGTGGAATGTGCGTATAGTATATGTATAGTATATAGATCCAATCCCAACCTAGCAGAAGAAAACAAATAGATTCAATATTGAGAAAGAGAAGAAAATACTTCACAAACAGCCAGACTGCATTTATATGTTGCAGGGGTCCGAGTCCACTTTTATAATATAATAGGTGCCCATCTTCTTCTTGTCCTGCCCAGCCGCGGGGTTTGCTCGTCTTGCGTGATATCTGCCCAGGATGGCCTCAAGCCAAGCTAACTACCTATCTAGGTAAATGTCGCGGAGAAAGAGAGATGCCTATACCAGTACGCGGCGCGCACGAGTGGGGTTTCGATGGAGCCATGATGTCATATGCAAATGCCGTATGCATGCAACTCGGCATTTGGGTGCATACATGTAGGTCCTGTACTTGTACCGCAGTAGCAGGGGTTTACATACAGGTCGCAGCAGATCCGATGCACAAGTGATGATCACTGGTCAAGTCAAGCTGCCGGGTCTACTGCCGGGATATGATTAGGTAACCAGTTAACTCCGCTTTAGAACCAAACCACCGGCCTGCTCGATGTAGGATACCGTAGATAGAAGCAAGTTATACCTCATGCACTACTCCGTGTATAAAGAGGTATAATATACCATGTCAAGCCTGGGCCTCGGATACCAATGCAGTTACGCGCAGCACGGACCGTATACCATTCAATCAGCTCAAGTTAAAACAGGTGGCCTACAGAGGGACGTATCCCTAACTATTTTCCATGAATTCTCCTTTGGACCAAGAGGGAGTTGAAGAAAAGCTTCTCAAACATAGTTCACGGTACAGTATGCTAGAATAGATTAGGCCAATACCGCTTTTCTGATAATCCAGACTACCGGATCTGTACTCCAGCCAGACAATGAGAATTCCTAAGAGACGTCAAGTTGCAAATCGCCCGTTTATCCTCTCTTGATGGAGTCCGCGGGCTTCTATGTAGATCGAAATCTGGTGCATCACGGAAAGATGATTCCCGAAATTCTCCTCTGTGAATGTTTGCTATTGAATACTCTTGGGTCCTGGATGAATGCATTCGGGTACAAGCGTAATGCAGGATTAACTTAAGGACTTGTTTGCTTATCTGCTGAAATGTTTCCCGGCTACCTTGCATATCAGGGAACAGAGAATTACTGAAGTATACGGAAGAGCAATAAAGAAGTATCCATACGAGACGGCATCCGCCAGCGAACATCGTCTTTGTCCGTAGTCACAGAACTGCCGCTTCTTTTCTATCACGTACTATGCATTAACAGATGGGCCCAGTGAAGTGTACACACATGGAATCCCGTCAGCGGTCCCAGGGAAGTCTATAAAAGGGACCTTAGTCCCCTGAGATCCCTGGATTCTTCCTTTTCCTTCACACTTTCAGATATTGCAATAGCTTCTTATATATACTATCTATCTCCGACAGGCCTTGAACATGCATTTCAAGATTTGAATACCTATATACTATGCACCTTGTCGCCGACGGGCCTGTAATAACTGCCCAAATCTGACAAATATCCTTTTTATATGACTCGAATATTCTTGCATTTCTATAATCACCACGGAACTATCTAGAAGTCAACTGCATCGTTACCTTTCTTTTCTTATCTCTGCCTACACACTTCTTGAGAACCACTGCATGATGTCATGCCTTGGAAATGCAGAATCTGCAACAGAGAATACTAGATGATCCATTTGCCTGTTACAAGAAATTGGATCCCATGAAATATGTGCTTCACTATATGACCTTCAAAAAATGGAACAATCCAGCAAAAGAAGCAAATAAGTATATACAGCTAGACAATCCATGATTTCACTGGAATGCGCTCCGGGTCGAAGCTCACAATGGATTGCCGTTACGAGACTCGAGTTTGCTGAGAGAGAGTACAGGGAATTGTTCTCAGCGGCGATATGGAGCAGTTGAGGCCCACGGTTCTCAATGCTAGATAGAATCCGAAGCGACAGTACAATGAGTTATCTCCTCAGTTGCAATTCGGCTGCGATGCATGAGACATCCGGTCATCAAGTTTACGGAGCAGCGTAGTCCCGGCCCATCTTTACTGAGTGGCTGAACCGCAGATGAGAGACAGCACCTTCTTCTACTAGTCCTGTGGCCAGATCCAAAGCAGAATGTCTTTTTCGATATATAAACTATAACCTCGAACAGACATTTGTTGATGCCAGAAACTTCCTCAATCACTTTCAACCATTCCAAAGCTTTCTGAGAAGTTCGAGGCTAGGATCTGTCTCCATGACATCTTCTGGACTATCGTTTATCAACAGAAGCATATGCTTTCAGCTATCGCTCTTTGCGATCCGTCTTGACAATCCCACTGTTCTGATATGCTGACTCATTTGCGATGGCCTGGCTCCGGCTCTTCTGGATACATTGGACAATTATTGGCATGCCATGTATCTTCTTCTCTGAGAAGGACGGGGAGAAGACCAATCAGACTATTATTGTGACAGTTCAACCGAACAGCCTCACTGGGAAAGGTTGGAAGGCATCATCATCAATAGCCACCTGATCTGTACAAAACCCCAAATGATAACAAATGTTGAATCTCTGCCAGGTTATTGTCACAAAATACCTTCCCTGCTTCTGCATGTAACACATCTCCCCCATTTTCTATACTACTTTCTAGTCGTGCAAAGGCTCTCGATGTCGGCATTACTTCCCTCTGCTCTGCGATCGGTTACAGGTGATGTACATGTTTTACTGATAGCCTGTGGAGCGACACCATAGAGTGCTTACTTAATCTTGTCAGTTGGATGCAATTTCCTCCTTTGTCTAGTGCGCAACTGAAAGAGAGAGTTAGGAATTTCCTGCGCCCGTATCAGAACAGGAGTGGAACAAGCGTGTTGCTCGGGGCCAACATCTCTCAAAAAAAAGAGCATCCACCAGCTTAAGAGATTTACCCCTGGATCAGACATATTATTGGTATTGGTGGAACATCTCCTACTCCTCAGGGTTATTGGGCCTGACATTTATAAAATCAAACTTACAACCGGTGAACACCGCTAGAAGATGCGCAGAAGAAATAGCCCGAGGTGGTTCTCGCGGATCCCAAGCTAGTACCCAAACGTTGCATGGAAATCACTGACCACAACAAAAGAGATTGTTGGCGATGGAAACAAATCGGAAGCATCCAAAGAACAATGGCCGGACAAGAAAGCTACTGATACTGATTGGCTTCTTGCTCCCTTTTTTTTGCAGCCCACCCAGATTTCAAGATAAGCAAGAGTTTGCTGTTATTATCTGAGCAGTGCCCCTGGTCATGTCTTACAAACATCTTTTTATTTTCCGCATGCTCCAATCTGCGATTCTTGGTCTCAGTCTCATTCCATAAACAACCACTGTTTTCTAAGCGATATATTTTCTTCTGCTGCAGTTGGCAGAAGCTAACAACTAACAGCCTAACTATTGTTGCCTTGCAGCTATATGTGGTTGTGATGTCACTTCAGACAATATCAAAGTGTTTCTCAGTACATATATTAGCGAAGCTAAACAACTGAGGTCCAATGCAAGCAATAGTGTCAGTATTACCTCTACATCCAAATCAAGTTGTGGTATGAGTATTCTTGAGACATTTGTGGACAGAGTCAAGGACTAATGATTATTGGCAGGTGAACCTCAGCATTGAGCCAATGAATCCTTAAACCTGGTATTGCAGAGTGTTGAATTGTGCAGTTGTTGCCATGAACTGGGACATTTCAGTATCTGAATGTCCAGCTCTAACAACGGGTTTGGGGCATTGATGAAGTCTACAGTGTCTCTGAAAAATAAGGATCTCAAATCTTCTTGATATTAGCACTGCAACATATAACCCTTCAGTTGCTACGGTTATGGCCGTCGTCGCGGCTATCAGGAGGGCGCGTTGACTTTATCAAAAATTCCTTCACAGTGAAGAGATTTACAGGCTTGACGACAAGACGTGGGATACAGCTGGTGCTCTACATGCCAACCAAAACACACCCTTCAAGCAGCCTGCTTGATAAAAAAAGTCTGAAAATAGATTCCAACTCCCGGGGCCAATGGTCTAGTGGTATGATTGCTGTTTTGGGCATAACCTCCGTATTGGTTCCTTCCAACAGGATGCGTTAAATAGGTCACCTACAGCAGGTCCCGCGTTCGATCCGCGGTTGGCCCCTGAACGGATAATACTTTTTGCTTCTGGAGAAGCATTGCTTTCTTTTTGTCAGTCATATACTGACGCGCCTTCTTTGTTATCAGCTGGTCTAAATCTGTTCCTCTACTCTATTTATTATTTCCCCCCCCCCAGCTACTTACCACCTGTGGTATGTGGTGCTACGTCTTGACCATGCCTAGCGCCTTACATCAGTTATCGCATACATGCAAAGTTTACGAAGCCCGGAGACAGCAACGTTCTTTCTAAAGGCACATAGGCATAAACATAGCCTCCTATCTATCTGGCCACCGGGCGTGGCGGAAACATGATTCAAGGGTTCGCTTGCCATCACGAACGATGTCGGTTGGGGCAATCGAGGGGGACGGCGAACCGGTTAATGATCCCCATTCGACTCTGTTTGTTTCTCAGACCGATGGGAGAAACGCACATGGTAGGGAAGGAGATGCGCTGTCATAATAATTCGGACAAATATATGTACCTAGTTTCCAATGGATTGTTACACAAGTCTAGACTCGCTCGTCAACCAGCCGGCATATATGTAGGGAGAACGTCATGGAAATAAACCGGTAGGAAAGATCAGCAGAAGATAAGGAAGATATCTCATCTGGTAAGTGACCCATCCCAATAGGAGAGGGTGGTTTTCTTCTCCATCTGCGGAAAATCTATATCTGTGTAGCTCGAACTTCTCATCTCCGCGCTCTGATACGACCCACGATTAAAATCCTTCCTCGATATCACGGGCCCTCCGCCTCCCATATACATACATACATACATACATACATACATACTACCCAGGGAGTAGGACTTTGGATGGAGCTGAACCAACACCACCGCCCTTCAGGATATGTGTGTGTGTTCAAGCTGCCTGTATCTCAATCTTTTCCAATCACGTGCACCATACGCATGTTGTGCTATATCACCTCACTTGTCGGGTCTGGTCTGGTGATATACATCAATAATAATCCAAGTATATATATAAATAACCCCTTCGAAAGAAAGAACAAAAGATAAAAATAGCCAGACGCTTACTAACCAAACCAAAAAACACACAGGCTTGCGCAATTCGTTCTACAGTATCACTTTACACCAGCTTTTTCAGCTGAAGCTTTCCCACTTGCATATGTCCTGTCCGAATGGATGAAGGTGAACCAAGCAAATAGAACAGACAGGTCGTGGATGCTTCTTCCCTCCTAGGAAAGCTGACGTGGACCGGAGTGAGGGCAAGCGGGATGATCCCGGTGTTCCCCCGTGCTGTATTCCCAGAATCAAATGGCGGTCACGACCTCAGAATTTCTCGATTGGGAATGTGCGACTTTCTGTAGCCGCGCGTTGATGAATCCTGCCATGTTGTTCACCTTCACCTACTACTCCTACCACCACCATTATGTGTGAAACGCAAGCGTAGTTTAATAGGATTAGTAGGCGTTCCGAGTCTACAGGCGAGTAAGCAGTATTCTTTCTGTAGCACATATGAAAAAAAATACCCGATCCACGTGTGTATGATATCCATAGCCCTGCATATATGTATATCACGGACACGGAGTATATCAACAAGACAGGACAAGAAAGGAAGAAAACGCATCACCAAACAAAAGCCACAGATAATCATTCCGTACGGAGTAATAACAGCCGCAGCCGTACTGATAATGATATCGATAAAACCCGCGCGCGGGGTGAGGATTACTCATATCACCTCATCTCATACCGCATCGGAGCCGCCTCAGCTTATCTGCGGTGCAACAGGGCTTCTACTGTATCTCCAGTGCTGAGAATCATGCCCTCGTCCGTATCCGGTAAGAGAGTGGTGGAACTAAGGTCGGACCCGGACTCGGACCACTTCCCACTGGACCTGGCACCGTTGGACGGCATGGCATGGGCATGGCCACATGGCATGCAGATGATGGATCCGATCCATCGTCCCTATCACCGGGTAATAATATACGACGGTTGGGGTAAGGATCCGATCCGACCAGGGGGCCTTATCTCCGCGGGGTCGGCCAGTCAGAGCGGGCAGAATGTTAATAGATGTCGATTATCGCTGCTGCCAAGCCAGGGGCCCGGCGCACGGGACTGCGGCTGCGTGAGCGGAAGAGAAAGAAAAGGAGGAGAAGCGAAAAAAAAAATTGAAAAAAAAAAAAAAAAAAAAAAAAAAAAAAAAAAAAAAAAAAAAAAAAAAAAAAAAAAAAAAAAACTCATCTCTGCCTCGGTCGGAGTCCGCAGGGATGGAGACGTGGCAGGCCGCACTTCGGAGAGCTTGCCTGCGCCCTGCCGGGTGACGGCGCCGATGTCGTCCCTGAAATGCCCGACCGGTCGGGAGAGGCGTGTGGGGAGCAGGCAGAAAACAAGAAAAGTCTCGGCCGGGCGCTACTCCTGCGCAGCCAATCAGGGTGCTCCGTTGCGCCTTATCTTGGACCAATGGCAGGGCGATCGCGTCCGCCGGCCGCCATGGGCGCCATGCCCGATCGGGGCTCGGCGGCGCGAGCTAAGCCTGCAGGCGCCCCACCCTGGCGTGGGTGGCGGCAGGGGCTTTATCTGCAGCCAATCAGCGTTCCGGGAGCGCCGCGGCCGCCGTCCAATGGTCCGCAGGCTGCCTGGACCGCGCCAGATACGGCGGAAGCGGACGGACAGGTTGAGAAGGAAGAGAAGAGAGATACAGAGACTCTGCACCGTCTGCAGGGACAGAGGCGGAGATAGGAAGGTTGCATGCCAAAGGGGCAGACAGCTGCAGACAGTTGGAGATATCGAAGGGAGACAGAGATAGAGATAGAGAGAGCAGGGCATATGATATGTAAAGGGCTGACGCGCCGCCCTGCGCGTCATACTCGAGAGATTTTCTGGAGTTCCCCATGTGTTCGAGGACCCCATGTGGTGCGTCCGTCCGGGGCTGTCCTCCCTCCGGGGGTTTTATGGTGTTGCACGACGGCTTTGACAGCTGCGAAAATGAACACACGATGATGCCTCTTGGGTTCCCCATCTCAAGGGGCGGACGATCCTCCATGCCATGCTGCTCCACGGTCTCCAGCGTCCATCGCTGCAGCCCAGGGCGGCCCGCATGACGCCCGCGACCGGCCCCGATCCTGCGCCGACGGGCGTCTCCAGAGTCTCTCGCCACGGGAGATCCGCTGTCGTTTTCGTCCTCACGAAGCCTGTTCCTGGTCCGTTTCCATCGATCGTCTCAATTCGATCTGCTGGACTTGTCACCAGCATCCTATCTCCCCAGCTGCTCTCCTTGTCGAGGCGTCTTCCAGCCGGTGGCAGAGTTTTCCACCTGGCCTGCTCTGCGCTCCACGCCGTGCCTGACCGCGTGGGGTGTCTTTTCTCCTTGCGTTTTTCTTTCTCTTCCTTTTTGTCTCCCTCGATCAGCTGTTTCACGTCCAATTGACGCCGGGGCCCTCGCCCGAGCGGCCTGTCGCGTGCTGCGTCCCCACCGCGCAAGCTTTGCGACTTATCGTCTATCGCCAAACCGTTGACTCGTTCACATTGCAAACACAAACCCGTAGCGTCGCCCCCCGGCCCGCCGGCCTCCAGGCCCACCCGCTGCAGTTTTTATATACCTTCGCCCTCGCCCGCCGGCCTCCACCGCGCCGTCCAGCCCTCGTGCTTCCTCTCCTCCCCCGTGCCTGGCCGGACGCGGGAGTGATCCCTCGATACCCTCGTCGCCCGACGCGTCCTTCCTGCATGTCGTGATACCCCGTTTGCGCTCGACTTCCCTCTCCCGCCGTCCTCCATCCCCGCCGCCGCTCCTCACGTGCCCGCCGTCTCAGGCTCATCCAACACCAACGCTGCCTCCGGCGACACCTCTTCCTCCCGCACCCAAGACGGTCCGCGGTCTCTCAGTGATCCCCTTGTCCGCCATGGCGGACTCCGGCCGTGCTCCATATGCCCCCGACTACGCCTCGTACAACTGGACGGGCGCTCCGGCCAACTTTGCCCTCGCGACCAACACCGACCTGGGCGGAGATTCCAGTACGTCCGACTCAAGCCCGTCGACCATCTCCAGGCCAGGAAGGTCTCCCCTGACTGACTCGCGCTCTAGGAAAGGAGAATCTGAACAAATGGTTCCAGTCCGGTGACCAGGCATACATCATCGTGGCCTCCGCTATGGTGCTGGTCATGGTGCCCGGCCTGGGCTTCCTGTACTCGGGCCTCGCACGTCGAAAGTCCGCCCTCAGCATGATCTGGGCCTGTATGGGCTCCATGTCCGTCGTCACCTTCCAATGGTACTTCTGGGGCTATTCGCTCGCATTCTCCCCCACGGCCACAAACGGCTTCATTGGCAACCTCCGCAACTTTGGTCTGATGAAGACCCTGGCTGACCCCAGCCCGGGTTCGCCCCTGATCCCGGGTCTCCTATACGCCTTCTACCAGGTAACGGAGGTGGACTCTCATCTGATGTCGACGGGAATGGAATGTTGACGGTGTATAGATGCAATTCTGCGCCGTCACCGCTGCGATCGTCATGGGCGCCGTTGCGGAACGCGGCCGTCTGCTGCCGGCCATGGTCTTCACCTTCATCTGGGCCACCATCGTCTACTGCCCCCTCGCCTGCTGGGCGTGGAACGTCAACGGCTGGGCCTACAAGTACGGCGTCATGGACTACGCCGGTGGTGGCCCCGTCGAGATCGGCTCCGGTCTGTCCGCCCTCGCGTACTCGATGGTCCTGGGCCGTCGCCAGGAACGGATGATGCTCAACTTCCGCCCGCACAACGTCTCCCTCATCCTCCTCGGAACGGTCTTCCTCTGGTTCGGCTGGCTGGGCTTCAACGGTGGCTCCGCCTTTGGTGCCAACCTGCGCGCGACCATGGCGTGCTGGAACTCCAACCTGACTGCCGCCTTCGCCGCGATAACCTGGGTGATCCTCGACTGGCGTCTGGCGAGGAAGTGGTCGATGGTCGGCTGGTGTTCGGGCACCATCTCGGGTCTGGTGGCTGCGACCCCGGCGTCCGGCTTCATCACCACGTGGGGGAGCGTTGTACTGGGGGTCGTGACGGGTATCGTGTGCAACTACGCCACGAAGGGTACGTCTTGGCTGGGGAAGCACATGGGTCTTGTGTTGTACAGGTTCCACTGACGTGTGTCACAGTGAAATACTGGATCCGGATCGACGACTCGATGGATGTCTTCGCCGAGCATGGTGTCGCCGGTATCGTCGGACTCATCTTCAACGCCCTTTTCGGCACGGACGCCATCGTGGGCCTCGACGGCGTCAACGTTGGCACGGGGGTTGGCGGTTGGCTCGTCCACAACTACAAACAGCTCTACATCCAGATCGCCTACATCGTTGCCTGCTGCGGCTACTCCTTCGTCGTGTCCGCCCTCATCGCCTACGGCATCAACATGATCCCAGGCCTGAAGCTGAGGGCCTCCGAGGAGGCCGAGCTGCTTGGTATGGACGACGACCAACTGGGCGAGTTCGCCTACGATTACGTCGAGGTCCGGAGGGACTACCTCGCCTGGACGCCGCACCAGCATACCCAGCTCGAGGAGGGCCACGAGATCCCCCGCGCGGACCGCTACGGCATCAACGAGCACAGCGAGATGATGCTGGACGGCCGCACGCCGCTCGAGGGAGCCAGCAAGAGCAGCACGCAGGGAGGCAGTGAGGAACCGGAGCCTGGCAAGGTTGCCCCTGCGCCCCGACAGGCTGCGGAGCACGCTCCCGCTGGCGAGATGGGCCAGGTGCCGCCGCCAGCGAGACCCTTGTCGGAGAAGACCGAGGATCGCTCAGAAGCATAATTCTTTTTTCTTATTTTCTCTTTCTTCTTGGGAGTAATTCCGGTTTGGGGAGGGGAATCATCGCTCTGCATACGATACGTGTTATTTTCTTCGTTTCACGGCAGCCAGGCAGGCAGGGCAGCAGCGCGTTTCTCTATTATTCCTGTTCATGTCCATATATCCACCCCGTCATCGATTTGCGTCTTTTTTTTTCTGGCCCGGGGCTCTGTGTTGTCTATACTTGGTGGTTCTGGTTCCGATTCTGATTCGTGTATACATATACCGGCTTTGTGGGATTTGTTTTCTTCTCTACGTCTCGATGCTCGATGTCTGTCTGGGTGAGGGAACTACTGGGCCACACACACACACACGCACATTATCTTACTTACTGGGCGTTCTGCTTGTTCAGATCCATCCATTCGGATCAATGGATGGATAATTGCTCTGATTGATCGATTGCTATGATGCCTACGGTATATGTATGTATGTATGTAGATAAAAGTTGTGTCTGCTAGTCTAGTTTGCTAGAGAGCTTCACCTAGTGAAATTGAGGTACTTAATTAATCTAGTCAAGTTAATCTAGTTAGTTAGGTAGTGACAATCTGGATGTCTGTCTGTTTGGCCTTTGGGTGTAGCTCAGTGTGTGATAAGTCTATACTGTATATTATACATCATGTTTGGTTAAAGTCCTACTACTGCCCATGATCACAGGAACCAGGAGGATCGACCAACCAACAACTTGGAACTGTCCCTGACTACAGTAGGTAATGAATTAGGTACTGTACTGTACTGTACTGTACTGTACTGTACAATGCCGCATACTCTGTCCTCAAGCAGCCATCATCTCCCAATCAGTCCCCAGCTGAGCTAGGTCAGCGTCAGTCCCAAGCACACAAAGGTTCTCTTTCTTTCTTTCCTTTTTCTTTTCTTTTTTAAATGCTAGTCACCTTCCTTCTTTTCCACAGTTATTCATATTCATTTCATGCAATGCATCTCCTCTCTCTCCCGAGGGTTTCTTCTTCTGACCCACCGACCCACGCAGGAAGTCCTGTATCTTCATCACTCCCACTCACCCACCTACGTACCTACCTACCTATCTAACTTCGACGGTCAACTAGTTCGACTACACTACACTCCACTACTCACGGAGCAGAGACTGCCAACCAGAAACAAAAAAAAAGCCAAAAGGAGCCCCACACTTGATACTCGAGACCGGTCGACTACTACTACTACTACTACTACTACTACTACTAGATAGATAGGTAGGTATGGAATCTACCTATCTACCTCCTCACCCAGACCTCGAACAAGATAATTGAATAGATGAATTAATTGAGATGGATAGGCAGATGGATAGATAGTAGAGTACATCCATCCCTATGGTATAGGATAAGAGATAACAGAACAGGGCTGGGATAGAACAGTGTCCTGTGTTACTATAGATAACAATAACAGTGAGTGCATGTACTGTACAACGGGAGTGTACTAGTAATATTATTGTCATCAGGTATATAAATGGAATGTTGGAAGTTTCTTCTTCTTCTTCCTCCCGAGTGAGTGTGGGATCTGCATCTGCATCCTCTTCTGCACCTTGGTGGAACGATTATGGACGGGTTTGGTTTTGAGTTCTGTAGATAGAGAGAGATGGTTAGATCAGGTAGGTAGGTAGATACGTAGATAGGTACGGTAGATACAAACTGCCGGATTTCAAGCATATCAATGGTGGATGGATAGATAGATATATGAATATATAGTATTATAAACACATGCATGCATGCATCGATGCATCGATGCAAACTACTGTACCGCGCATCTGTAACCACTGTATGTACTGTATGTATGTAGATTGGTCAACAGGTTGACCGATAGATGACAACGAGGGATGAATTTTCTACGTGTGTACTGTACAATACTTTCTGTCAGGGTATGGATTTGATTTGATTTGACGGATTGATCGAATTTGGTGATTTCTTTACTCGGTAAGTTACCAATGGTCTGGGTGGACGCCAACAAACTGATCCCCTTCCTGGATCGAATCCATACTTTACCAAGTTATATGTCCACTCAGATATACCCGAAGAAAAAAAAAGAAAACCAATCAATGTATTTATTCTAATCTAACAACCCCTGACTTGATCCGATTCTTCCCTTCTCGATCCTTGCGGAACAAACATGCCGTGAATAAAAGAATTCCACAGAAATCAATGGATAAGCAGGTAGATAGGAAGATGGTAGGTATGTACAAATGTATGCATTTACCTATGTATAATCAATTATTGCATTACATATTATAACAGGACAGGCCAAGGAGCTTGAAGACAAGATAGCATGACAGATATCTATCTGGACATGGACGGACATGACGTGACGTGGCATGGCATGGCATGACGTTCGATTCGATTCGGTCGATCGGGCACAAATGGCATAGTAAAGTGAGCAAGATATTGTTGTGAAGAAGAAACAAAAAGGGTAAAGAGAGAAAAAAAAGGTCAAAAAACCAAAACATGACATTAGGAGGCAGCCGCAGACACACATGCGTACAGAGTACACACAATTGCTTTGTTACAAACCAAGGCTCCATCCAACCAAGTATTTTGGACGATGTTGTGTATTGTATAAGATAAAGCCCCAGCCAGCCAGCACAAGCCGATCGATGAACAATGCAACGCAGAGAAAAAGAATCTATGACGCACAAACAACTCAGATTCAAAACTCAAAGTCTAAACTAAACATTGACACTGTACCCCGGGCCCACGGCCCTCCGCCGTTTCACGGCGTTGTAGTACTTTCTCGCCTCGTCTACCCAGAAAACGGAACTGGAAATGCATACCAGCTTGAACAGATGCCCCAGGCTGAGGGCCTCTGTTTGGAAGATGCGCTGCAGGAAAGGCAGGTATATAACGCAGGCCTGGCCCGCGAGGGAGCCGAGGATGGCGTAGTTGAACATCTTGTTACCGAAGAGGGGCAGCTCGCCGCGGAGCACGGACTTGCCCTCGCTGCGGCAGGTCAACGCGTTGAACATGTCGAAGAGGACGAAGCAGGTGAAGGTCATGGTGGTGTCGTGGGCGGTGACCACGCGCGAGCGTTTGCCCGGGTTCTGATCGTCGTCAACGTCACCCATCTCGTAGATATATATGGCAAGCGTGCCAAGCATGATGAGCGAGGCGGAGGTGAGGACGCGTTGGATAAGCGGCTTTGTGAGCACCCGAGCTGTCTTGGGGCGCGGTGGACGGCTCATGATGGACGGGTCGACCGGTTCGACGCCGAGAGACTGTGCGGGCGGGCCATCCATCAGAATATCTGTCACAATGTCAGCGATCAAAACTCAAGCATAGATGCAAAAAACAATAGTCGAAGTCACTTACTGATCCACAATATCTGCATCGCGTTGAGTGGGTTCTTGAATCCCAGGGCAGTGCTCAACAGGATCAGGCTCAGCGCAGCAACGCTCGTGCTGAGCTGGAACGTGATGAAGTTCTGGATGTTGTAGAAGATGCCCTTGCCCTGTTCGATGGCTCGCAGAATCGTCGAGAAGTCGTCGTCCGTCAGGATCATGTCGGCGGCCTCCTTGGCAACATCCGTGCCTAGCTTGCCCATTGAAATACCAATGTCCGCCTTCTTCAGCGCCGGCGCGTCGTTGACCCCGTCGCCCGTCATGGCCACGACATCTCCGCGCGCCTGGAACGCGCGTACGATCTTCATCTTGTGCTCGGGGCTGGTGCGAGCAAACACGGTGGTCGTCGAGATCGCCTGTGCAAGCTCTTCCGTGTTCATGCGGTCGATCTCATCTCCTCTGATGACAGACTTCGCCCCGGGGGCATCGTTGATCGGCATCCCGAGTTTCTTGGCGATTGCTACCGCGGTCGTTTCTGCGTCGCCCGTGATCATGACAACTCTCACTCCTCCGGCCATTAGCCGTCGGATGGATTTGTGGACATCCTTCCGTGGCGGATCATTCATGCCGACCAATCCCGCAAATACCAGACTGTTGAACCGGTCATCGTCTTCGGCCTGGCCAGGGTTGGGGCTGGGCGTGCCACTTCTGCTCCCGAACCGTTGGTGACGCCTGGGGCTTACCGGCCCGCTTGCGAACGCCAGAACCCTTAGTCCTTCTGCTGCCATCTGCTCGGCCGCACGCCTTGCCGCCTGTCGCCTTGGCTCGTCCAAGATCACCTCGCGGCCTTCCTTCGTGAGATAGGTGTCGCACCGATTCAGAACCTGTTCCAGCGCGCCTTTGATGTACGCAACATCGTAACCTCCCTGCGATTCGCCAGGACTGCCGCTCCCAATGATCACCCCCATCCACTTGCGTTCCGAGCTGAATGGAGTTTCCGCGACGCGACTGCTGATGCGCTCTCGCACGTCGTCCTCTCCAAACGCGTCCAAGAGATCAAGGATGGCGACGTCGGTCGGTTGGCCAACCCACCTGCTCTTCACAGCACCAGAAGAGCTGTCCGCAGTGGAGGACAGCACTGCGGCGGAAGAAGCGCTGGCAGGGGAATTGGCATGGACGCGAGACAACCTCGCATTGTTCGCAATGTTGCCGATTCGGAGGATTGCCCGGGCCGCTGGACCAGGGGTCAGGGACGAGATATCCTTGTGGACTTCGAACGGCTCGGGACAATCGAAATGCCACATCTTCGTCACCGTCATGTGATTCTGGGTAAGCGTGCCGGTTTTGTCGCTGCAGACGACGTTTACAGAGCCCAACGTCTCCACGCTTGGAAGCCTCCGCATGATCGCTCCTCTATTGGCCATGCGGAGCACGCCTAGCGCCAAGGTCACGGTAACAATGATCGGAAGACCCTCTGGAATTGCAGCCACGGCCAGCGAAACGCCAATCGTGAACATCTCAAGGATCTTTCTCCCTTGCAACAGCCCGATCACCACGATCAACCCAATGACGCCAAACGACATGTAGCTCAATTCCTGACCCAGTCGATCCATTGACAGCTGTAGAGGGGTCCGCGGGCTTTCAATCTCCTGTAGAGAGGCGGAGATGCTGCCAAACTCCGTATTGGGACCGGTAGCGATGACGATTCCCTGACCATATCCCGACCGCACCAAGGTCCCCATAAACGCAATGTTGTGCTGCTCATTCAGGCGGACATCGGCACCAACGGTGCCACCCGCTGGAGCATCGTAGAAAGGTGTCTGAGGGGGCGTAATAATCTTGGAACTGGGGGCGGCTTTGCTACGCAGAGCATCTGCATACTTCACAACAGGTTCGTTCTCGCCGGTCAGGTTCGATTCATCAATGGTCAAATCAGTCGCTGCAGTTATTCGTATATCCGCCGGGATGCGGTCGCCCGTGGAAAACAAGACCAAGTCGCCAGGGACGAGCTGGCTTGCGGGAACGGTGGTGGAAGCTTTGACAGCAGCCGATACCGAGTTAGGGCTGCCGCTCCGGAGCTCCTGCAATTCATACTCGCCCCCGCCGTTCGAGGCCACCGGCGTGTTACGGCCCGTGCCATCCAGGGGGGGTACATTGCGGATCAGGTGCGCGTAATGCGGCACAAGACGACTCAACGCCTCCAGCGACTTCTCCGATCGGTACTCCTGGACAAAACCTACTGTTACAACAATGGTCACCGCGAGGGCGATACTGATCGCGTCGTCGTAATTGCCCATGAAGAAGGAGATCGCGGCGGATGCCAGCAAAAGCAATATCAATGTCTCTTTAAACTGCTTGAGAAACCGCAGCCAGAGGGGCTCCGGTTCTTCGCGAGGAAGCTCATTGGGGCCGTCTCGCAGCAGCCGCGCTTCAGCCTCCGCGGGAGAGAGTCCGTGGACGAGGGAGGTATTTAGGCGGTCGGCGGTCTCTTGCGGATCTAACAGGGCGTATGTCGCCGTTGACACCTGCAGCGCACAGTCAATGAGCGGCGGACCACTTGCTTCATGGAGGAGATGCTGTCGGAGCACAGAGGACGCGGGTCGAAAGCGCGACTCACCGACGAGGAAGCATTGGAGCGCTGGGCCGACGCGGTGGAAGCAGGCCTTGAAGTTGAGATGTGTGCATTGTGCAAGGGCAGCGCCGGAGTCGCTGACCTTGACATCTCTCATGCTCTGGGGAACCCAAAGCCGTCAGTTCACGCTGAGAAGTGGATCATTCCGCGGTGGAAGGTGGCGGCAATGGGGTGTTGGCGACGGCCTGGCTCAGGAGCTATGTACAGTATATGTAGCTGGCAAGAACATCCACCGGGTTTGAAGCGCCAGAGGAGAAGGATGAACTGAGAAATCTGGGCACGGGCCAGAGGGCCAAAGGGCCACAGGGATTATTGCTCTGGAACTGGATGGCCGCAGGCAAAAGAACGTGGCTGAGGCGCGCTACGCCGTAAGAAATAATCTCCAGTGGCCTTGGGCGACCTCGACCTCGCTCTCGTCGCGCTCTCGAACGGCGCTGACGAGCCTCCAGAGCCGGGGTTGGTGATGCTTTCCCCGATGCGGCATGGCGGCAGGACTTTCTTTTCGCCGATCCGTGCCGCAAAGGGGCTAGCGCGCCGGTCAGGTGAGCGCCGCGCCGTCCCCGAGCGCGGCCCCCGTCGTCAGCAGCGGCCGGCGGTCACGGGACACGGTCCGTCCGCTGCGCCGCCCGCAGGAAACGCCCGCCGTACCTGGACCCGGGGCCCGGAGCATCCCTCCTCCGGCCGCGGGCAGCTCATCCGCACGTGATCCCAGCCACACACTCCCGCGCGGCCCAGCAGACTCCTGCGGCGTCTCACCGGGCGACGGCCGACGCATCCTCGTCCTCATCACCTCGTTCTTCTTCGCTCCGCCCAACGCGCCCCTCGCCCGCCTCCACCCCCCTTCCCATGCCCCATCCGTTCTTTTCATCTCCCTCTTGACTACGAGTGTGCGATTCTCCTCACGCAGGAGAATCATCGCAATTTTGACGTCGTTTTTGGACAAACGGTCAACTATCACGCCGCTCCCCTGTTTGGATATATAGCAGGCGCGTCGTCGGCCCAGGGTTGGCCTGACCTTTTTTTTTTTTTCCACTTTCAACCCCGCGCTGGGTCTGCTCCTCGGACGCGACTCCTCTTGGTGTACAGTGCTATTCTCTACGGCGGTCTAATACGACATGTTCTACTCCGAGACTCTCCTCTCGAAGACGGGGCCTCTGGCCCGCGTCTGGCTCTCCGCGAACCTCGAGCGCAAGCTGTCCAAGTCGCACATCCTGCAGTCCAACATCGAGAGCAGTGTTAATGCCATTGTGGACCAAGGACAGGCGCCCATGGCGCTGCGACTGAGCGGTCAGCTTCTCCTGGGTGTCGTCCGTATCTACAGCCGAAAGGCGCGCTACCTCCTCGATGACTGTAACGAGGCATTGATGAAGATCAAGATGGTATGCGCCAATTCGTTTCCCTGTTCGCTCTCTACCGCATCATGGCTGACGTTTCCCCTCAGGCTTTCCGTTTGACCAACAACAATGATCTTCCAAGCACCGTTGCCATGCCCCCCGGAGGCATCACGTTGCCGGATGTTCTTACCGAATCCGATCTGTTCATGAACCTCGATACCTCTATGCTGCTGCCTCAGGCCCTGAACCTGGAACCAGAGGGCAAGAGACCCGGGTCTTCCATGGACTTCAGGAGCCAACTTCTCCCTGACAGCAGCACCCCACGCTACGCATCCCAAGAACCTGCCCGCCTAGAGGACCACACTCTGGTGGACCTCGACCTCGGCGAAGATGACACTCCTCTGGGAGGCCCTGACATCAGCATTGAAGTCGGTCGAGACGCGCCTGCGCCGCGTCCCGTCGGTGAGGATCTCTTCAGTGAGGATGGCAAATTCAACGACGTCGACCTCCAACTGGACCTCGGGGAGGATAATGCGCCTCTGGAGAAGATGGATCTTGGGGAGGATGGCCCTCATGACAATGCGGAAAATTTTCTCCAGCAGCAGGACGAGATGGATGTCAGCGGCGATGGCGAGCAGCCTGCCCCCGCTCAGGAGGAACGTGCCCAGTCTGAGGACGAGGAGCGTCGATTCGAACGAGACTCCCAAAGCCCCCTGTCTTCTGTGCGTTCCAGCGTCGTCCGTGAGCTTGACGAGACCATGATGGACCAGGAAGATGTGGCCGCTCAGCAGACACAGCGTGTCAAGCGTCGCAAACTCCTTCAGCCGGATTCCGACACAGTTCTCCACAACCACCAGATCAAGGAGCAGCAGGCAGACCGATCCAAGATCCTGAAGCCCGTGTCGTTCCTCCCCCGGGACCCCGTCTTGCTTACCCTGATGGACATGCAGAAGAATGGTGACTTCGTGTCGAACGTTATTGGAGAGGGCAGAAGCCGTGGCTGGGCTCCCGAGCTACGGGGCATGCTGTCGATAGAAGCTGTGAGGAAGTCTGGCGAACTCAAGCGGAAGCGTGACAGTGGAATTTCGGACATGGACATCGAGGCTGCGAATGTGCCCGCACTAGAACTTGGTGAAGAGGAAGGTTTCGTGCCGGTTGACGAAGGCATTGGCCTCGATACCACACTCAACCAGAGATCCGAGGTTGAGCTGCCCGGTGATGAGGAAGATCGTGCTCATAGTCCTCACCAGAGTGACGACGAGGGCATGGGCCAGCCGCTGGATGACGCTGACGACACGGTTGTCCCCCCTGCCGACAGCGGTCCCGTCTCTGTTGGCACGAAGCATGCCGTTCACATTCTCCGAGAGCGATTTGGCGGCGCTGCGGCTGGTGAGAACCCCTCGCAGCAAAAGAAAACCAGCGTACTCTTCCAGGACCTCCTTCCGGAGAAGGAGACGAGCAAGGAAGATGCAACCAAGATGTTCTTCGAAGTGCTCGTGTTGGCTACGAAGGATGCCGTCAAGGTCGAGCAGAGCACCGAGACCATCGGAGGGCCCCTCAGAATATGCGGGAAGCGCGCTCTCTGGGGCTCATGGGCTGAATCGCAGGCCGACGGCGAGACCGCCAACCAGCCCACCCAGGTCGCCGCTTAGGCACATCTGATTTTGGGTTATGAGAGGTTCTTTTTGTGGTCTTTTTGCCGACACCTTGTTCATGTATAGTTTTGTATGTTCTTCTTGCGAGACCGGTTGGCTCTAGCGGGACTTGGAGGTTTTGTTTTTGAAAAGGCTTTTCTCTACTTCTTGATGGATACGAGGCATCGATTTATTGAGCGCTATCCATGGATCTTGAGGTGTTGGACGTTACCAAACTGGAATCGGCGATTGGGGCTATTCATTTCTGGGGCTGTTCTTTTGCCAGCTCAGTCTTGGTTTCGTGCACATGATGTGTGCCTTTTAGCTGTAGAGATCGCATTATTAATCGAATCGTGAAGAATTACATGCGCCCGTACCCAGTCACCCCTCTCCCATCCTGTAGGAGTATATAAGCGCCGGAGAACATGATCCGATCATTGAAACCAAACTATCTCCAGCAGATCAGCTTCATGGATCTGTCCAAGGCGTACGATCCCTTGCCTGGATCTCTCTCGGCAGTCTCAGGCGCGAGACTCAACAGCAGAAACCGACGTTGTGCCCTAAGCCACACACGCAACGCGCACCCTGCCTCAGCCCCTGTCTGGAACAAACGACCTTCGTCTCAGGTTCACCCGCACGGCGCGTTCTAACCACTCGCACTGGGCCACCCCCTTTCATGCAGCGCAATCGCCAGCAGAACAAGGCGCCACCATTCCTCGTGCTCTCGCGCCGTCCGGACCCTGCCGCCAACTCAGGTACGTGTTTGTTTGAAGCCCCCCCTGGAGGGGAATAGCCATTCGCTCATAACGCTTCTCAGAGCGATGCGCTATACTATATACTTATGTATGCGCGTCGTCGTGTGGCTGATCTGCCCTTCGCTTACCTGAGCGGCGACTCCAATTTTCTTTTCCTGGGCCTGTAGGGAGCTTGTCCCCGACTCCCCCGTAGTGGGCTGTGGAGTGGCATGTACCCGGGCGTACTTAACAGTGGCATCGTCATCAGACGCGTGTTTCTCCGCTGAATCCTTTCCCTCTTCTTTTTCCCCTTCTCTTTTTCCTACTCCACCCTTGCTTGCTTCCGCCTGGTGCTGAAGGGTCCTTTCCTTCTCCTTTCTTTTTCTCTCTGTAGGGTCTGGGTACCTATTGACGCCTATTGATACCCCGTTTATTATTGTTTGTCGTTCCCTTTTCTTCCTCATTGACTTTCTTTTTGATCAATCAACGCTGGTCGTGAATCGACTTGCTTGATGTCTTTGTTGTTTCTTTATCGTTTGATTTGAATCTATACGGAGTACATTCTGCGGATCCCTACCTACCTAGACGCGGGCCAGTCAGTGAGTCAGCCATACCGTCATACTATACTCGGGTGAAAGAACCATCGAAACAATCGAACCCGGAAGACAACGCACGAATCATTATCATCAAGATATCGGGTCGGAGGCGGATATAAGAAATATACACCTGGAGTGAGCAGGCAGGGTAGAACATCGGGAAAATATGGACCAGACCATCTACCGCATCAAAACCCAATGGTCAGCTGCCTGTCAGAGAATTGAGGAGAGCAATAGCAGCAATGGGACCGGGCGCTGGCTGCTGCGGAAGACGATCATCCGCCTCTTCACGGCGCACCTGGCGCTGATCGGGTTGGCGCTGTTCGCGGCCGCGATCAGGCCGTGGGAGGAGAACTTTGTCCATACGAAGGGGGTGAAGGGGGATTGGCAGGATGCGGTGCCGGTTGCGCCGGTGGGTTCTCTCTTATTTCCCCAGTCTATTTACATGAACTATCAATTGACTAAGGAGAAAACCAGCTCGCCCTCTCCTTCCTCTACAACATCTTCCACACAATCTACGTCTTCAGCCGCGCCAAGCCCCTCCCCGCCGCCGTCAACGGCATCGTCGACTTCCTCGTCTGGGCAGTCCTCGTCCCCGGCATCATGTTCGCCGCGTGGGGCGGCACGTTCCGTCTGTGGCGGCAGCCCGTCGTCGAGTCCAGCGGCGAGATGTTCTGCGACATTGCGCAGAACATGTTCAGCATCGAGTGCTTCCCCGCGCTGTACCGGATCGGCACGCTGGAGCTTGGGGGGATCGTGTTTGGGATTCTGGTCTGGTAGGTTTAGCCCCTTCTATCTTGGATCATCGATATCAGTCGAACTGATGCTTATTATCTGCCCAAACAGGATCATGACCACCTTCCTCTTCGTGCACGGCTGCATCGAGGCGGTCCGGTTGCGCCGGGAGGGCAACTACAAGACGGGATACCCCGACCCCGAGCGGGCGCGCTCCTGGGAGAGCTTCACAAAGCGCAGGTTGAGAACGAAGGATGAGATCTCGCCGCCGCCGATGGCGCGGATCCAACCGACGGGGATGCCACGGTACCGTTGAGAGAGAAGTACGAATACACAGCACATAAGTGATAGATGACAAAGAATATGTTTCTCTGTTTCTCTTTTTTTTCCTTTTTTGTTTGAGATATGACGATCCTGACTTGTACACAAAGAAAGAAAACGGCAGAAAAGAAAAGAAAAAGAAAGGGTTCAGAACCTGGCACCGTTGAGGAGGCGGTGGCACAGGGCTGCCCGTGCAGAAGAAAGGCAAGCTGCCAGATGAAATGTGCTTGCATACCATACTGCTGCTTGGATGTTCCCGAAACGCAGGAGACCCATTATCGAAGATATCCCCTTGATGACTATGATGTTCGTCATCTGTCGGAGCTAATTTTTTGCATCCCATATCATGTTCATAGTCTGAAATGGACCACTGCATGGAGTTGGCTTTCGGCTTGAAGGAGGCTATATGAAACCGTCAAGTCGGACCGGTCAGGTTCGCCTCTCACTGCGTTGGTGAGCTTCGATCAGTCCATTGAGGGTTCCAGCGCAATATTCATTGATAGACGGGAACATTTGATAAGCGGATGGCGCCACTGTGAGCTGGCAACATGGGATGATCGATCGAAAGGATTGCGTAGGTGTACGGAGTACATACAGCACGGAGTAGAACCAAGGATCCTCGGAGATAACGCCTAAATCCGAATCGGCAAGCTCATGCAAACAGATGTCTATCTTGGGTAGTATGTTGTATGTACTGCACATGCCTAGGTATAGTTATCTACACAGTATGCAGGATGGCTGAATCTTCAGCCTTGCCTCGTAGGAAGGACTTTGGTTAGTGAGCTGTGGAATAAAAGGCCATGACCTTGAGGAGTGAGAGTCGTTCCGGGTCTACGTAATCGGAGAATACGAAGGAATCGTCGTGCACACGGATCTCCGAGCGGGTTAGGTCCACAGGCTTCTTTCTGCTCGGCTCGGTTAAGGCCGCCGCAAGGGTACGCTTCCACCCCGGACGGCTCTGCCCAGAAGCATCTCTGATTCTCTGCAAGCATCGGCCGGAAAACGGACCCTTTCTCTATCTCCAAGATAATCCGTGGATGGACTCGGTCACCGCGTCTTGGCACGACCGGCGCGGCGCACGAGGTCGATCTCCCATGAGCTTCGCCCGCCTGCCGATATCCGAATCCGACGAAGTGCGGCGTCTTTTCCCCATCGGCCCCCCGCACCGGCGGCGCTCTCGTTTTGCCCTTTTCTGACTAATGGACAAGGCTGCCGGACGCCGTCAGAGTGAGCGTCGCGTTCTAGCTCTCTCTAGCTTCTCGATGACGACCGACTCGCAGGCGCTTCTGATTATTAATTCCGTCCTCCGAGTCGAACGGCGTTTGCTGCGGGACTTCCCGACACGGTCGTCTCCCCCGACTTCTGCGGCCACCCCTTTGTCGAAAAGTGTGGAGTAGTTTGACAGACACACAGTAAGCTCCGTCTTCGCCGCGGGAGGTGTCCGTGGATTGATTCTCGTCTGCGCGGTTCCTGGAGGTTCGTGGCTAGGTCAGCATACTGGTCGCGACTTTTCCTGCCCGCCGCGAGACTGAGAACCGGGGGAGTTAGCTGGTGGTCCCTTTCGCAGGAACTGGCCATAGCTCCTGCGATAAGGACTTGATCGCGCGTCATCCTCGCGCAAATCCCGACCTGCTCTCTGGATCGATCTCTCTCTCTCGATGTGCGCTTGAGTAGGAAATCGTTCTTTGACCGCACGCCACCGAACCGCGCTTCTGACGTTTATCCGTTGTGACCATGACCGCGACGGCAACGACGGACTCCAGCCCCGAGAACCAGAGCGTCATGGACGCAGAGAAGCGCTCCAGAAGTCGCGGGGAAAGCGACGAGACCGACGAAACGAGGAACGGGGATGTCATCGAAAAGACCTACGAACCGCTCAATTGCACCAACTGCAACGACCGGAGCAGGAATCTGACCGTCCAGCGCACGCATTCGCGGACAGAACGGTCGCTGGAGCGCAGCTGGTCCATCAACGACGGGTACAGTTTTCACGGCGCCGAGGAGCAGGAGAGAGAGGTCGAGGAGGCCAAGGATGTTGCGCCCCCGCCCGACGAGTTCACGGTCGGCTGGGAGGAGAATGATCCGATGAATCCCCGCAACCTGAGCACGGGGAGACGGTGGTTCATCGTCTTTATCGTTTCCATGGGCTCGATCTGCGTGTGAGTATAGAGATATCTTGACCGTTTAGGAGATCGTGCTGTCATACCGATTCGAGTACTGATCATCCTTCAGCACCTGCACTTCGTCGATGTATACGATGACCTATGGCCAATTGACCAAGGAATTCCACTGCTCGCGGCTGGTTGCGACATTGGGACTGTCGTTCTTCATCTTTGGTCTGGGTGAGTAGCTTTACACTTGCATCGCGGTTGATCGTTTTGCTGAGACTTGGATCCCAGGAGTCGGACCACTGTTTCTGGGGCCGCTATCCGAGGTTCGTGTCACATTCCTGATTTTTCCCCTTTCAATTGGGAAATAAATCTGACCGGATCTAGTTCTATGGCCGGAGAATTATCTACATCGTGTCCTTCTCATTTTTCCTGATATGGCTGATCCCGTGTGCGGTGGCACAAAATATTCAGACCATGATTGTCGCCCGTTTCTTCAACGGCCTCTCGGGGAGTGCTTTCCTGAGCGTCGCGGGCGGTACAGTAGGAGACCTGTTCGCCCGTCACGAACTGGCGGCCCCGATGATGTTCTACACTGCCAGCCCGTTCGTGGGCCCTGAGCTCGGTCCTCTGTAAGCTTATCAAGGCCGTTCTACCCAGGGTTATGCTTTATATATATATACTAACCATGTCTCCAGAGTTGGCGGATTCATCAATGAATTTACCACATGGTATACCAGTTTTTAGTCCCACGAGGTCCGTGCAGCAGCTGACGTTTCCAGGCGCTGGACATTTTACGTGCTGCTCATCTGGACGGGTGCGATCTTGGTTTCTATCATTCTATTCGTTCCGGAGACCTACCATCCAGTGTAAGTTATCTCATCGATCCATTCACAGATAGATGTCTGTGCTCACTCATTTTCAGATTGTTGAGACGCAAGGCGGAGAAGCTCCGCAAAGAGACGGGAGATGACCGATGGATGGCGCCAATAGAGAAGCTGAACCGCTCAGTCCTGCAGACGGTCCTACGTTCGATATATAGGCCAATGCTCCTTCTGACCCTCGAGCCCATGTGCCTGAACCTCTGCATCTTCTCAGCGCTCCTGCTCGGAATTCTGTATCTCTTCTTCGGTGCCTTTCAGCTGGTCTTTTCCAATGTATTCGGTTTCAGTCTCTGGCAGGTCGGCTGTTCCTTCTTGGGAATCTTCGTTGGCATGGTCTGTGCGATCCTGTCTGATCCATTGTGGCGGAGGAACTACGCCCGCCTCGAGCGAAAGCACGCACAGGCTGTGGGTGAGAAGGGCGAATTCGAGCCAGAGTGGCGACTCCCTCCAGGTACGTGCCCATGCGTCTTTTCCTCGAGCATCGGTGTCACCGGTCCCTCGCAGTCTCTAACGCAGGTTGGTATAGCAATTGCCGGTGCGCCATTCGTAACTGTAGGCTTGTTCATTTATGCCTGGACGATCTATCCAACTGCCCACTGGATTGGGCCCGTGATTGGCAGTGCACTCTTTGGAGCAGGGTACGTTCCACCTCACTGACTATCTGGCTGATTGATCCATCGTGCTTTATACCATCGCCCTGGGGGATATACCGAAGGTGTCGCACAGCTGCGTAGAACCCTGGCTAACCTGGAGCGTTACACGTGCACAGGACAATCCTTGTGTACTCTGGCGTCTTTACCTTCCTTGTTGATGCATACCCAACGTATGCCGCTAGCGCTTTGGCAGCTAACAGCTTCGCGCGGTCGAGCTTTGCCGCAGTCTTCCCGCTTTTTGGGATCCAAAGTGAGTCCTGTTTTCTTTATCATTGATGCAGTCTCGAAGCACCCACACACGGCTGTTTTGATTTTTAAGCTGCAGCCCCTGCCTGCCTCTGGGATTCACGACGCAGGTGTTCAGGTGCGGCCCCTGATACCTGCGTAGCAACATGACATTCCTTGTCTTTGCGCCCTACCCTCATGAAGCACAACATCCCTTCGAAGATTCTTCATCTAGATCGTTCGTCTGCCGTGAGCGAATCCTTTGCTAACCATCGGCTGTGCGAAACAGTGTACAACCGGCTTGGATACCACTGGGCATCGTCGCTCCTGGCCTTCCTGACTGTCCTGATGGCACCGTTTCCGTAAGTCCTCAATCACGCTTTTCGTTGCTGTATCCTCCCCTGCCCCCGCTTGCTTCGAGGCTTGATCGTCCCAGATCTCGCCCTCGAATCTGCGCCACAAGGCTGGGAGCACAAAGCTTGTCTCACGCCTTGCTCTCTTGGCGCGAGCCCGCCGGGGTTGTAAGATCAAGCCTCGTCGCACGAGCCATGCACTTATCCTACCCCACCCAACCAAGATATACCCCTCTGATCACGCCACTGTCTATCTTTTTCATTTAATGCACTGTTACGCTCGCACCTCTTGCGGCCGCGAGTTAGCGACTGCGGTGCATCTCAGTCGTCCTCACAGTTGTTTAACTTGTCTATCAGCTGCCTACCACCTCATCGACCTCCATTCTTCTCGACATGCTGTACAAAGGAAAGGACCAACTGACTCCCGCCTGACAGATACATCTTCTTCCGATACGGTAAGCGGATCCGCAAGAAGAGCCGCTTCGCCTCCGCACATACTTGATCGAACGAACTGCAGATATACATACGATGAGCTTTACACGCCTCGTCTTTAAAGTACACATAATATAGCTGCTTTATTATGGGCAGGGAACAGATATCCACGTATATATCATATATATACATATTATATACAATTGGCAAGTTCAGTTAGCTAGCTAGCTCGCTAGCCATCTGCCTCCTCGAGCGGCGGCATTCATGATTCGGTCGAACATGTTGGATGTTTGTCTGTCCGTGCATGATACATACCTATCTGGCTGAGGTACAGTACTGGCCTTTTGCTCTCGCCTGTTCTTTCTGTACTGTGCCTATCTTGTTGATTGTGTTGTGTTGCCATGCCCATGCCCTTTATGTTTGAAGAAAAGAAACAGTCAAGAGATGATCATGCATGTCGAACAGTAGTATATCAGGATAGAGTTGCATGTAATGTAATATAAATAATGCTATTAATAATGCAAATGCTAGACAGAATCTCATGTTGAGTGAGTAGCATCGGAAAGGAAAGGAAAAAAAGGCAATTAAATGAACTGCCGCTAAGCTTTCACTCTGCTGGCGTTTCCATCAAGTTAGGCATTGTACAGTAGTGCATCATAAGTACAGCACAGTACCTACCTAGATGTACATCCGTAAGTCGCATTGCTACTTTTTCTCTCTGCACTGGCTGTCTGGTGCAGTAGATCGATCCATTCATGTTGGACGACAATTCCGATTTGAGGATATCGATCGAGCCTTCCTCCTCCTCCTTCTTCTCGTCTGAAGGCATAATGATGCAATCGACGAAAAAAGTTTCCAGCTACATCTACATGGACAGCTACAGCTTCAGCCACAACCATGCTTATATTGCCATTGCTGAGTCTTGCTTTGATCTGATCTGATTTCGTCGTTGCTGCTGTTTAACTATCTATCTATCGATCGATCGATCGACCGACCGATTTATCCCGTTCATTTCATTTCATTTATTTATTTCCTACCCGGTTGTCCTACACACAGCTAGGTAGGTGGGTGGCTAGGGAACTAGCAGCTATTCCCAGACCATCCGGCCACTGCTGATTGCGTGACCATACCATGACCGTACTATGTGTACTGTACCATACCACATTATTGATCTACAAGTTGAGTCAAGTCAAGTCAAGTCAAGCCAAGTTGGCTCAGCTCGGCTCGGCTCAGCTCAACTTTGGACCAGATTATTTATGAGATCAAGATCGGATCCGACCGCATCAGTCCAGTAGATGCCTGTTGTTCTTTCTATCTGATCTGATCCTGATCCTCTCATTCTGCATAAAAATCTGAATTCTGCAGGTTTCTCAGCAGCGCTCTGCGTGTGTGCTGAACTAACTCACAGATACAAGATAGATAGGTTAGGTAGTAGGTAGATAGATAGATAGATAAGAATGGAATTGAACAGAACAGAACAGAATAACAATAGATTAGAACAATAATAGTAGAGCGGTGAAGCTTTGTGGAGAAGCAGCACATTTACTACATTGCTAGTAGAAAAAAGAAGATGTTTGTTTCGTCCAACTTTTTCAAAGGCTGAGTTCGGTCCTAGCTATGTACAGTACATGCCTACATAGGTGCTGACTGTACCTACCTACCTACCTACCCTAGGTACATATGTACATATGTACATACCTAACCGACTGGCATGCTGTGTAGGTAGGTATGTACCGAGTACCCGTCTACCTACCTACCTGCCTGCCTACCTGGTAGATGTAGGGTTAGGTCCTGTGTACTCCGTAAGAGTACTCATTGCAATGCTAGCTGGTAGTGTTGAACTTCGTTAGGAAGTCTAAGGTGTCTTTTCTTTCTTTCTTTCTTTCTTTCTTTCTTCCCATCATGTCATGTCACGGTAAGACTCGATGGATGAATCTACCGAGTATATATAACTATATACACCGAGTAGAACTATACAGTCACCGGTAATTGTCATATCAGCAGTCATGAAGGGTACGCATGTTGCAAACAAGCGACTTGGGTACCTAGACTACTTCATAGGGAGTACGTAGATTATCGCCCACCCCATTTCTGACCGAGTCTTCGAGAAGACCAGGCACGAGGCCAATTACTTCCCTACCTAGGCAGGCAGGTGCTATTAGATAAAAGATACAGTGCTGCAGAGGATGTGATGGCCAAGTCAAGCCACAGCTCGCTTCAGTCCTCCGAATTGCGGTCAGTGGGCGGATGGGATCACCTGCCCACTTTCTATCCACTTGGTCGTAGACCACGCGGTACGTGCTCCGTACTACTGTGTACGCAGTAGTAAACGGTTTGTGGAGGAACTACTACTAGTCGTCGACTCCCCAAACGTCTTTCATGTTCCAGAGCCAGCGAGCACGGCCCAAGGCCGGAGAACACCCGCAGAGACCACGGAGTTTACGTACGAGGATTCGAATGCCCAGTCGGCCAGCTCGACAACTGCGATTGACAGTTTTCCCGCACGGGCACTGCCATCCTGCCAAGAAAGAAGCCTCGTCCAGACTCGACAGAGCAGGCCTGGGCGCAATGTGGCTGCAAACCGTGAAGCTGGGTTGGGCTGGTTTCGGCGCCCGCTGCTGTCTTTGTCAGGTCCAGTCGGTGGTTTTGTAAGCAGAACGTTCGACGAGCGGACGATCGGAATCTGCCGGATCAGGTCACCAGGACTGTCCCGGACTCTTCCGGGCGTCACCAGGAGGGGGGGGGGGGCAGCTGATTGGCGCACACAGGGCGACGGATGGCCGTGGAGAGTTTGAAGGGCCTGAAAATTGAATTTGCCAGGGGTCGACGAGATCAGCTCAGCTGCGGGTCGAGTCGAGGATCGCAATTGTGGCGGCGCTGACGAAGTTCGCGAGTCCCTGCGCAGCGCATGCGCAAGGCGGCTGAGTCTTCTGCCCGGACATGGTTGTGACCACTCACTGAATACGGAGCAAGCAGGCTTGGAAGGATAGCAGGTAGATATATATTTTAACCAAAAGAAAAGACTATGATATGCTTTGATATGCCTCTACCCGCGCGCCCATGCACGACACACCCGCCAAGCAGCGAGGGACGCAGGTCATGGCGACGGCACGTGCCGGCCGATATGATATGAGATGGGCCGGGCCAGCTGGAGCCGTGTCTGATGGGAACCTTGGTTCCCCGCCGAATGAGACATGCACCAGCTGATGTCGCGCCGTACGAGGGTACATCCAGGCATCTACAGCGACAGCACAGCACGGCAGACAGGACAGTCCGCGTCTGTAGGGCATCCTGCCACCGCTGCGGGCGGCAGGGATCGCGGGCATCCCGAAGGATCTTAAACCCGCCCAGCTGCACGGGGGTCATCTGCGCGGACCTCCTGCGTATGGGTGAGAGATAGGGCTCGTCCGTCTGCCCTGAAGGGTGCGTCTGGCTGGCGCCATCGCAATCCAGGGACGAGCGCCGCGCATCCAGTGATCGAGGAGACAGCTGACCGGTGTCGAGTATGCGGTTCCGCAGCCGCGAAGCTTGCAGTGGCAGACGCCTAACCGAGGTCCACGTCGCGAGGACCGCCCCGTGGGAACGCACCGGTGCTGTCCGTCTATCGCTGGATAGTATTCTTCTGGACGAGACGATCGATCTTCAGGCAAAGAGTCTATCAGAAGGACCGCATGCACGATCGGCACCTGGCGGGCGGGATACGGGGTTGGACGGCGGCGGTGATCACGGCGGTTCCAGCGGCGTGAAGCTTCCCCCGCATACGGTCATGACCCTGACGGACGACTCGCGTGCTGCAGGCCAGCGCTCCACCTGAAGCAGGCGACGAGAGCGATCAGAGCGGCGAGGGTGGTGACTTGGCCGCTGCATGTGTGTGGTTGCCGCATCGGGCAGGCTGCCCGGCCGAGGACGTGGAGCCGGCGGTCACGGGCCCGTCGGCGTACGGCCGGAGGACGGGCCCGGACGGCGGGTCGGTATCGCCCGGTCACAGCAGCAGCTCCGCTGACGATGCATCCTGAGAGAGTCGGTCCATCGACATCTGCAGATGTCGCAGGACGAGGCTGGGTCCCCGCTGCCGGGGTTGGAGGATGGGAGCTGTACAAGAAGTTCCCAGGCGTCGACGTGGTGGGAACACGGGTGGAGCAGCTGCTCCTCGTAGATTCTAGCACCGTCTCTCCACAAGGGACCGAGTACCTGCGTCACGCCGCCCCCGAGTTTCGTCCTTGAGTAGCCGCCGTCGCCAGAGTTTGCGACGAAGTGTCCGACCCTCCTCGGGCCGTCCTGAGATCCAGAGTCCCGTCCGTCCATCCTCCTCCTTCACGTGCGGCAAAACAGCCCAGCACAGAACCCTCGCACGCAGCACGGCCTCTGCCACCACCGCCACCAGCGTGTCTGCGGTCTCCAAATTCGTCCCCGCGTTTCCCGCTGCGGCTCCTCGCTCACCTCCTCTCCCCTCTCCCGGTCTCTGCCTCTGCGTGCTCTCTCTCCGCTTCCTCCCTCCCCCGCAGAGCCGGCTTCTCTCCACTCCCGCCCTCGTCCAACCGCGTCCGTTCCAGTCGCCGCGCCTCCTCTGCACGCATCGACACGCTACGCTCCACCCGCGCTAGCACTCCCTCTCTCGCGATTGCGATTCGATCCAGGGCGCCTCGCGTTGCCCGATCCTTCAGTATATCCTCATCCTCTTCTCTCCCGGTGCCCTCTCGCCTGCTCTTGTCCTTCCGTGACCACCTTCCGCCCTCGAAAAACCTCGATCCTCCCCCCTTCCCCTCCCCGTGGCACAGCAGACCGTTGGGACCGCCGTTGGAGTCGCTGGCTCGAGTCGCCCCCCCCCCCCCCCCCCCCCCCCCCCCCCCCCCC
>Ga0207841_1000078_pt1 | contig 151261 bp, 110 predicted proteins | sample HigsolmetaGSP18D_FD_184846 | JGI IMG/M metagenome (GOLD analysis project Ga0207841, IMG submission 184846) | High solid enriched microbial communities from the Joint BioEnergy Institute, USA - SP1-8-D (SPAdes) | ecosystem: Engineered > Bioreactor > SSF (Solid state fermentation) > Aerobic >... | reverse complement strand
CCTAAAACCCTAAACCCTAAAACCCTAAACCCTAAAACCCTAAACCCTAAAACCCTAAACCCTAAACCCTAAACCCTAAACCCTAAACCCTAAACCCTAATAGAAGACAGTCTTCAGAACCTGTCTAAAATATTTTAAATACATAGTTATGCCATTTGGGCTTACTAACATGCCTGCTACATTTCAGAGCCTAGTCAACAACACATTACAGAACTATCTGGACATCTTTTGTATAGCCTATTTTAATAACATTCTCATTTATTTGGAAACCCTGAAAGAGTATAAGAAACATGTAAAGAAAGTTCTGAAAGCTTTACAGAATAAAAAGCTCTCTGTGGCCTCAGAGAAATACAAATAGCACACTTAAAAAGTAAAGTTTCTAGAATTTATTATTACCTCAGAGCATGTGAAGATGGATAAAAGAAAACTGGCCACTATTAAAAAATAGCCTACTTCTACTTCAGTTAAAGAAGTGCAATTCTTTCTTGAATTTGCCAACTTTTACCAAAAATTTATCTGAAACTACTTTAAGGTTGCAGAACCCTTGATACAGCTCACTAAAAAGAAGCAGAGCTTTAAATAGAGGAAAAAACAGCAAGCAGTATTTAAAAAATTAAAGCAGAAGTTCTGTGAAGAACCTGTTTTAAAAATCTATAACTCTGAGAAACCAGCTATATTAGAAATAAATGCTTTAAATTATGCTATTAGAGTAGGTCTCAGCCAGCCAAATAAAAAAAACAGGCTATACTTTATTGTCTATTACTCCAGAAAAATAATGCTCTCAGAGCTAAACTATAACATTTATAATAAAGAATTACTGGCCATTGTTGCAGCCCTGAAGAAATGAAGGCATTACTTAAAAGAAGCCAAGTATCAGACTTTAATATATTGTGACCATAAGAACTTGATTCACTTTACTACCACCAAGAAGCTGACTTAAAGACAAGCTAAGTGAGCTGAGAAGTTAGTGCAGTATAATATTTAAATCACCTACAAAAAGAGAAGGGAGAATACTAAAGCTAATACTTTTAGCTAGAAACCAGACTATAAGACAAGAAAACCCAGAATTCAGCTAGCAATCTTCAGAATCAAGGCAGATAGCACACTTGTTCTAGCTAAGCAGCTAGTACTAATTTTCCAAATCACCAGTTTATAGAAGAAGGAAATCAAGAAGGCCTATAAAAATAACTCTATAGCCCAGAAATTAATGAAGATTCTAGAAAAATCTGAAACACAGAAACCTGCAGAAAGAAACCCCAACATAATTATAAAAAAAAAAACATTATTCTATACTAAGAACTAGTTTATATACCTGTTAAACTTCAAGAATAGCTGATCAAAGATATCCATAAAGCCCCAGCACATGGCCATCAAGGAATGGATAAAATTATTGAATAAATCACCAGGAATTTCTACTTTCTGAGGCTCAGGAAGACAGTACAAAAAGTGGTCTTTTAATACAATCTTTATATAAGGAGTAAGGCTGCTAAGCACACTCTATATAGATATCTACAACTCTTAGAAGCATCTAAAAGATCTTGGCAGTTTATATCTCTAGACTTTATTATAGATCTGCCAGAATCAGAGAAACCCCTGACCAAGGTGAAATATAATTTAATTCTGGTTATTGTAGATAAACTTACCAAATATGCCTACTTCCTACTCTACCAGAAAACAGCCAATACAGATGATTTGGTATATACTTTCTTACAGGTAATTGTGGGGAACCATAGTCTACCAGATAAAATTGTGTTAGACAGGGACAAGCTGGTCACATCCAAGTTTTAGCAATTTTTGACACAGCAATTGAGCTCTAAACACAAGCTGTCAACAACAGCACATCTACAGATAAATGAACAGACTGAGTAAATTAATTAGACTCTAAAACAATACCTTTGCTGCTATATTAATTATCAACAGAATAACTGGGTTGAATTATTATCTTTAGCCCAGTTTGCATACAATAGCATGAAGACTGAAGCTACCCAGAAATCACTATTTTATATCAATTATAGGTTTGAGTCTACAGCATATCAAGAGCCTATCTCTGGCAAGGTTCTAGCTCAGAAAGAAATTCTCAAAGCAGATCAGTTGAAAGAGCTACACTGACAGCTAAGCCTGAATATTCAATTCATTTCTTACTGGGCAGCTATATACTACAATTAGCAGCACCAGAAGGCATCTAAGTTTAAGAAGGAGAATAAAGTATACCTTCTTAAAAAAAACATCAAAACACAGAGGTCTAGTAATAAACTAGATTTCAAAAAGATTGAATCTTTCAAAATTGAAGAACAGATTGGGAAAGTAAACTATAAACTCAGATTATCAGAAAACATACAAATATACTCTGTTTTTCATATCTTTCTGTTGGAACTAGCACTGACCCATGCAACAGTCATTACCAAAAATGAAGAAATACTGCCTGAGAACTCAGAAGCAGACCAAGAATATAAAGTTAAGAAAATACTGAACAATAAATATGTAAATAATCAGTTTAGATATCTGATAAAATAAGCAGAATATAATAATTCAGAAAACACCTAAGAACTTCCTGAAAACTGTAAAAAATGTAAAGATCTTATTAAAGAGTTCCATCTCTAGAATCTAAATTGTCTGAAGCCAGAGGACCTACCACCTCAAAGAAAAAGAGGTTGGCCAAGAAAAAATCCCAGAAAAAGAGGCAGGATAAATCAGACAAATCAACCCCATTTAAGACATTAAGTAAATTAGCATTGATGACTGAGTTAAAAGCTACTGTCTGAGTATTTGAAGAAGAAAAATTGGCATCTGAACTCTTATAATGCAGTCTCTTAAAATGAGAACCCTCAGAACCCTTAATTTCAGCCTCTAAACACTTTAATTTTTCAAGATTTTTAACTGTCTTTGCTTTCCTCTGGAGTATTAAGGAACTTCAGTAACAAAGAAAATCTCACTGTTTTCAGGCTTAATAAAGGCAACTCAGGCTTTTCTGTAATAAATTAAGAGCTATTTGCTCCTCCTTCTCTGCCTTATCAATGGCTTATTTTAACCAATCAACTAACTACATCAGCAAGGGGACAAATAGAGAAACAAAAAACCTTATAATTAGCTCCAGAAAAACTACTGCTATTATAAGTACTCAACCCTCACTGGACACACTCCTCACAGCAGAAATACCTGAGATTTATTTTGCAAACAATCTTGAGATCCCCATTCTTTTAATAGGCTTGAAGAAGAAGACACAAACTGCAGAAAATAGATATTTTATCATCTAGCAAATCAATTTTATCAGCTAGAATCAAGCATTCCTGGTGTTTAACAGACTGAAGATCAGAATGCTTGCATTTAGAAGATATAATAATAACAGACTTACATAAAGGAAAAGCTAAAAGCACAAACAGATCTTCAGGCCAAAGATTCTTAAGAAAAGAGGTAGTGTTACAGACTAGAAAAAAGGTCATATAATAGATTATCTACAATTTATTTCCATAATTCAACACTATAATTCAATTTTACAATTCAAACCTATAATCTAAATTTATAATCCAAAACTATGATCCCATTCTATAATCTTCAAGAACTTAGGACAGGCAGCATGTATATAATAATACTTCTTTTAAACAGAATCTGACTCTTATAGTTAACTTATATAGCAACCTGTTATATAGGCATTGCTAGTAACACAGGTTTATTCTTGCTCTTATATTGCTCACCCCCTTGTTTCTTGTCTTCAAGATAAATCAATGACCCCTTTAGGTCTAGTTATCTAGGCCTGTTGTTACACTAGACTATAGTCTCTTGTACAAGCAATCTGCTAAGAAACTGGAAGCTATTAAGAAATACCTGATAAAGAATCTAGACAAGGATTTTATAGTTTTTAATAAAGCTTTCTTTGCTTCCTCAATTCTCTTTGTCTACAAGACTAATGGGGGGTTGTGCCTCTATATAAACTATCAGAAGCTAAATACTATCTTAAAAAAAATCACTACTCTCTGCTATTGATTAATGAGACTCTAGAACATCTAAGTTGAGTAAGAATCTTCACTAAACTTGATATTCAGCAGGCATTTTATAAGATCCAGATAAATTCTAAGTTAGAAGATTTAACAATATTCCAGACTTACTATAAAGCCTACAAATATCAGGTAATGCTCTTTAGGCTCACTAATAGACTAGCTACTTTTCAGAGATATATAAACAACCTCTTCTTGAATTATCTGAACCAGTTTATGACCATCTTTATTAATAATATACTAGTCTATTCCCAGAATGAACTAGAGCACCAGGAGTATGTTATCAGAGTGCTAAATCAACTTTAAGAAATAGAGCTTTAAGCAGATATCAAGAAATATAAATTCTATATTACTTAGATCAAGTATTTAGGCTTCATTGTTGGCACTAATAAAATAGAGGTTAACTTAGAAAAGGTGGCAGTGATCTAAAACTAAGAGCCCTCAACTATAGTTAAGAGAATATAATTTTTTTTAGGCTTTTGCAATTTCTACTAGTAGTTTATTAAAAACTATAGCTGCATTGTAAGACTTCTGTTTAATCTTACAAAAAAGAACATGCTCTTTAACTTCAACTCCCAGTGTTTTCAGGTCTTTAAGTTGCTTAAAAAACAACTAATATCTGTCTTAGTACTGATCTATTATGACCTCTATTAACCAATCAAGCTAGAGACTAATGCTTTAGATGGGGTAGTTGCTGGAGTACTCTCTCAGTTAAATATAGATAGAGATAGACAATAGCACTCAATAATTTATTTCTTAAAAACTATAGCACTGGCAGAGTGCAATTATGCAATCTATAATAAAAAGCTCTTAGCTATTATACAGGTCTTAAAAAAATGGCAATCAGAGTTAAAAGGCTTGCAGCAGGAGAACCTCTTTAATATTCTAATTAATTATTAAGCTTTAAAATATTTTATAACAACTAAGGTTCTGACCTTGCAGCAGGCAAAGTAGGCTAAGTATTTTATCTGGTTTTACTTCATAATTTAATATTACTCAGGGAAACAGAATCTATTAGCAGATGCTTTATCTTAGTAGCTAGCAATAGTGAAAGCTTAGAATAGCTTGAAAAAGAAATACTAAACTCAACAGCTTTTAAAGACAGAATAGCTTAACCCTTATATTATACAAGAGATGAAAAACCCCTATGCAGAGCTAATACTAATTCAGGAGGAGTTGCATCTAGCAGACTGTCTACTACAGATTAACTATATTTATAAATTCCTGACAAACCTCTGGGCAGCAGCTGCTGAAGGAAAGGCTTTATAATCCCTAGAGAAAAATCTATTATTGTATAGCCAAAGTCAGCTGATAGTGCTAAATAAGGGAAATCTTTAAATACAGCTTTTAAATAAAATACATCACCAGGCTTCTACTGCCCACCCTAAAAGAAATAAGATAAGGAAACTGCTAGCAGAAAGATATTACTGACCAGGCATAACCCAAAATATTAATTAGTATGTTGCCAACTGCTACATATGCTGATGAATTCAGAATCTGTATAATAAACCCCTCAGACTGTTGCAGTCACTGCCCATATCAGATCAGCTATAGAAACATATTTTAATAGACTTCTGAAGCTTTTCTAAGAACTGACATAATTATAATGCTGTCTTTACAGTGGTAGACTGCTTAAAGAAAAGGCTAATATCTATTCTATACTACAAGACCACCACAGTCTGAAATATAGCAAGGCTTTTTATAATATATGTCTACTAATAAACCAAATCCCTGAACACCATTGTATTAGACTAAAGACCCCAATTTATCTCAGACTTCTGGAATAAATTCTGTTGGATTTTAGGTGTGAAGCTGAGGCTCTCCACTGCAAATCATGCCCAGACAGATGGCCAAACAGAGATAATAAATCAGTATATAACACAGCACCTTAGACTCTTTATTAATTACTACTAGAATGACTGATTAGATTAACTACTGATAATGGACTTTACAGTGGCAGTTCTGCCTCATAAGTTAACTAAGATCCTACTATTCTTAATTGACTAAGGTGTGACACTGCAGACCTTCTTTAACTGGCAACAGCTCTAACTTCCAGACCAATTTGTCATAAAGTGTTTAAACTAGAATAATGCCTGAAAATAGGTTCAGTGCCTAGAAGCCACCTGAAACTATATCTGGAAGCTTATTGAGAAGGCTCAGGACTCTCAGCAGCAACAGGCAGATCAGCATTAGAGAGTTATTGATTTTAAGGTAGAAGATATAGTATGAGTGTTAGCCTGTATCTGAAAGACAGACTGTTCTAGCTGCAAGCTAGACTACTAGATGGCAGGCCTCTACTGCATTGTTGAACAGATTAATAATGCCTATAAGCTGGATTTATTAGCCTCAATCCACATGCATTCAGTGTTCTCATCAGACAAGCTCTGAAAGGCAGCTACTAATTTTCTTTTAGACCAGATTGAGGATCCTCCCCCAGCTATAAAGATTAATAAAGAATATAAATAAGAGGTAGAAAAAATTTTAGCAGTCTGTCTGCATTAAGAAAAGCTGCAGTATAAGATTAAGTGGGTAGGCTATAACAATAACCCAATATAATACCTGACAGCAAATTTTATAGGCTCACTGCATTGCCTACTGTTATAGACCTTGCCATACAAAGGCCGGATAATTATAGGACCAAGGGTAGTAACTGATCAGCATGTAACTGACCACAATCACCTTGATCACCTTGATCACCTTGATCACCACAATCACCATGATCACTATGATCACCAAGACTCAGGGAAAAGGCATGTATATAATAACACTTCTTTCAGACAGAATTAAACCCTTGTAGTCAACTCCCATAGCAACCTGTTATATAGATATTGCTAGTAACACAGGTCTATTCTTGCTTCCATATTGCTCACCCCCTTGTTTCTTGTTTTCAAGATAAACCAACAACCCCTTTAGGTCTAGTTATCTAGGCCTGTTGTTACACTTCAACCACCTTTCTTGCAGGAAGCAAGGCATGTTGTGGGCACTTGAGAGACTGCAGGCATGAAGAGGCATATCTCCACTCAGGAACTGGCCCAAGTAGTAAGGGCCCTACAAGAACAGATTCAGCAGTTACAGAAGCAGTTACAGGGACAGGTCAATAAAAATATGCAGCTGTAAGAACAAATAGAATACCTTGAGCATCAGACACACTTAAATGGGAGCAACACAAAACAGACAATTGAAGCAAGCCCTAACCAGGATCCAACCCAACAGACTAAGGTAGCTAAACCAGACCTCTTTTATGGAGAAAGGAAGAAACTCCAGATGTTTATTTCCCAGTTAAAACTCTACTTCTTCTTCAATGCACCAGATTTTCCAGATGAAGACAGAAAGGTCATGTTTGCAGCAACTTATTTTTAAGGCATGGCAGCTCAATGGTTCAAACCCTATCTTTGAGACTGAATGCAAAGAACACCAGAGGAACATCAACCAAAAACTAATAAAGTGTTTAATAGATTCTCTACTTTTGTGGCTAAGATGAAGCAGAACTTTGGAGACCTCAATGAAGTCAGAAAGGCCACTTATACTGTTATGACAATCCACCAAAGAACCTCTGTTGCTGCCTACACCACTGAATTCCAGCAAGCTGCAGCATATCTGGGTGACTGGTCAGACAGATCACTTATAGAGCACTACCATCAGGAATTGAAGGATGAAATCAAGAACAGACTAATAATCTATAAGAACTCTAAGGATCTAAATGCACTTATTAATCTGGCTATTAAGATCAACAACTGCCTTTTTGAATGTTGCTATCAAGACAGTACCCTGCGGCAGAGCAACCAGCAGCATACTGGGACTGGAGGTGATGCCATAAAACTGGACAGCACCAACTGGAAAAACTCTCAGAAGTTCAAACAGCCCAACAAGAAGCCTCAAGAACCCAATCCTAATTGAACTGAGGAGCAAAAGAAATGCTATAAACAGAAACTATGCATTCACTGTGGGAAGAATAACTATATGGGATAAAAGTGCCTCAACAAGCTCAAGAAAAAAGAAAAGAAGCAAGCTGCCTCTACTCAGAAAAAGAAGGAAGATCATGCTGTCTACCACTGAACTGCCTGTTACAATGACAACTGCAGTATCCATTGATCAGAAAAGAATGCCACAGACTGGTATCTAAAGCCACTCAAGTCAAAAAACTAATCAGCCCTGCCAGAAAGAGACACTTGTAGGGAGCACAGCTAAAGTCCCTACATCTTGATACAAGCACCACTAGAGGAGATCTATGTCAGCAGCTTATTATTAATGGCAAGATCAACAGGCAGAAAGCAAGAATCATAATTGACAGTGGAGCAACTGGAAACTTTATCAGCAACACTTTTATCACCAAGAATTATATCCCCTATCAGGTGAAGGAGAAACCCTATAAATTGGCTATAGCAGATGAATCACCTAGCAACTATGGAGATAAATAAGTGCAAATAAAAACCAAGGAATCCACCCTGGCAATTGAACAGCATTCTGAACAGATCAACCTGGATATCACTCAGATCTCAAGGCACAACATCATTCTAGGAATACTCTGGCTGAAGACACATAACCCCTATATAGACTGGAGGACCAAAGAGATACAGTTTGCAGAGACTCTCAAAAGTGGTGTAAGGCTCAAGAAGCAGCCTAAGGGACAATCAGAGACTATTAAGGTCCAAGAAATATTGGGAGAAGCACTAAAGTACATGTGGTGTCAGAGAGAGCAAGTTGACATCTTATATATTTGCTCTAGAGAGGTCAGGGAAGTGGGAACTCTGACAAAAGAGAAGAAAACAGCTAAACCCCCTATCTAGAAGATGGAGAACATGCCACAGAAATATTGGGACTTCCAGAATGTTTTCCAGGAAAAAGGCAAGAAACAATTGCCAGAACACCAACTATAGAACTATAAGATATCATTAAAACTAGGGATATAGCTAGCATTCAAACTGATCTACCCCCTCTCAGAAAAGGAGCATGAGGCACTACAGGAATATATTGACAAAAACCTGAAGTAAGAATATATTAGGTCATCAACTTCACCTGCAGGATATTCTATACTCTTTGTCCCTAAGAAGAATGAGAAGTTATGGCTCTGCATGGATTATTGCCAGCTTAATAACATCACCATCAAAAACTGCTATCTGCTGCCGCTCATTTCAGAGCTTCAGGATAGACTTAGGAAGGCCAGATATTTCACTAAGCTAGATCTACATAAAGGCTACTACCTGGTCCAAATAAAGGAAGGAGAGGAATAGAAGACAGTCTTCAGAACTTGTCTAAAATATTTTGAATACACAGTTATGCCATTTGGGCTTATCAATGTGCCTGCTACATTCCAGAGCCTAGTCAACAACACATTGTGGGACTATCTGGACATCTTTTGCATGGCCTACCTTGATGACATCCTCATCTATTTGGAAACCCTGGAAGAGCATAAGGAACATGTGAAGAAGGTCCTAAGAGCTCTGCAGAATAGAAAGCTCTCTGTGGCCCCAGAAAAATGCAAATGGCACACCTAGAAAGTGGAGTTCTTAGAATTTGTTATTACCCCAGGGCATATGAAGATGGATGAGAGGAAACTAACTACTATTAGAGAATAGCCTACTTCTACTTCAGTCAAAGAAGTGCAATCCTTTCTTGAATTTGCCAACTTTTACCAGAAATTCATCTGGAACTACTCCAAGATTGCAGAACCCTTGATACAGCTTACTAGAAAGAAGCAAAGCTTTGAATGGGGGAAAAAACAGCAAGCAGCATTTAAAAAATTGAAGCAGAAGTTCTGTGAAGAACCTGTTTTGAAGATCTATAACCCTGAGAAATCAGCTATATTGGAAACAGATGCATCAGACTATGCCATTGAAGCATGTCTCAGCCAGCCAAATGAGAAAGGCAGGCTACATTCTGTTACCTACTACTTCAGAAAGATGACACCTCCAGAGCTAAACTACAACATCCATGATAAAGAATTATTGGCCATTGTTGCAGCCCTGAAGAAATGGAGGCATTACCTAGAAGAAGCCAAGCATCAAACCCTAATATATTGTGACCACAAGAACTTGGTTCACTTTACTACCATCAAGGAGCTGACCTGAAGGCAAGCTAAGTGGGCTGAGGAGTTGGTGTAGTATAACATTCAGATCACCTACAGAAAGGGGAAGGAGAATGCCAGAGCCAATATCCTTAGCCAAAGACCAGACTATAAGACAGGAAAGCCAGGAATTCAGCCAGCAATCTTCAGAACCAAGGCAGATGGCACACTTGTTTTAGCCAGGCAGCTAGCACTGGTTTTCTAAATTACTGGCTCATAGAAAGAAGAAATCAAGAAAGCCTATAAGAATAACTCTATAGCCCAGGAGTTAATGAAGATCCTAGAAAAGTCTGAAACACAGAAATCTGCAGAAAGGGACCCCAACATAACCATAAGAGAAGAAGGCATTATTTTATACTAGGGATTGGTCTATATGTCTACCAAACTCTGAGAATAACTGATTAAGAACATTCATGAAGCCTCAGCATATGGCCACCAAGAAATGGACAAAATTATTGAATAAATCACCAGGAATTTCTATTTCTCAGGGCTCAGGAAGATGATACAAAAAGTGGTCTCCCAATACAATTTTTATATAAGGAGTAAGGCTGCTAGGCATGTTCTATATAGACATCTACAACCCTTAGAAGCATCTAAAAGACCTTGACAGTCTATATTCCTGGACTTTATTACAGATCTGCCAGAATCAGAGAAACCCCTGACCAAGATGAAATATAATTTAATCCTGGTTATTATGGATAGACTTATCAAATATGTCTACTTCCTACCCTATCAGAAAATAGCTAATACAGATGATTTGGTATATACTTTCCTACAGATAATTGTGGGGAACCATGGTCTACCAGATAAAATTGTGTCAGACAGGGACAAACTGGTCACATCTAAGTTTTAGCAATTCTTGACTTGATAATTGGGCTCTAAGCATAAGCTGTCTACAACAGCACACCCACAGACAGATGGGCAGACTAAGCAGATTAATCAAACCCTGAAGCAATACCTTTGCTGCTATATCAATTATCAACAGAATAACTGGGTTGAATTGTTGCCTTTAGCCCAGTTCACATACAACAGCATAAAGACTGAAGCCACCCAGGAATCACCATTCTATGCCAACTATAGGTTTGAGCTCACAGTATATTAGGAGCTTATTTCTGGCAAGGTTTTGGCCCAGAAAGATATTCTCAAGGCAGACCAATTAAAGGAGCTACATCAACAGCTAAGCCTGGATGTTCAATTTATCACCTATCAAGCAGCCATGTATTACAATCAGTGGCACCAGGAGGCACCAGAATTTAAGAAGAGGGATAAAGTATACTTCTTCAGAAAGAATATCAAAACACAGAGGCCTAGTGACAAACTGGATTTCAAAAAGATTGGACCTTTCAAAATTGAAGAACAGATTGGGAAAGTGAACTATAAACTTAGATTGCCAGAAAACATATAAATATACCCTGTTTTTTATATCTTTCTGTTGGAACCAGCGCCGACCCATGCAACAGTCATTACTGAAACTGAAGAAATACTACCTGAAAACCCAGAAGCAGACCAAGAATATGAAGTTGAGAAGATACTGAACAGTGGATATATAAATAGTCAGTTCAGATATCTGATCAAGTAGGCAGGGTATGATAATTCAGAAAATATTTAGGAACCTTCTAAGAACTATGAAGGCTGCAAGAACCTCATTAAGAAATTCCATCTTCAGAACCCAGATTGTCCAAAACCAGAGGATCTATCACCCTGGAGGAAAAGAGATCAGCTAAGGAAGAATCCCAGAAAGAGAAACAGAAAAAATCCACAGGCAAATTAATCCTGAAAGTGCTAGATAATCCAGCACTGACAGCTAAATTGAAAGCTACTGCCTGATCATTAATTGAAGATCCCTCACAGCAAGGTTCATCTCTAGAAGACTGATTTTCTTGTTGCTGTTCAGCCTTCTCCAAAGCCTCAATCTCAGCCAACTCCCATTCAAATAAATCCCAACTACAGTTGTCCAGAAAAGAAAGTAAGCAAAGCAAGCAAATCACCTTAGCCCAGGAACTGGCAGCTCTATAGGTAAGAAGTTGAGCTTGCTGGGTAAGAAGTTGAGCTTGCTGGGTGAGACATTGAATCTGTTGAGTGAGACTCTAGATTTCAGTCTTATCCTGCTCAATACTCTGCTGTGCTTTCTCTAGCTGGGATCAAATGCGATCTCACACCTGGTCTACTCACCAGAACTCAGCAGATGAAGGTATCTCCTCAGGAAATCAACAGTGATTCCTGCAGTGAACACACTTGTAGCAACATTTGGAGTCAGAAGAAACCCAACAGTGATAGCAGGAATGAGGTTGACAACTCAGACACCAGATTGATGCCTCAGAACTGCCACAAGGTATACAGGCAGCCAAAGCATAACAACAGGCAGTGGCACTAGACATGATGAGTATTAGGAAGGATTGAAGAAACAAGGGAGAAGGGGGAAAAACCTACCTTATAGGCTTTTGAGATGAAAGCTGCCTAGGGGAGGGGTAGTGTTATGGACCTTGCCATACAAAGACTGGATAATTATAGAACTGAGGGTAGTAACTGATCAGCATGTGACTGACCACAATCACCTTGATCACCTTGATCACCTTGATCACCACAATCACCATGATCACCATGATCACCATGATCACTATGATCACCAAGACTCAGGGAAAAGGCATGTATATAATGATGCTCCTTTCAGACAGAATTGGACCCTTGTGGTCGACTCCCATAGCAACCTGTCATATAGGCATTGTTAGTAACACAGGTCTATTCTTGCTTCCATATTGCTCACCCCCTTGTTTCTTGTCTTCAAGATAAACCAACAACCCCTTTAGGTCTAGTTATCTAGGCCTGTCGTTACACCTACAAAGCTTTTATAAGTGCTACCCAGACCTGCCTGGACCCCTGAAGCAGCTAAAAGAGTGGTTAAGATGCTGAGAGGATGGTGAGGACCTGGAGGAGCATAGAGATAACAACAAGCCAGTTACTTAGGCCCTGAACACCTGCGGGCAGGTGTTTTTGAAGGGGGGGGTGATGTGACAGTGTGGCAGACAAGTAAGCAGTGAGAGATACTGCTGGGACTACTTGGTGATATCAACCACCCCATGATGCCATGATTTCTCTCTTTTTCTTCTCCATGCTTTTGATTCTGTATGACAAGCTACCATAGTTTTAGCTAATAATACTATGACTGGGCGCCGTCACAGGCTTGTTCTTACTATTATATTGCTCACCCCCTTGTTTTCTGTCTTCAAGATAAACCCAACAACTCTTTAGTCTAGTCGCTTAAGCCTGTCGTTACAATCTACAATGGCGAATTCAATGGAAAACATGGTACATTGTTGTTGTAGGAGTAGAAAGCCATCCCATTTTTTAAACACCTCTTGCTTACTGAATACATATTTCTCAGAACATCCACTGAGAAAATAACAAGGATGTAATACTCTGTCCACCGCGATATGCTATGATTGAAGCTATACAACAATCTCAGAGAGACACCTGCTTGTTAGCCCTGAGACGCAAGGGGTATCAATAATTGGAATCAACGGCCAGAACATGCGCTCTGAAGCAGACCGGGATCGACCTTCGGACATGTAACAGTCTTGCGGGGAAACATCCCCAGAGAAGATGTTTGAGTATGTATGAGATGATGCTGGAAGATTTTCCTGTGTTCTTGGGGGCTGATACAACACTCTGTTCTTCTGGCCCCGCAGTCTTTATCAGCGATGTTTCGGCCATATCCACAACAGTCATCCTCAGGATGCGCCCGTTAACCAGCCGATCTGCCAGGGCTGCTGCAGCGAGCGTCTGGGCAGATCGGCTCTATCTAGTTTGCAATCGATATCAGCCGCTTGACCAGTGCATGGAGGACGTTCATCCTTTGCCGTGCATGAGTGCTGACGCGCACCGAGACGGCTGGTGTTCTTGGCGACTTGGCTCGTAACACACACGGCAGAGAACCCTCGAAGTCGAGACTCCGCATCTTGAGACCTGATGCCCGGTGAATACGTGACTGCAGGCATCTCAATATTCATGGACAAGTTCAGGAACCTCAGGACGTTACTGTGGGGAGGTGGGGAAGCAGAAGGCCGCAGGTTTCTACGGAGCAACCTCGTCGTGCGCGCTGGAAAACATCCCAATCAGCGCGATCGCCAGCCCGCCCTCACAATAGGCGATCTGCAGGGGTGATCTCAAGAAATTCAAACTACAACACTCTGCACTGTAAACCGTACATATTTCTGTTCACAGCCTCCTCCCATCATGGCCATGGTCCCAGTGTCATTCAACTACACCGTCGCCCCGCATCTGGACGAATTCAACGCACCGCGCTCCGCCTTCGCCGCGTCTCGCCCCGAATTCACGGACTTTGTCGTGGGCGCATTCATCTTCTCCCGCGGGGACGAGAAGAACTCAGCCGTCCCCCGCGTCCTGCTTCTGCAACGCGCCCTGTCCGACTCGTTCGGTGGTTTCTGGGACTTCCCCGGCGGTCTATCCGACAAAACCGACTCAACGTTGCTGGAGAGTGTCGCGCGGGAGGTATACGAGGAGACAGGCTTCCATGTCTCGCGCGTGGTCGAGCTGGTCGCCGTGGACAGCTGGGTGCGCGTGAAATCCGACTGCGTCAGGAAAGTGGCCAAGTTCTCGTTTATCGTCGAGGTCGAAGAGGCGGGCTCTCACGTTGGCCGCTCTTCGAGAGACGCTGGGCAGGCGGACGTGGTCCTGCAATCCACAGTCTGGGAGGATGGCGTCAAGTTGGCAGAGGATGAGCATCAAGCCTACGTCTGGGCGACCGAGGAGGAGGTCCGGGAGAGCGTCGAAGGAGGCGCCGGTAAATACCAGTTTATGGGCGGCCAGGGGCAGAATGTCCTGAAGGCGTTCTGCAAACTGAGAGAGCTGGCGTAGGCTTGTTCTTTTATACCCAATGCTTCTTCTGATCGCGAGATTGATGGGGCGGACAAGATAGATACCAGAAGTCTTTGTGCACAGCATAAACATTGTTTACGTTTTCTAATTCTTCTAACTCGATTTCGACGCTATCAATCGACTACTTTGAAATCGGCATACGATCTTCTTGAGACCTGCTGTCGCCGCATCACACAACAATCCTATCTTCCACAGGCAGAACGCCCTCCGCCTGCATTTGGAGAGCGACAGCGTCAACATCCTTCCACACCCGTAGCAGGTTGCCTCCAGCAACCTTGGCAGCATCCTCGTCGCTGACACCCCGCCGGAGCAACTCCGCGATCAGATCGGGGAACTTGGAGACGTCCTCAAGTCCCTTTGGGGTGGACGGGATCCCGTCAAAGTCGCTGCCCAGTCCGACGTGGTCATAACCAATCAGTTCCCCAATGTGAATGATGTGATCGGCAACGTGCTCGAGGGTCGAATTGGCGGGGATGAAGTCTGGAAGACCGTCTGGTCGATCGGCCGCAGTGCAGGAGACAAAGTCGGGAGCAAAGTTAACCATAACCAGCGAGTTCCTCTTCTTCACTAGCTGCAGCACATCGTCAGGCACATTGCGGGGATGCGGGCAGACGGCGTACGCCGAGCTGTGGCTGAAGATGACCGGAGCTCTGCTTCCGCTCCAGTCGTCTTTCCCGGCACCCAGCACATCCCGCATGGTGTCCTGGCTCACATGGGACAGATCGACGATCATGCCTATACGATTCATCTCGAAGACCAGATCCTTCCCAGCAGGGCTGATGCCATGCCAGAGAGGCTCTGACTTGCGGGTACCGCCTTCGGGGAGCTCCAGAAGCGCGGCATCCGCGAAACGGTTGTGGCAGTTGTGAGTGAGGGTCGCGTAGGCGACTCCTAGATCATGGAACTTGCGAAGGTAGGCGAGAGAGTTGCCAATCTGGTGAAGCCCTTCGATCCCGAGAGGAGAGATGATCTTCCCAGCACGAAAAGCCTGCAGGGCCGTCGTACCGTTTGGAGGTTCCGAGAACACGTTGGGATAGGCCTTCTGCAAGCGTGACACAACATCCACTTGCTCCATAGTCTGACGTACACCTGCAGAACATCAGTAACTGTCTCCACTGAAGCGGTAGATGGACGTACTTGCAGCATAGTTTTCATGAGAAAAGTCCATGCCATCCTTGGGGCAGGGCACGTAGACACTCCAGAAGGTGCCGCCCACCTTGCCCGACGAGAGTCGGGGCAGGTCGACATGGCCGGTCAAGTTGCCGTGGACAAACGGCTCCGTGAAGTTCTGCCCGTAGATGCGATTGCCGTACAGGTAGCGGATCAAGAAGGGAAGATCGTTGTGACCATCTCCGAAAGATGTCAACATTTCGATACTTGTCGGGATAGAAGACAGTACTCACCTATCAAAGGCGTCTGCGACAGGATCTTGTCCACCCTCTCCTCAATCGTCAATGGACGGTCTCCGCCGCGTCTTCTTACGAGGAGAGCGTGAGTCACGAATATCGAGACAAAGACGAATAGAACTAGGGACGCGATGATGACTTTTCTGAGTGGCAGCCATGCCGTCTTTGTTTTTGCGCCCTCTGCGGGCTGCTTATCGGCACCCAGCAGAGGTTGTGTTTCTCCGGCCCGCCTGCCCATGCTGCAAGAGGTTCGATGCGAGACCTCGAGGAGATGTATCAGGAGCCTGCAGTGCGCTCTGGGAATATCCCGGTCCACGATGGCCGCGAGGGAGGACGACCACCGTGTCGCGCGTTTTCGATATCGCAAGCAGCCGAGGCGGCGGGGGATATCGCGGACCGATGCGCGCTCGACAATCAAGCCGTTCCCGCGTTAGACCCGCTACGGCATGCCAGCGTCTAGGTAGTCGATCTTTTTTTTTTGTCACAGAGTGGACCTTAAGTCTTCATGTTTTTGCATTTGCTTATCAGGCCCTTCTGTATAGGTGATCTGATCTGTGGTCCCGTGCGGCCAAGAGCAGTTCTCATGTGATAAGCCTGTCGGAGATGGCGGAGATAACGATCGACCTCCTGGAGACCGCCCCGGATTCTCCTCCACAAAACCCTCTACTCTCTTCTCAGGAACACGCTAACCCCGCGCTCGGGAGATTCGGCAGTATCCGTGACCCGAAAAAAGAGAATGTCGCTGGACTGCCGGCCTGGTACCTTTTTTTCCGGCGTAACGTCGGTGTCGCGTCATCCTATGTTATCCCGTTGGAGGACTTCACGAAATAGCTGCATCTCAGAAATGCTATTTGCCAGGCTCCAGCGGAAGGATAGTTCCTGAAGCGGGGTAGAGGGATAGTATCAAACTCCCTGAAGGGTACAAAGTACTATATAAGTGGAGAGGAACTGATCCGTGGACACCGTGAGAATATGCCCGTCTGTTGCTTTTTGCTACAAGATCCTTGTGGAACGCTACTCTCTCGTCCTACAGACTGATTGCTGACCGACTGACGGCGTCATGTACGGCAAGATCGCGCTCGAGGAATGTTGGGCCATTCCCGAGAACTTCAAGGCCTACGACCTGTCGACGCTGGCGCCCAAGGGCGTCATCGGGGGCGACCTGATCGCCAACTTGCTTGACGTCCACGGGCAACGACTGCAACAGATGGACGAAAACGGCGTCGACATGATGATCTTATCTCTCAGCTCCCCGGGCGTGCCACGGATCCCGCTGAGGCCGCGAGCCTGGCCCGGCTGGCCAACGACCGGCTCGAGGCAGAGGTGCTCAAAAACCCGTCGCGGTTCGCGGCCTTCGCGGCGCTGAGCATGCACGATCCCAAGGAGACCGCAGACGAACTGCGGCGGTGCATGGTCGAGAAGAAAGGCTTCGTTGGCGCCCTGCTGAACGACTTCCAGAGCGCGGGCGAGAACGGAAACACGATGCTGTTCTTCGACCAGCCCGAGTACGACGCCTTCTGGGCTGTGGCAGCGGAATTGGATGCTCCGATCTATATGCATCCCCGAGCGGCTACCCCCCTGATCCACGAGCAGATGTGGAAGGGAAGACCCTGGCTGGAGTTCTCCGCCCTGGGATACGCCAACCGGGTCGACATGCACGTCCTGGGCATCATCACGGCCGGCGTGCTGGACCGGTTCCCAGGGCTGAAGCCGATTATCGGGCATATGGGCGAGCATATGCAAGTCCCTTCATCACTATAATTATTATGTATATCGTTGCTGACAAAAGAAACAGCCCATTCGACCTCTACCGCATCGACCACAAGCTCAACCGAGCGCGCTTCCCCAACATGCCCATGCGCAAGGACCGCCTGATCCGCGACTACTTCGGCACGCTGCTCATGATCACGACGTCGGGCCACTTCTCAACGCCCGCCCTGCTGTGCGCCATCACCGAGTGCGGCATCGAAGCGATCATGTTCTCCATCGACTACCCGTTCGAGAGCATCCCGAACGGGTGTACCTGGTTCGACGAGTATGTCCCGCTCAATCCGCGGGATCTGGTCGACATCGGGAGAAACAACTGTCTGCGCGTGTTCCGAAGGCTGCAGAGGGGCATTCACTGCCTCCCGCTGAAGACGCCTGCGGAGTGTGGCGTGGGCGGGTTGGGCTTGCGGAAGGGTGATGAAGGGGAGGTTGAGCACGGGCTGTACAACAAGCACTAGAGCAGGCGGTTGGTTAAGCAATAGACGCTGGCTGCGAGCGCAGAACGTTCGACAATGAGACATGCAGATGCGTTGTGCGCGCTTCCAAGTATCTTAGTCTCAGAAGATCTGCATTGACCTTATGTATTGCTCTCAGGAGTTGCAGCTTTATGTTCGACTGCACTGGAAATCTTCCGCCTAAGATGAACTAAACAGATTATGTGGAAGGCCTCTCTGACTGGAGATAAATCGACAGCTTTCATTGGGGTTTACGCCAACTTAGGAGTTAAATTGTGGGAGCATCGAGGTTGGGAAAAGAACAAGAGAGCGAGGAAGCCGTTCACGGTGCATTGTATGAGGATCTTGGTTAGACGTGATTATTTATCACATGCCAAAATTGCGAAATTAGAGGATTTGGTCATTATTGTTGTAACTGATCTAGGTGAATCCTGACACCTATACGAGCATCCATCAGTCTCCCTTCCGATATATATAACCGGCGCAACCAAGCAATCATCAACACCCATGACACCCAACTACAAAATTATACCAGTCCCTCATACCAGAATGACAAAAAAATAAGAAAACCATGATTCAAGAAACATAGCTGCAGTGGTGAAGTAAAGACAGTCATCACTCCATCCCAAGCTCTGAATATGATTACGTAATCAAGGGCATGAACAAGGAAAGGAACGGCGATGAGAAATGGCAGACTTGATTATTTAATCCAGCATTATGATATTGTATCATATTATTTATCTGCTTATTTGCCCGTGCAGACCAGGAGTGACGCATGAAAATGGAATGAGTATGGGGTATGGTACCTAGAGTAGAGCGGTTTGAGAGCTTCGGGAAGACTCCTGCGTCGGTTTTTAAACTTGATGAGACTGTCCTTTGTGCCCGTTTTGGGGGAGAGAGGTTTGTCGAGTTCTTCATGAGAAGAAGCTTGTACTGTACTCCTTTTCCTTTTGTCCTGACTCCTGACCTAGTCATATAGGGTCATACTGCCCGCTTCTTTTGTTTGCTTCTGCAATGCAGAAGCATTTTCTACAGGACTCTGCCTATCCTCTTAAAGCACAAACTGAGACCACTACAACTTCCTCCTTTTTAGGAATGGAAGGCTGTCCCAGATACATTTAGTGGTAATAAGTGCTACAATCTAGGATTATCATCTGGAGGGCTCCTTAGTAGTGTTTGAGCAAGAGGGAAGAGGTCAACCACACATAGGCAAGATGTAGGGGGGCTTCTGAACTAGTCTTCATTAAATTGTTACAGTATACTGATAGTCACGCAATTAACCTACAAGAGGTAGCAGCTTGAACTTCGAGGAAATACGCTTTCCGTAAGACCGGAATTTCGAAAGAGCCCATCCAAGAACCTAAGAATAAGTGGTACGTGTCAATGGTAATATATTAAAAAATTCGATAATTATTCTTCATTCAAAGAGTGATATATATATATACACCAAGATTCATATCAGAAGGGTTCATGCGACATGGCGGGATCCGGTCATTAGGTGAGGTATGTATGTATGCTCCGAGACGAGCTGTACTGCATAGCGGCCAGCGAGCGTGAGTACACATGGCATCAAAGACAATAGTAAGGAATGGAAGGGTAAACATAGACATCTCGACACATTATGTATCATCCACAATGGGGTTTATTATTATTATTATTATTATTATTGTCGTTCTTTGCAGAGGGTCTCCCTCGTCCATGGTTGCGTTTACTGTCGGAAGTCGGCACGAACGAAGGACCTAGTTGGAAGCGGGCGCCGCAGTCGTCTCCGCGGCAGTCTTCTCGGAGACGTTGACATCGCTGTCGCTGCTGCTGCTGCTGGACTCGTCGATGGCCAGTTTCCCCGAGTAGAGCTCGTTCATGTGCTCGAGGCTCTTGCCCTTGGTTTCGTAGATGAAGAAGTAGACTATTATCGCCGTCAGCTTGGACATTTTATCTGGGGGACATCATAGAAAAGGACTGAGGCATACCATAGGGAAAGCCAATGACGTTAAACACGGCGAACCAGATCCACGTCTTCCATCCGACGTTTGCGATCCCGATGGGCCCCGCGTACACGGTCAGAAAGGCCATCAGCCATTGCGACGAGATGCTCAGCCCGACGCCGGTGTGACGGTGGCGCAGGGGCATGGTCTCACTGACGTAGATGTACTGTTGTCATTTAATTGTTAGCTGTGTTTCAAATAACTATATAGTAAAACGGTCGATAGTAACTACGAAGGCCACTTACAGGAAGAGGAGCCCAGGTGGGACTAAAGACCAGAATCCATCCAAACAGCATCGCCGCCGCGGCCGACGACGTCCTCTTGTTGGGCACAGCCAGAAGCGCCGTAAAAGCAATGATAAAGACCGACTGAGCGGCCGCACCCCAGAGAAGCCACTTCCTGCGGCTCTCACAGACGTACGAACCGAAGAAGACACCGATCGCGAGCAGCGTCGTCGCGGCGCCGGAGCAGATGGAGGCAGCATGCGCTTCCAGGCCGATGTAGCTCTGGAAGATGGTGGTCATGTAGTAGAAGATCATGTTGATGCCCATGAGGTACGCGACGCCGACGAGGACGACACCGTCTCTGATGCGCCGCACAGACTGCGTCTCGGACTTGTCGACGATGATGTCTGACCACCTCAGCTTCTCGTTGTTCTCCTGGCGCAGTTCGGCCATGATCTCCTTGCGGACTTGGTTCGCAGACTGCTCGTCGGGGTATATCTGTTTCAAGACGGCATCGCCGTCTGCTTCTCTGCCGCGGAGGAAGTACCAACGAGGGGAGTCTGTACACATCCAATTCGTATTAGCAGGTATTCAAATAAGACGTAGGTCGAACTCACCGGCGTTGGGCCACAGCAGGGCAATGCTGAGGAGAGACCAAACGATCTGTAGCGCCACAGGCAGGCGCCAGACCACCTGTCCGCTGGCGAAGGTGAATCCGAAGTCCCTAGATAGGACATAGAATTGAGCTTTCGTTCAAACAGTGCCAGACACGGGGATCCTACACCCAGTACGCGATGGCCGTTCCGGTACAGGCGAATCCCATCAAGACTCCGACGAGCGCCCCACGGAGCTTGGCCGCAGGAGTTATCTCAGCGATATACGACGGCGCAGAGGACACGACCATCCCGTTCCCGATTCCCTAGTTGTCAATGTCAGAAGATCTGGAATGAAATCCAAATTGACGTTACAGTTTTCCAAAGAGATGGGAAACCGAGGACTTACAATAATGACACGGCCCGCGATCAATTGACCGTACGAGTAACTGGTGACCGAGACGACAGTGCCAATGATCTGGACGAGCGATCCCAGCATGATCCAGTGCCGGCGGCCTAGCCTGCTACTCCACGGCATCGCGACGATGCAGCAGCCCAGCCACGAGGCGAGCAGGAACGAGGCCACGATCATCGCGAGGATCGTGGTATTCGGGTACTAAGCCAGTCAGCGCATTTTTCTCCATGAACTTTGAATTCCGAATTGTTATCATGATCATTACCTTCATCGCGCTCTGGAACGACGTCGTCTCCAGCACGCCTCCCAGAACACCCGCATCCCAGCCGTAGGACATGAAGCCGAATCGCGCGCCCCATAGAGCCAGCGTCGGCCTGATCTTTGCTGTTGCAACGCCCATGATTGCGAGAGTTGACTGCGAGCTCTGAAATGTATGATGTTACTCAAAAGTCAGGGCAAATGCACCGCGGGTTATGTTGAACGGGAGTGCGGTCGGCATATATTGACCAGAGTCGATGGCAGAAAAGACTTTGCCCGTCCCTACTTCCTGGGAAGGAAGCGTGTCTGCCCCGGGTGTAGTCTAGAAGAAGCTACCTGCGGTGAAGGGATCATCTTTGGAGACCCCAGGAATCAAGCCAGGTCGTAGGACTAGAGAAACTATGAATTCTCGGCCGGACGCTGGACAGGATCGACTGAAGGCCGGAGCAGCCACCCTCCCCAGAAAGGAAATCGCTAGGCTAGAATGTGGGATATCTCAAAAGCATATTTTCAAGAAAACAACCAATGAAGAGGAACTCCATCCTCGTCCGCCTCTCAGGGGGTGCAAATTTTCTCAACCGGCTAATCTCGAGCAAAGCATTCTGAAGACGACGAGACGTCATGAGAAACACGAGCCAGCGGGTCAGTGGCGTTGAACGTCTCGCGCTAGCTTTACCATAATTTTGAGAGACGAAAAGCAATCATCTGGCTGTCTGCGATTAGCGATACGAAATACCTGAAATGGTTGTATACACCGTACACCGCAGTTGTCTATCATTCTGCCATGGGAGCTAGGTCCAACGGCATCTATATGCCGCGTCGAGAGTTCGTAGCGGCTGAGCTAGATAAGATATCCTGTCGAGTTCAGGGTTTGAAAGAAGCTAAGATGCTTGATTGGATGTGCGTGTCGCTCAAACGCTTGCAATAGCCGCTAGCCGCGAACCGAGGCACTGGAAACGACATGGGATGGCAAGCTTTTAACCGGGTAGAATTGCAGGGATGTCCTGGATCCACGACCTGGCAAGCTACATACCTAATGTAGAAAACAATTGCGCAGCAGCTGCTTTAACAGGGTCCAAGACTCTGGTATCGTGTCAGATCAGCGTCTCAAAGTTTTGGGTTTTCGATCGTGCGAAAAGCATAACGCGTGGTAAATTCCAAACAAAAAAACTGGTTCCGGTAAATATCAACAGCCAACCACACCGCGCGGTCATTGTCCATTCTCAAAGTTTGTGTGACGTGTCCACCGAGGAGGCCAGTCGCACCATGTCTGGAAGTATACGGCGTTGCTCGTATTGGCTGGAGGCCAAGCTTCGGACGGGCCAATGGGATAGCGTTCCGTAAACCTTGTTTAAACTGCCGGGCCGCCAGCCGCCCGGGCGCCGCGCTAGCCCAATCGGGCATGGCGTGCACGGGTGCCAACGCCGACGACACACATCCCGAACGCCCTCGTCGACCTCCCTGTCTTCTCGCGGCCAGGGTCCTGCTGGAGATCAGCATCAGATGAAGCCGGCTGGAACCGTTCGGCTGTTGGCACCCCAGGATCGCGCGTTGTCCCGTGTCCACCAACAGCTCCCCACTCCTCCTGGTGCCAATCACCCTGCATCGAGTGCCTTTGCCGTTCACTAACAGAGCGTGGAGTCGCCCTTGAACGCACCATCCATACTGGGAGCAGTATGGGGTGGGATGCATGGCGGCCCCGGCTGTCATCCTATATGGTTCCTCAGCATCAGACCAGCGTCGGTCGAGTGCGCTTGCATGTCCAGCGCTGCTAGTGTTCACCGAAGGTGCTATGAAACGGGGCCGAAAAAGCAAAGAAAAATGCTCGACCGCAATGCTGACCCGCTCCTCGAGCGCCGAGGACTCCGTCGACAGCCGTGGGGGCCAGTGGGTGCTGCACAAGGGCTCTCTCCGCACCTGGCAGCACGAGCTTCCCTATCTGGCACTGTCCCATGAGGAGGGAAAGGGGGGTAAAATCGTCTGCTTTTCTGGGGACGGCTTGGCTCCTTATCTGCTTCGGATCCCAGGACTGCGGATTTGAAACTGGTCCGAAACTTTCTTTCTGCCCTCAGTCTGGATCCTCTGGTCTTTCTGTCTGAACAAAGTCCTTGTTACCTTTCTTGCATCCGCATTGTGCTGAAAGAGGTCGGACAAGACCCTTTTCTCTACGGCCATGTTGGTCTCCGACACCATGTTTGGGTCCATGCCTGCCTCGCTCGTTCTCCTCGGCACCGTGGTTGTCGGGGCCGTGATCTTTCGCGTCGTCTACAACCTCTTCTTCCATCCTTTGGCCCGATTCCCTGGCCCTTGGTACTGTGCCGTCTCTTCCCTGCCGAATTCTATCATCTCTGTTCTCCGGGTCGAGCCCCAGTGGCTTCAGTCCTTGGTGAAGAAATATGGAAGTACGTAACCGGTGTTGATGGTGGTGAAAGTTTCTGGAGCTGATTATTTGTGTAGCCAACAAACCCATTCGTATCTCTCCTACGATGCTGTTATTCCCTAAGCCGTCGACTCTCAAGGAGATCTACTGGGAGCCTGCGCTGAATCGCAAGGCGGGCCTTTATGGAACTGGAATCCTGGGCCCCCCTCATCTGTTCACCACGCTCGATGGAGACACGCACCGGGCCCTGAGGAAGGCCCTCGGTGGTCCCCACTGGTCCATCGGGTCGTTGAAGAACAACTGGGAATCGAGGATCGATGACCAGGTGCAGCTGTTTGTCGAGAAGATGACAGAACGCGCCGAGAAGCGCGAGGAGGTCGTTCTGTGCGACAAAGTAGCGTACGGTGACCCCCTCGGATCGGTTAATCCCCTCTGAAACTTGTGCTAATAGCTTTCCCAGAGAGTTTGCGGCGGACATCATGACGATGCTTTCCTTCACCGAGCCTTGGGGATTCGTCAAGAACAGCCGCGACGAGCGAGGCATCCTCGAGAGCTGGCGCAAGGGTCTTGACTTCTTCGGTTTTGCAGGACGCTGCAAGTTCTTCCAGAACTACATCATCCATCTTCCTGGTCTTTCATACTTCATCCTACCCAAGATCACAGATGAAAGCGGGATGGGATGGCTCATGAGGCAGGCAATCAACCAGGTCACTGACCGGGAGAAACTGATCAAGGAAAATGGTTTCCACGGGAAGCCGGATTTCATGCAGCAGTACGTTCAACCGGCCGTTGTCACAGTATGAAAGCTGACGGTTCTGTAGCTGTCTCGAGGCTCGCATGAACGGGGAGCCGCTCAACCATGTGCAGAAGGTGGCCCATGTGACCTTGCTCATCCAAGCTGGCGCTGACACCACCGGGACGGGCCTGGGATCGACGTTGCGCTTCCTGGTCCTCCACGAGGAGAAGCGGAAGAAGGCACTGGCAGAGATCGAAGCCGCAGACCGCGCTGGGAAGCTGTCCACCCCCGTAAAATACGAAGAGGTCCGCGAGCACCTCCCGTACTTCGTCGCCTGCATCAAGGAATCCCTGAGACTGAACCCGCCGGCCACGAACCTGTTTGCCCGTGTGACGCCCAAGGACGGTATCCGTGTCGACGGACACTATATCCCCGGAGGCATGGACATCACCAGCAATGCCTATGTCGTCCAGCGGGATCCGGAGCTCTACGCGCCTGACCCCGATGCGTTCCGGCCCGAGAGATGGCTCGAGGACAAGGAGCTGGCGAACACGATGGAGGCGGCAAGCTTCGTCTTTGGCATGGGACCTCGAGTCTGCCTGGGCAAGGACATTGCCATCATGGAGATGTATAAGCTGCTCCCAGAGGTAAGCGTTCCCCTCGAAGTTTTCGAGTGGTAGATCAAAGAGCTAAGACGGTCAGATCATCCGCCGCTTCGACATCGAGCTGATCGAAGAAGGTCGCTTTGTGGTGGCCGGTGGTGTCGGGTACAACAGAGGCTTTAAGGTCAGGCTTACCCGGCGGGCGTGAAGACCACGCAGCAAACGCTGGGTAACCGGTCTGTAGACTGCAACTTCAGCCGCAGATATATTCTTCTGTATTTGTTTCGGGCATGCCTCGGTTCTTTTACATGTCCAATTGTCTGTAGTCACATTGTGGAATATGCTTCTATTCTGTATCTATATTTATTCCCCCCCTTAGCCTCGTAATTTTGACTTATCCATCTTCACAAGCTATTGCACGAAGACGACTTGAACAGGTCCCTTCTGTCCCGCTGTGGCTTCTGCGTTTCTCGGCACGGTGGGCCGCGGACGGGACAGTTGAAATTAACCGTGAACAAGGTTCTCGGGGAACCACACACGAAAATCCCGTACGGCCCTTTTTGGACGTCAGCTTGACGGGTTCTAGACAACAGCTCTCCAAGTGAAACGGCGCGCGCCGAGCTGTCAGCGCAAAGTCTAATTCACTGCTGACATCGAAGAAAAAGAAAAAACTGTGCTCTCTTCTCTTTTTACCTACCCCCCGAGATGGGACCGCGCGTCATGGTCTAGTGTATAGATGGCCGAACACGGACCATCAACAAGAAGAACTGCTGCTCCGTCAGCGCGTCCTCACTGCTCGGGCCCCAGAGGAGGTGCTCGTGCGCAAAGCTCCTGATGATCGACTCCGAGGTACTCCGTCCGGAGGATCACTGAAAAGTACGGAGTCTCCTCCCTCCCGCTCCGCGACCGCGCCACAGCCTCCTGATCCAGGTCTAGACACTTGTTGGGTAATTAATGATCTTAGATCAGCGGACGGCCCCGCTTTGTCTCCGCGGACATGAGCTTCCTCCCGCCCAGGGGCGGACAGCGCGGATGTTATTGGCCTCGGCCCCAGCAAAGGGTCACGGACGGGGCCGATGGGGCGGAAAAATACTCCGTGGTTCACCAGAGGCGGAGGACTCTGCTGTAGAGCCGCGGCTCATCTCAGTCACGCCCGGTGAGCGCTCCAAGTGACATGTCAGACGGTGTGGTTCGCAGGCGCCGTGTCGTGTTAGCTCTGTTGGGTAAGTAGAGTCGAGATGGCAGTTGAGTTCGTTGCAAGTCTTCCATTCTAAGTCGTTTCTGGGTGATATAGTTGAAAACTCAAAGATGAAACGGACGCTGATGAAGAGTCCCGTTCTACGTATCTCTGATTGCTGAATTGCTGCTTCGCCTCGTATTCGGCACCCTGTCCGGCTCGCGGGAAGAACAGGCCAGGATCCGCTCTGTTTGGCCTGGCCAATTCTTCATTCTATCTTCAGAGCAACATCTCATCACGTTGTATGATATTAGGATGACCTCATTGTTTCCTGATTTTCAGAAGACAACTGTAGTCATTGCCTTTTTTTGTCTTCCATGGTACGGGGCGCAGTAAACAAGATCCCGCATACCCATGTCGATGCTCTCTGTCGGCGGCGCTTGACTAACCCGATTACCAGGATCCTGGCGACGGCGTTCCTGCATTCCTCTCTTGGGGCCGCTGGGTGTCTCAGTTCTCCTTGACCATGTCCATCTCCACCTATCTTACAGCTCGGGGTCTGGGCTGGCGCCGCGGCAGCGATCCGCGGGGACGGTCTGTCCGTCCGCCACAACCTTGTTCCTCTGTACGGAGCATACGGAGCAGTTAGAGATGGCGTACGTCTACGAGAGCTTATGCCGTATCAAGCATAACGGGAACGGCGTTATGCTTGATCTCCCAGTCCACCAGTCACAAGCATCTGTCAGGCCGCTTTTGATGTTACGCAGTATTCTGCTGTATGAGCTCGGACACTCTCGACCCTGGTTGTCCAGGTCTTCAACGCTCTCTGACATTCAAACTGGTGTCCAGGGGGGTAACAGTGCTCTCTCTGTGCGTGATACCAGGCCCGCGGATGCTGCAGATCATCTGTCGTAGATTGGTCAACAGGATTCATCACGAGAGGCCTGTACCATATACGCCTCTTCTGCAGTGACCTTATATACAATACTCCGTATAATGTATACAAAGGTCACGAAGCCGCTGGACCCCGGTTCACGTCTTGAACGCCGTCAAGATTGTTCCCTTCTTTTCTTTGTCAAGCCCTACCTTTCTCCAGTCAGAGGAGTTTGTCGATTTGCTGAGCCGGTAAATATTCATTCCTTATTGTTTGTTTGATACTGTTAGCAATGTCGTCGTTCCAGTCCGGTCCTCCTCCGCCAAACGCGCATGAGTCGCAGCAGGCGACGGAGAGAGCTCTTACGATCGCCTGCTGCTGTATGGTGGGAATGACTCTGATCCTGCGCACAACAGGACGGTTGGCCTTGATGCGGAGGATGGACGTCAAGAGAATGGATAAACGCCACTCCTTTGGGCTGGATGATGGTAAATACGTTGTCCTGAACGGCTGAGAATGTCTACTAATCTGCTTCTCCAGTTTTCAACTTCTGTGCCGTGGTAACGATGCCTAGGACGGTCCTCGGACTGAGTGCAAATCAGGGCTAATGACCCGCCTACAGCTGAGCTTCGGTGCTCTGGCTACGGCAGAACTTATCGGTGAGTATGTCTAATCCTGTTTGTCGTTGAAGAGCGCGCTGACGATGTCTGCGCCAGCCATCGAGCGCGGGATGGGAACGCACGTCGAGGCGGTACTCTACTATAAGGGGCAGAAAGGACTTGATAGGTACAATCTTGTATGAACTATTTCTATACCCATATCCTCTGTCTGTCTGTCTGGCATTGTGGTTAACGGCTCCAGGCCATCTACGTCTGCGCCATTTTCTACAATCTTGTCCTCGGACTGGTCAAGCTGTCGGTTCTCTGTCTCTACTTCCGTATCCTCCGAGGAGTCCAGTCCCCGACGCTTTGGAAGATCAACTGGATCGCAACCGCAATCGTAGGCATGAACACGACAGCAAACGTCGTCGTCGCCGCGTTCCAGTGTACCCCGATCAAGGCGGCCTTTGACTCGGCGGTCAAGGGGAAATGCATCAATGCCAACGCTTTCTACCTGGGCAACGCAATCACCGGCATCATCACCGATACCATTGTCTATAGTCTCTCGATCCCGATCGTGAAGCCACTGCAGATGGATAGGAAGCGGAAGGCTGTCACGTTCGTCACTCTGCTCGTTGGTGCTTTGTGAGTCCTCTCTTTTGACCCTCGATGTTAGCCCTTTCTAGATGCTTACTGATAGCACAGCGCCGTCGTAACCTCCTGCGTCCGCCTCGGCTTTATCCCCGCCCTCCTCACCGACCCCGACATCACCTGGGCGATGGGCGTCCCCATGGACTGGTCCATGGTCGAGCCCACCGTTGGCATCATCGTCAGCTCCGTCCCCGCGATCACCGGCATCCGCCACCTCTTCCGCAAACCCGGCGAGCACAGCACGACCGACAAGAGCCTCAAGTCCGGCAGGCACATCAAGCTGCACGATATCCACGGAAACGACGCGGATCTGCACCGGACGTCGGTCAGCAGGGCCGCGCCGTGGAAGCAGGGCCGCGCGGACGACGACGATAATGTCATGCACAACGACGCCGGGAGCGAAGAGCAGCTTGTCCACGGTAATGGCAAGGATCATGTCATTTCGCAGACGACCGAGTTTCAGATCTCGTATGAGAACAATAAGCAGATCTGATCGGTTCCCCTCTACCTGCCCACCTAGGTAGCCAACGGGCGTTGAGTCCACTGCGCGTCATATATGCATACATGAACTCAGCTTGGGCTCCGAGCCCCGATCTAACGAGAAGTACGCAGCGTGAGAGCTTGTTGAGCACGAAATGCGGAGCGAATATGGGACGGATCGTGAGCCCTGGCAATTGCCAAACGAAGGGGTGACCGAGGACCGACTTCTTTCCTGTCGTACGTCAACGTCTCCCCCTTAAAACTACTTAAATATATACACCTTTATAATTCCCTTCTCGACTTTCCTTAATCCATGTACTTACGTTATAATCTTTAACAACAGAGAAAAAAAGTCTAGATATATGGCGAAGGACTTTCTTCGCGTCTGCCGACGGCGACTTTCCTTTGTATGTATATAAATACTACCTTCATAATTTTCAGAATCCTTTCTTCCCAAGTCTTACTTCACGCATACAGAGAAAAAGCCGAGCGCTCCATATATTTAATTGTTTAGGTAGTCTTACTCTTTTTCTAACTTGGCTTTGTTAACTGTTGTACGCAGTGTACAGTACATATATTCGCATTGTCCTGATGAATATGGTGAACTGAACTGCGCGATGTGTGCGCGGTGTAATGTACGTATTTTCCCCGAGCGGAGTAACTGACCATACAGTCTCCAGATGGATGAAAGAATCGGGAATGTAAGAGACTTCTTTAAACATCCGGTATTCCCCAGACGATAGGAAAGACGAGATTGATGGGTATTGAAGGTCGGATGCTACTTTGTTCGGAAATGGGGTGCTCCCCAGTACTCTGCACTCCCAAACTCCACATGATTCAAAACTCCGAGGCACCGCAAAACTCCGCAAATGGCCTGAGGACGATTCACCCCAACTTTTCTCGCGCTCGAGTTGGACAAACCGTCTCCTCTCATATTTGGCATCAGGAGTCCGCCGCATACAAACGCTTCGGGGAAGAAAAGATAGCACGTCGCATGTCGCCGAACGTTTGTTATGGACTAGGAAGGAGGTCACGTGATGGATCGTCTACGATCCAATTCCACGATCCAATTCCACGATCCAACCCCATGATCCAAACCCATGATCCAAGACTATGATCCCATTCTATGATCCAGGAACCCAGGAAGACAGCATGTATATAAAGACGCTCCTTTCAGACAGATTCCGACCCTCGTGGTCGACTCACATAGCAACCTGTCATATAGGCATTGCTAGTAACACAGGTCTATTCTTGCTATTATATTGCTCACCCCCTTGTTTCTTGTCTTCAAGATAAATCAACGGCCCTTTTAGGTCTAGTTATCTAGGCCTGTCGTTACAACGTTTACCAACAACATATTAAAGAGAACTGAATATATCGAAATTCCCGTTGTCCAAAGCCAAAGAATTATAGAACAATAGGTAAGAAAGAAAAATCGTGCTCGAGGAGCATTTGCTCGATGACCCCAAGCTCAGTCTACCAGATTGCTTCAAGGAGGCGGCCAAGGTGACCTTCGTGGGAGACAATCCACAGCCCTTTGTGCCCACACCGTGCAAGATCACCGAGTCCAGCTCTGCATTGAACGCCTTGGTGGCGGTCGCAGCTAGTGCAGTCGCAAAGGATCGGTATGGAATCGATTACCAGGACATTGAAGTAAATACGTAAGTTGGGGAGCTCGAGATCTGGAATATGAGGATTCCTTTACTGACGGAGACGTGTCAGCGACGTTGCAACTTTATTCCTCATGTCAATTATTCTTCCCACTGTGAACGGAACAACCATCCTCGAGCACGATCATTTACAGCGCGAATTCATGAAGGGTGATCTGTACGACATGGGAAAGCCCATTCACCGACAGTGTACGAATGTCTACAAGACCAAGGATGGGCGTTGGTTCCATCTCCACGGCTCCATGAACGCTGCGCACACAATCGGATGTCACCCACGAAGAGGCCATCGAGATCTACGCGGAGAAAGTGGCGCAGTGGGATTCAGAGACCATTGACAATGTCGCCAATGATCAATACCGACAGGCAGGCGTCGTGTGTAACGCTACGGAAGAGTTCTTCTCCTCAGAGCAGGTAAGTGAGAAGCATGTCCGTTCTGGATCCAACGTGGCGGGCCTAATGAGAGGACCAGGGCCGAATCATGGGAGAAGAGCCGTTATATACGCTCAAGCCCCTGTCAGCTCCCCGGAAATCATGGCCCCGGGCAAGTGAAGGGTATCGACCGTTGAGCGGGATCCGGGTGATTGATTTCTCCCGGGTTATTGCTGCGCCCGTAATTTCGAAGCTTCTGGCGGTGCTCGGGGCCGACGTGCTCAAGGTGACGTCGAGCAAGCTTCCCGATCTCGCCATCACATGGGTCGATCTCAGCGCGGGAAAACGGGACACGGACGTCAATATGAAGCAAGAAAAGGGTCGTGAGATCTTCAAGAGACTGGTCGAGTCCGCAGATGTATTGATCGATGGGTACCGGCCTAGGGTGCTGGAAAGGTTGGGATTCGATTCGGCTACCTTGCGAAAGATCAATCCATCTTTGGTATACCTTCGCGAGAACTACTATGGTTTTAAAGGCCCGCTGCCTATCGTTCCGGATGGCAGCAGATCAGCGACTGTCTCGTCGGCCTCTCATGGCTTCAAGGAAAATTCATGGGGCTGAGATGAGCCGGTGGTTCCCCTCCTACGTGAGTACCCCATGCCTTCCACGACTCCAGACTGTCGGGTCAATGGTATCTGACCTACCTCTCATACCAGCGAACTCGGACTACCAGATGGGGCTTGCTGGGGCGGCGGCAGTCATTCACGCCCTCCTTGCTCGGACAAAGAACGACGTGACGTTCGACATCGACATCTTGACACAGTATAACATCTGGTATTATCGACTCGGCCAGTACGCCGAGAAGGAACAATAGGCTCTGTGAGCGCGCTACAGGGACTTCCACGTTCGGCACTATGATGAAATGTCGAGTCTTGTCATGAAAACCTATGCGGCGCTCAAGAGATGCCGCCCCGACCTCTTCGAGCACCCCGAGTACTTCCAACGGATGAGCGGGAGAGAGTGGGGACTCGAGGACGACATCCAGATCCTCGCGCCTCCATTCAAGCTGAGCAAATCAGTCGTGGCGTATACGACACCTTCTGGAAGACGTGGCCGATCCAAGCCCGAATGGATTGCAGCGTAGTGGATCATAAGGATCTTGCTGATCAAGCGCGATCCAGAAGCCTCTTTCTCAGAAGAAACCAATAGATAGGCGCAGGCCACGCAGTGAATAAATATGTTGTCTGATGCATAATTTTAAGGATTAAAAGAGATGATAGAAGTCGGCATCGAATAGGGGTTCCAAACCAAGGAGTCCTCTGACACAATATCATCCAGATTTTATGGACATGGCGGCATGTGCTGAGATGGCTCTCCTGCTCTGTTCCACAAAGGCAAAATTGCTTCATGGTCAGTGACACTGTGATTAGGGTTTTATCACAGCTCCACCAGGAGGCTGCGGGGGTTTTTAGGGGCCAGCAGCAGTGTGTTAAGCAGGAAGAGAAATTGGATCAGCGTTGCTCTGGGCGTCCGAGGCATCGGAGTTCTTAGTTAGCGCATTATATGAAGTGCTTTGCTCTTGACTACCTACTCTACCCCATATCTCAGGAACATATCTGGAAATCACATTGATCAGCAGCAGAGACAGGTATTTATATCTAACATCTTGATCAGGTACAATGCAGGCACTCTGGTTTCCGAGAAGGAAAGAATATTGTCCTGAAGGGTTTTGACATGGTATCATGAGGGTGGATAATATAAGTATTGGAAGTTGCAATATAACCTCGCAAGATGCCCTAGCCTCCATACAGCTGAGATTTTCAATAGATTTTGATGATAGGATTGAATACTAGAATGATCAATCACGCAATACATAAATAAACAGACTTCTGTTACTTGCCTGAGAGATAGCTACTAGACCCCCTTGCATTGATAAACGATTCCAATGGTTGCTTAGGACAGAGTGGTTAGAATCAGAAATACCTTTACCTTTCTGATCATACTGCATATATTCCTTTATAGATAATTTTTAAACCGCCCAATTCAACATACGACCTAGGGAATTAGGCTGGAGCCCGTCGTATCGGGAATAATTCGATAAAGTATGTGAATTGTTGCTTCCTCAAAACTCCACATCCAGAGAGTAACTATACAGTCTAAGGTAGCAGCACCATAGAAGTTTAAGTAAAGCGCTTTTCATATTTCGAGACGGACGCTCGGCCTGATCTAATCTTCTCTTATAACTAACCCTGCTTGCCATTTATCAAACCCTGTCTTTCGCGAAGGTGTTTGTACTGTAGATTATTTAATGCCTACAACTACAACCTTTAGTAGGACAAAGTTCTTCAATAAGACTCATGAGACATGGAAGTTTGGCAAAACAAAGGTAACTAGAATTTCTCCCAGACCCCACGAGGAGCCAAACTTGCGGGGAACTTGCAGTCGGCATGCATCTTCCGGAGGAAATGTGGGGTCGATCGAATATACACCACAGATTATAATAGATGGAGCCAGACTGTTTTGGAAACAATTTTTCCCGGATAACATTCTATGAGATATCTGTCCAGAACCTTCAGATATGGCACCCCCCTTCCGCGCAGAGCAGATCGGATCCCTCCTTCGGCCTCTGAGCTCCTCGCCGCTCGCGGCACCCCCAGCTCGACGTCAACATATGCGCAGACAGTTTCTGAGAAGTCAAACGGCGGACTCGAGAAGCCATTGCTGCTGCCGTGGAAAAGCAACTGTCCCTGTCCATCCGCCCCATCACGTCGGGCTAACATGAACGCCACATCTTTTACTCCGGGTTCTTCGAGAAGATCCGGGGGTTCGAGGTGATTCCAGAACTCCTAATTCCCAGCGAATTCCGCAAGGATTTCCCTACCATAACGACGCTGCAGAGCCCGGGGGTTAAGACACGCCCGGGCGTGGTCGCCGTCGGAAAAATCCAATACGTGGAGAGCCCGTACCTGGAGGACTGGGAATACCTAAGAGGCTGCTCCTGCCGGAGAAATGGCGCGAATGCAAGCTGACCATGCCGTCTCCAACGTGGCAGCATATGCAGTTAGCAAAAGGGACAGCATACGCTGCCTCCGCATGTACATCCGACAAAGAGTACTTCACCGACCTGGCCGCCGCATACGCCGCCGAGTTTCGTGCTTTGTATGCTGCAGGGCTCCGGTCCATCCAGATTGACGATCCGGCAATGACCTACTTCATGACTCCCGAGTTCCGATCGGGCTGCGCCGCAGAGGGCGTCGACCCGGACAAGCTGCTGGACCTGTACATCTGGGTGCATAATCTCTGTCTCGCGGGACGACCGCCGGATCTACACGTCGGCATTCACCTGTGCAGGGGGAACATGCCCGGGTCCGACACATGTGGTGAGCGGCTCGTATGAGCCTATCGCAAAGCGCGTCTTCACCGGGTTGGACTACGACACCTTTTATCTCGAGTATGACTCGGAGCGGGCCGGGGATTTCCAGCCGTTACGGCACTTACCTGTCGGCAAGAACGTGGTGTTGGGCGTGGTGTCGACAAAGACGCCGGAGCTGGAAGACACGGAAGAACTGGTTGCCAAGGTAAACGCTGCGGCAGATGTGATTGCCAAGGGACAGGGGAAGAGCAAGGATGAAGTAATCAAAGATTCGCTCGGGGTTAGTCCGCAGTGTGGGTTTGCCAGCATGAGTATCGGAGGCGCAAAGGGCATGACGACCGAGCGGACGTGGGAGAAGCTCGTGCTTGTAAGGGATTTGGCGCGCAAAGTTTGGACGGATGCGATTTGATGTGGAGATGCTGTCATTAGGGCCGTAGCTTGAGTATTCGATTGAAAAGGAAGGACATGAATTGTCTTGAAAACAGACCGGTTAAGATACGGTCAGCATAAAAGCAAGATTTGAAGTGATTAAAATGGACGGCAGATCTGTTAAGCTCAAATTCGGGGCACAAAAGCCGATGCAACCAACATATCGTACAAAATGTGTCACTGTTTTAAACGTGTATTCGAAAGCCGGGGTGCTTCGGTAGTACGCCCTTCCTGCATACTAGGCCAGGGAACCTAGAATATAAAGCAAATCAGATTACTTTCGAAAGAATAACACGTTCAAAAACAATATCACTTATTATCCTGCTTTTATGCCTAGAAATCGGTTATGAATCATGTATATTAGTCTTATGATCTAGGAGCGACGCCTCCTTTCTCAGTGAAGATCATCAAGGTCAGCGGTTCCTCTTCCGGTTCGAACGCCATAAGTGAAGAGATAAACATGCAATTTGTGCAGAACCTCCGTCGATTCTCATCTTCAATTTATCGGCTGCAATTATCGTTTCCAGACAGGGAAAACTGCACTTCCATAGGACCGAGCATATCCAGACTTTTATCTGATCCTCGCAAGAAGTAGAGAAATAATTACGATTTCTTTTCATGAACGCAGCTACATTACGCCTGGACCATATGGAGGAAATAGTTCTCGGCTTTGATAGACCGGCTTTGTGAGCCAGCCGCTTAGAACAGAAGATCTGCCAATACAGCACATAGTATGAACGGTAGTCACGCGATTTGAAGTCCAAGAATCTTGCACTATCCTTCTGTTTCAATTAAACAAAGAAGCGTCGGATCCGACAGAAAGAATAGGTTCTGGCGGTGTGGAAGACGTGAATGAACTTCATGAGTCTTCCGGTCAAGCCAAAAAAACGCTGTGATCAGATCCGTGGTTCATAGCAGAAGCGAAGTATTGGCGACTCGGCGTATGGCTGGTAAGCTGGTCCGGTGACTTTATTCCATTGTTCCATCACCTCGGGGTACTTTCAAACAGTGATGTGTGGTGGATAGAGAGTTGAGCGCGTTTGACGGGCAGAATGAGGCGGCGAGAAAGGCGGCAAGCAGGGCGGGGTCTACGGGCAGCTTGGCACGTGCTGCAGGTTCTCCGTCTCTCCTCTTCTGCTTGAAGGGTATCTTTCCTACACGAGCCATAATGCTCCAGGTTTCTTTACTTTACTTTGTCCTTTTTCTCCGAGAGACATATCAGGTTAACTGCGATGTACTGTACTACCGTACAGGGTACATCGATGTTCAGATAGACGTCTGCAACTGACCGCATGTTCGGCAGCATCATGCTGGGCGATCTACCGCGCCCATCTGCTGCCCCACCACGGCGTCATTGACCAGCACGACGAGGATCCCCAAGATCTCTCCCCCTCAGGCGGCTGTGCGGTGGTCCGTGAGGAGGCTGCCCGGGCCGACGGAGACCCTCCAGGTGGGGGGCATTTTTCTTCAGGATCTTCGGGCGAAAGAAAATCCCAAAATTTAGATCAGTCCTAAGTTTTTATAGGCCAGCGCGGGCATGGCATGTTGCACAGCTGGAGCCCCGATCAGCAGTGCCATTGGCTCCTTTGCGATCTCCTTGCATGAACAGCAGTTGTCCCTCTGGCGCGCACCGCCACCGACTCAAGCATTACAGTCCCAGGGCCCAATCACCCGGGCCGGAGAGATGCAGGAAAGCACGAGCTAATGCAGATTTATTTAATATTGGAGTTTCTCCAGAACAAAGAGAGCCTCGATTTTGTCGTTCGCCCATCGTCATCGGCAGATCGGGCCGGAAGGATTTGTCAGTAACATACATGTCGATGAGGGTAGAAGCATTGTCGATCTGATAACTTCCGCAAGTCCGAACAGAGGAAAAGAAAAACACACATGACTGGTCGACAAAAACCGGCGATAGTCAACACGAATCCCAAACTAAATGTTGGAGCGTGAGAACATCTTCCAAGGTGACATGATCTGCTGAGCGATAGAGCAATTATCAATCAGCATTAACAAAGACATCTATATGCGGTGGAGATGGAATTCCTGTATCGGCCGGATATTCTGACGCCCGAAGTATATACTATCGAATCCAACCAATCATGGCCGTGTCGCCGTCGCCGTGACATCATGAGAATTTTTAACAAGAGTCCAGATTAACTGCACACCTGAGGGCTGGCGCAGCGCGTAATCAGGGACGTCATGATATCGCGGTAGGAGTTCATCTGGGTCAGCTTGTATCGTTGGATCTTCCCGCTCGCGGTTCGCGGGATGTCCTCCACGAAGATGACTCCACCGTCCAGCGCCTTGTAACTCGCAAGCCGCTTACGGGCGAACATATAAACTTCGTTGGCGATCAATCTGCTCCCCGCCAGCCCCATCTTGCGTTTCACAAACGCCCTGGGAGCTTCAGTGACACCATCGTCCAGCGTCACCCCGATGACCGCAACGTCTTCAATCCCTGGGTGCTGCAGGAGCACAGCTTCAATCTCGGCGGGCGCCACCTGCCATCTAGACCGCTCGGTCAGAATGCGGCTGTATGCCACTTCCCAAGGACACAACTTACCCTCGTACTTTGATGAGCTCCTTCGCGCGGCCTACCAGATAATATTTCCCATCCCGGACGGACACGATGTCACCGGTCCGGACCCAACCATCCTGGTCTTTGGCCTCAGGTACGTTCCTGTAACCAGTCAGAACACCCGGGCCGCGCACACAGAGCTCGCCCGGCTCATTCTCGACCTGTATCTCGTTGCCATCGCCATCGAGCAGCTTCACCTCGTATCCCGGCGTCCGTCGTCCAATACTGGCAGCGTCGCGCTCGCCGTAGCGCATCTGGAACGCCACACCGACTTCAGTCATTCCCCATAGTTGGGAGACGCACGCATCGCGGTGGAGCTTCTTCTGGCATTTTCGCATAGACTCGATGTCGATCGCTGCACCGGCGATCCCTATGTACCGCAGTGATGTCAGGAGGCTCTCGAGGGGCAGCGAGCAGCGGGTGAGAGCGTGGACCATCGCGGGGACCATGTACGTCTCCGTAATCCGATACCGGTGGACGGCGGTCACGAATTGCTCGAGACGGAAACGGGGAAGCACATAGAGTGGCTGCCCGTACCGAACGGGGAAGATGTGGCTCCACAGCGCTCCAAAGAGGTGGAACATGGGTAGCGAGATCAGCCTGGTAACCTCGTACGGCACGTCATATTGGATACTGAGATGCTGCGAGACTATGGCGTAGTGGGAGAGAATAGCTGCTTTGGGAAGACCGCTTGTTCCGCTCGTGGTAAACATGGCTGCTGATGTCGCCTTTGCCGTTTGTTCGTCGTTGAACCTGATCCAGTCGCGCTCACCATGGTTCAATAGTTCTGCGAAGCTCAGAAAAGATCCCCTCTGTGGCAGCGTCGCACTCTGTGCCGCATACTTGAATGGGGTCGAGCCCAGGAAGCGGTCTAGACTGGCGATGGCAAGCTCGTCAAAAACACGGATCTGGCTCGGCGAGATTCCTCGGGCTTCTGCGACCTTGTGGACAGTTGGCAAGGAATGTCCAGATGTGATGATCAACTTGGGCTCTGCCAGCTGGAAAATATGGTCGAGTTCGTGCTGTTGGCTGCCGGGGTTGACGCCCATATAGACGCCCCCTGAGCCCACGATGCCGTAAAACAGGGCAGAGTATATAACCTGAGTCACATCAGCTTTCCATTCTTTGGGTGCGCGATGTACAGTGCATGACAGCCGAGGGACCTACATTGTTGCCCAGGTGGACAAGCACACAGTCCCCTCTCTGGACCCCAGCCGCTCTCAATCCTGCGATGAGCGTTCGCACCAGTGCCCTAAGTCGTCCCGCGGTCAACGCGCGCGCCGGGTTCTCAGCGTCGATGAAGATGGGCCGCTCTTTGTCGTATCGGACGGGACCATTGAAGGCGAAGGTTAGCAGGTCGGTGTAGACACTGCCCGGGCTGGGATAGGCAGAAGGGGAGGGGAGTCCCATGTTTGCAACAGGTCTCAGAAGACGCACGTTGAGGCGGAGAAATTTTAACACCATACGCCGTATACGATCCCAAAAGTTCCGCACAGGAGAAATTGTCGTCGCCATTGTTCCAGGACCGAGCCTTTATGTACCTTTTTGCTCCTTGCCACGATATTCTGTGCTTTTTTTCCCATTGTCCAAAGCACGGGTCAGCACACGTTTTATAATTTGGAATCATGGCCCTTGATATTTGGAATCAAAGCCGCCGAGATGGCAAATCGTAGCAAAGCTTAACCACAGCTTTGCTCCAGCTCGAGGTTTTCCCGCGCTGCACAGGGCACTCGAAGTCATGCTTGGCCCGCTGTGCTGCAGCTCTGCCGGATCCTCCAATGAGACGTGTCTGCATGCATATCTCGTCCCCAGTGCCGGTTCTGCCGGGATCCTCGATGCTCGCGCAGAGATCGACTGTACAGCTGGGCGATATCTCTACCATCCCCACTACCAACTCAACTTCCTCAGCCCTGCTGAAGCCACAACCTGCCCGGACATCCAGCCTGCCAGTCCAGCACGGACCCGTCAGCCTGTCTCACCAGGTACCACGAAAGTATAGATCAGAACTGGCCGTGCAGACCACAGAACCTTGGGTCCAAAACAAGACATAGACACGAGGCAGTTGGGTTACTCCCTCCTCATGCTCCCTTGCATCATTGTCTTCTTGTTAATAATAGTGCTATCTCGTATCTCGTGAAGATGTAGACGAGATGTAGCTATCCTTGAGTTGCCATGCCTTCTTTCCTTTTTGCCCCGCTTCTTTTTGGCCCCTCCCTTTATTCCTTCTTTTTGGGAGTATATTTTAACTTCACTAATCAATTGATCGGTGGGAACAAACTCTATTATCCATTTACAGGGTGTACGGCACAGCACAGCACAGACAAGGTGGGGAACATCGGGTCTGATTGTTTACATTAGGGCAACTGTGCCACTTTACCGACTCGACAACAATCTACCGGCCATAGATTGAGATCGATTAACTAAGTACCGTGCGTACCCAACTGCAAGCCATTACCAGAAACAGGAAATGTATATCGTCATCGCCACAATGGCCGCTTTGTTACTATCCCAGTTCGCAGCTCATGGGGTTCCACCCGGAAACATATCCCCGGCGGTTAATGGTTAACCGAGGATTAGGTTGTGATATTAGTGCTTTGAATGCGTCACTAACTTGGGAGTGATGATGGGGATGGAGAATGACCCATATCTCACGTCCCATTTTTGGGATTCGGGAATTGGCAAGATGGAAGGAGAACTGCAGTGGCTTGGCTGGTTCAGTTGGGTTGGCAGATAGGTAGGACCAGGTGGCATGGCGTGGCATGGCAATTCTTCAGGACAGAGCAGGAATAGACTTCAGCATGTTCAGCAGGTGTCCACTCCTCTGGTCCGTCCGATTCATCATCTATCCACAATCCCATCACGCTAGGTACCTCAGCCTGCGTCCTTGTGTTCTGTCCGAATGATCAAGTCGAATCGAATTCGTTCGTGGCAATGTCTTGTCCTATCTAGTTCATTCGTCTAGATCTAGACCTTGGAACCTGGACATGGGGAGATCCTATGGACCCTTCGCGACTCATCCCCAGGGTTGGCTATTCACCTGTCAGCGCGTTGAAGCAGGGTATGAATTCACTAGTACTACCATTAGGTTCTGCAGCGGATGCTCCCGGATAAATCGATTATCAAACCCGGTGGGACATTTAGGCAGGCTAGTTGTCGATCTTCTAGATTTTACGCAATACTGGGTCCTGAGATCCGGGATTACCAGTGGACAGGGACGAAAGTACCCAAATGCTACTGCTGCGCGTGAAGAATCCCCGCGGATCCAGAATTGCGGTGGAGACCGGATGATCTACAGGACATACATACATACAACAAGGCCCTTGTGATATGATGATGGGTGGGGATCTCATATGCAGAACTCGGTACCGATTACCTTGCGTAGATATCTGTCTCTATCCATTCCTGTCTGACGAACTGACTCAGCCTACTGATCGATTCTAGCCCTCCATTGATCATGTTTCTGTGGATCGTCCTGGAGAATATCGAGACTAATTTAATTGAATGGGGACGTCCTTGAGGAACTTAAAAGGCAATGAGGAGTTACTTGTCGTCATCGTGACTTTCAGCTTTGATTTCCATCAAGATCAAGGGCGTCGCCTTCGGCATCGTTCTTTTGATGTTGCTTTCTTGTTCATAGACTTCTTTCTGGTCCTTCTTTTATATAAACGGTATACATCGTCCGGGTTGTGCTTTCTACCTCTTGCTCAAAGTTTCTAAGTGCAGGAAGGATAGTATCAACAAAATGTCTGAGTCTCGCCCAGATTCTTCTGTGCCGGACGCCACCAGGTCAGCCTCGTATTCAAGCGATGGCACCGGGACCAACGGTGTTTCTTCCGAGGCCAGCACAGTATGCGTCGTCACCCACGACGAGAAGACCAAGGACATCGAGAAATCAACCGTCGAGCCGAACTCATCAGGGCTGGCACCGTTCAATGTCGACCTCGAGGCTGGCAAGGCCACCCATGCGAAGCCAAATCCGCTGGCTCCCATCCGATACTTCATCCTCAACGTCTACCGCCGGCTCTTCTCATTCGTTTTCATCGCAAACCTGGTCATATTCATCGTCATCATGACCCGAGACCGCTCGCCCCTCGGACTAGTCAACGCCACGGCCGCGAATCTCCTTACCTGCGGGCTTGCTCGGCAGCCCCTGGTCGTGAACGCCCTGTTTGTGATTGTGTGCTCCATCCCGCGATGTGCTCCGCTACGGCTCCGCCGTATCGCGGCCAAAGTCTACCACTACGGTGGAGTCCACAGCGGCTGTGGGGTCGCGGCCTTTGTCTGGTATGTGGGCTATGTCGGCGTCATGTCCCGGGAGTATTGGTTCCCTGCCGTGCCCGGCGTGCGGACCGTCTCGCTGGCGGTGGTTGTCCTGTCATATGTCATCATGGTTCTCCTTCTGGGTATTATCGTCGTGGCACACCCCTTGTTCCGCTTCAAGAAACACGACTACTTCGAGCTTACCCACCGCTTCTCGGGCTGGCTGGTGGTAGCTCTCTTCTGCGCCCTGCTGCTGGTCTTCTCCAACGACGCCCGGAAAGCGGAACACAAGTCCCTCGGACGGTATCTCTTGGAGCTGCCCGCGTTCTGGTTCCTGCTGGTGGTGATCGTCGCCATCATCCACCCCTGGCTCCTCCTGCGCAAGGTCCACGTCCAGCCCGAGTACCTTTCGAGTCACGCCGTGCGGCTTCACTTCGACCACACCACGATCAGCTTCGGGAAAGGCATCTCGTTGTCGAAGCACCCCTTACGGGACTGGCACAGCTTCGCCACCTTCCCGGATCCCAACGGCAAGACGTTCTCCTGCCTGGTGTCCAAGGCGGGCGACTGGACTTCGGACTGCATCCAGAAGCAGCCGACCCGTCTCTGGAAGCGTGGAGTCCTGATCTACGGCTTTGCGCACGTCATGCGGATGTTCAAGCGGGTGGTGGTTGTGACGACCGGATCAGGCATCGGCCCCTGCCTGTCGTTTCTCGCCGACCAGAACCGGCCGGAGCTGCGCGTCGTCTGGCAGACGCGGTCTCCGCTGGCAACCTACGGCCAGGCGGTGCTGGACCTCGTGGACCAGCTGGACTCGGACCCTGTCGTGCTGGACACGACCCGCTCGGGGCGGGTGGACATGCTGCCGCTGGTCCAGCGGCTCGCGAGGGAGTTCAATGCCGAGGCCGTGTGCGTGATCAGCAACCATGCCCTGACCAAGAAGTTGGTCTACGATCTCGAGGCAAGAGGCGTCGCGGCTTTCGGCCCGATCTTCGATTCATGAAGGAGAATAAGTTTCCTGGCCGTCTCGTCACTGGGTCGATCGGTGACCTCGGGGTGAGGAAAAGGGGGAGGAGATCGCCCTTAGTTCAGTTCTTGTGAGATCGATCGGTCGACCTGAATGCATTTGCATCTCGGTGCTAGGTGGTTCCGTTTGGTTTTCAGTTTTGTTTTCTGTTGCTTTATCCAATGGGCGTTCAGAGATGCGGTTTTTTATGTTCATGAATATTCAACCCTGGCTGGCTAGTGTGTGATGTATGTCGTCGTTCATGGTAGTGTGTATGTACATATACCAACATGAATCTAGATCCACCTCTGCATGTGCCCTGTGCAGGGTTCAGTAAATTTCCAGTTTGCTTCCAACAAGCAACGTCACTGCATGGATCGGCCAGTGAGCTTCACTTCGCTTACCACACAACGCCCATCCACCATGTATCCTGCAACCCGTACTGCGCACTGTACCCACCAGCTGAGATTGCTTAGAAGCGTAGATCTATTTCAATAGCGCAAGCCTGCGTTCTCAACCAGGCTGTCAGTCAGGCAGCAAAACAAAACCAACGGCTGCGCAGGCTTGAACAGATCTCGATCTGGATCGAGATCCCCCTTTACTCGATTGCACTGGGGAAGGGATCCCGTGCGCTCGCTTCTCCTCGCGGTCCACCGCGCGATGACCTGTGCTCGATCAACCGATCTATCGGTCATAGCGCCAGATCGATCGACAGATCGATCCACACAACATACCCGATCTGTCGCCTGCGCCACTCCAGCGCCACAGCCCCGTCTTTCTCGCTGTGGCTGTGCAAGCCTCCATCCATGGATCCTTCCCAATAAGGTTATTCTGTACCAAGGGATGGATTCCATGTCTACTCATCCATGGATCCGATCCAATAGTCCCTTCCAGTAACCCGGATAAGCTCACACCTATGTTGCGCGGTTCGGAAGGACCGCGCCGAGTTCCGTAGTGGTGATAGATCTAGTCCGTATGGCGGCTTGAGGCAATTGATGCCGAGCCATATCCATACTAGTGACGTTACATACGATATAGCACGTCTTCGGCAGGTACTGAGTTTCTAGATACGCAGGCAAGGAGCGCATTTCATACATTAGACCTATTAGGCATGACGTGCAGAAGTGAGCAGATCTGATAGTAGCGCCCATATAGTGTCTTCCAGCACGGCTAGACAACCTATGATGCTGCTAGTAGCCTAATTAAGTTGCGGCGACGTTCGGGGAAGGGATAGTGCGATCTGGGCTCATTTCGGGCACGGTGATGGTGGTGGGCCTTGCTTCTGTCTATCTACCTTGATGTCCCCCTTGACCTATATAAAAACCCTTCTATAGGACCTAAATTAGATATGTAGAATGTTAGCTGAGAAATGTACGCTTGTTATCTTTGTAGATAGCTGATATCAGGCGACCTAGGTCTCACCCCACCTGATTCGCTACCTTGATCTAAGAGATCGTCCATCAGCGCTAGACTAGACAGGTAGAGTCCAGCTGAAGCGATGTGGACGTCTGATCTTCATGAAGACCTCGTACCTGGCGATCTATGTACCATGTACATACATGAGTCGGTCACTGTCCATCCAGACACTTTGACCTAAGTAGTAGCCGTCCATAAGGCCTAGCTACATTGGACAGGTACAGTATGAAAGATTAGCAGGAAAAGAGTCCACCAGAAGAGACAAGAATATTCACTCTTGTGGAGAACTAATGCCGGCTGGGTATATGCTACTATACTATAGTTTGCTAGAAGCTGTATACCCCGGTGTGTGATGTGGCTGCCTGACTCCTCGGTTCACAGGACGTGTTCACGGCTATCCAAAGGCTTTTTGCTAGATTGTAGGTGAGTCAAGGTGATCAGAGATAGTTGCGTCCAGTGCTGATTTTGCCGAACTTTTGCATTTATATTAGCTATTTTGGTCATTGCTTTCGATAGTTGTTCCCAGAAGTCCCATGATGTTCTTACATTCTTCGGCTATAGCTATTCTCACTTCGATCAGCCTCTTTCCAGAGGCTTTTGTATAACTTCCATATGCATTGATACGTTCTGATTTCTTAGCACTATAGTATCTCTGAAATAAATTAGATTAACGATACGATCATGATACGGTACATCACAATCCGAAGGAAAACGACATCAAGAATTTAGAGATACGTACAGTACATGCAACCTCGAGTCCCTGAGCTCTGATGATATCAAGCAAAAGATTTAGCCTAAATTGCCGATAATATCCGGTGAAGAGTCCAAAAATAACCTTCAATAGATCCGGATCGATCTATTCTCCGTACGGAGTACCTTTAACCGACATACCTTTCCTCAACATTGGGAATCTGCAGAGTTATCTATCACAACGTAGTGCATGATTTCCTCCCCCACGTCACATCGTTCTCACCTGTATATGCAAGAATGCAGATGCGTGCCATGTAACTGCTACCTATATCTATGGATACTATGTACCGAATTCCCTGGATAAGATAGGTCATCCCAAGTTCCCGAGCTACTGGAGCGCATTCTACTCATCATATCGCCTTAGCAACTAGCGGGATGCTGCATCCAACTTGTATCCTCTCAATAAAGCGAGTAAGGGCGTCCGCAGGACCATCAGCCTGAAAGGAAAGAATAAAACGCTATTATACGAGGAATGTGTAACCGGCATTGCGTTCCCGTTTGTCAAAGCTCATCGTCACACGTACAAAACATGTAGACCGAGGAGCTGATTGATTTTCGCCGCACCGTGTAACATGTGATGTAATGTCCCGTCCTTAATTTGACGTCTCGGTTTAGAATAGAGCCGTGACACATGATCAAGCGGGGGATGTTGAGGTTGCGCAGCAGTCTTCATAGAAGAGATCTCGCCTTAACGATTATGCGATGTATATTTTTTGCTTTGTATGTTTTCCGACTATGTTTGGTCGTCGAGGAGAGATATTTCATATACTGCTCTAGCCTGCAATATGCCGTGTATGCATGTCTATGAAATGTTAGTGCCACAGTGCGTAGTCCTACTGCTGACAGGACGAGGAATGACTTGCGGTATACATGTTTTGTGGAGCTGAGATTCAAGATGAAAGATACAATATACAAACTTCTCATTCTTTCCTATGCACTTCAAATGAGATATATCTCATAGCGGAGTATATTTAACTCCAAAAGGGATATTTTGATATCGATTATAGTACTATATAGCTGACTGAAGTCCTTTAGTCCAGAATAGACAGCTGTTTATAGACGACGACCCAGGTATTGTCAGCAATAATCAAATCCTGCAGACGGCTGCCTTTAAGCTCCCTCCTGCTCAGACACTGCTTCACTCCATGATCACCCTTCCATGGTCTTATCCGCTGCTTTGTGGAGGTTCCTCTCTCGACATAGCTCTTCAAACTTGATTCGCAATCCATCTACTCTACCCCTTAGATAAGCCGCTTCAATTTTCGCATTCTGGAGGCGTTCCCTTTCGCTATCAATCTGAGCACGGAGGGCGTCAGCCTCGTGATCCACCTTACAGCGGCGAGCCATCTCAGAATTAAATTTGTCTCGGAGGTCACCAGCCTCAGGTTCTGCCACCTGACGGCGTTGAATTGCGGAATCGAATTCGTGGTCGAGGGCCCATATCTCACTGTATGCCTTAAGGATCTTATCATGTGCTTGAGGACTTCACGATATGTCCTGTCGCGATGTTTTGTTTCACTGCCTAGACTTTTTTGAAGGAGCTGATTGAGCTGTCTGAGATAATATACGTCTTCTTTCCAGACTCTGACTTTTGGATTCTCAAATTCCAGCCCAAAAAATTTGCTAGTTGAAACATGCCATCTTAGTCCTGTAATATAGTATTTGAGGCAAAGCAAAACACGCGTTCCATCATAAAGAAGTCATCGCTACAGGAATAAAGAAGCCACCAATCAAAAAAATGCGGAGGCATCAAGAGTCATAGGAAATTTACCTGGGTAGGTATCCAGTGGTGGCAATAAATAAATCCAAATAATACTATTTGAAAGGAACTTACCATAGCCGATTCCTGATGGAGCCCCTTCCCTTGCTCTTATTGATTAACGCCTCCTCGTCAACACTCCACTGAGAAGACACTGAGATTTTCTCAGATTCTGATACAACTGAATGAGGATCTTCTTGTGCTTCGTCATCGCAGATCGAGCCATGAGATAGTAAGCTTGGAGAGGAAATGTGTGAAGAAGTGTAGGTAGGAGGCTGCTTGTTTTGGCGGTACATTGTGATCTCTGAATCAAGCAAGCTATACTAAATCCAAATGAATGATTAATCGGTTATCCTGCTGTATATACTCTGACTTTGCAAAAATGGAGTGGACTCGAACGTCGAGGGTCTCTGATCTAATAGTCGATGATCCCAGGAGGCATCATCCGTTGAAACAAACTTTTCTCGTGACTAACTTATACAAATCGGTTATTTTCTCTTCCCTACTTAGGATGTTGCTCGGCAATCCATGGATAAATCTTACTGACTAGTTCTGCTCGGGTAGGAAGAGAAAGAGAAAGAGAAAGGGAAAGGAAGAAAGAAAAGCTCCAGCGCCCGCGGGAGGGGGGAGATTAAATTTGACGCAAGTGGGTGGTGAATAGGCACATACTTCCCAGCGTCAGGGAGGGTGATGGACGTCTGTCAGTTAATGACGCCGCGAGAAGAGTGATACTCCTAACGACATTGACTTCTGAGCAATGAATATATCGCGTTCGCACAACAGTCGCAGGCTGAGTAATTGTAGACGAGTATATCGACACATTTGCAGAACGCAACGTCATGTTAGCTAAATATACTTCAATAGCATCGATAGTGAAGGCATCAAATCATCTCTAGAATCGGTATATCAACCCTCGACTGCCGGCCTGCCATTACAGCCAGCGAGCGCTATACTGATTGAAGCACGAATGGAGAAAAGAAAAATCCCCCAACGCCAGCACCGATGCAGAGACAGATTACATCTTTTCCCTCGTAGAACACACAAACATATACGTAACCAAGCCAATCCGTATCCATGTCCATCCGTCATGTCGCCATCCCTATCCTACAGGAAATACTCGCTGCGGCCCGGCCGCGACGTCGGAAGGTGGCGCTGGTCGTCGGCGACGGCGCTGAAGAGCTTGAACGTCGGCTTGAGGTCCTCGCGGATCTCGCACACGGACGCCAGGTTGCCGCACCGGTAGCAGTAGTTGGGGGCGCTCCAGACTGTGACGACGTTCTTGTTCTGGAAGTGGTACTTGTAGCCCTCGTTGACGAGCTGGTGCGCTCGGGCGATGAGGGTCAGGTCATTGACGTGGCAGAACTCGTCTGCCACCTTGTAGCCGAAAAGCCAGCCTAGAACGTTGTCAGCAGCGTGATATTATACATCAATGTATGGAATGCCTACCGGCTCCTCTCGGGCTGACAGCCCAGGTCTCCACTTCCTCAGGATCCGACCACACCAGATCGCAGAAAGAACCCTCGTGCGGGATCTCCTGCGCCCGCGCAATCACGCGCACCTGGTCCAGCGTTCTGATCTCAGGACTCAGGCCACCGTGCACACACAGGACCTTGCCGTCGATGATGGCCCCCAGGGTCATGAAGTCGAAGACCTGGCAGCATGCCTTCCAGACGGAGGCGTTGCCGTATTTCTGGAAGCACTCCTCGTAGAATCCGTATACCTGGGTGATCTGACGGGACTCGTGGTTCCCGCGGACCAGCGTTATACGGTCTGGATATCTATGGAAGAAAGTCAGCACGTCTAGCCTGCGACTCGACTCGGGCGCCAGACACGCACTTTGCCTTCAGACACAGCAGCAGGGTCAATGTCTCCAAACTGAAATACCCCCGGTCGACATAATCGCCGAGGAACACAAAGTTCCCGCTGGGGAGTATATCTCGCGACGAGGCGCTCTCCGACCGTTCCCTTCCCCCATCCGATCCCGTGTCATCCTCTCCGCTATCGCTGGGCGCGCCCGCATTCCTGATCTTCTTCCTGAGCTTGGGGTCCGTAATCGTCGTAGGCGGCTCGATGTCGTCCGAAGTGATCACAGTGGGATTCGTGCTGGGGGCCTCGACGTTGGTCTCGCCGGGCATCCCTCCAGCGACGCGGAACAGCTCGAGCAGGTCATAGAACTGGCCGTGGATGTCTCCGCATATCGTCACGGGCGTCGACACGGGCAGGATATTGGGCTCTGTGCGACAGCGATCAGTGCGAGGACATGGCGTGAGAGGAGCGGGAATAGCAACCTTCCATCATATACTCCTTGACGATCTCGCAGAGCTGCTTCATGTGCTGCTCCGACAGATACTTGCAATCCTTGGCCGCCTCCAGCCATTCATCCGGACCTGCATTTCGCTTCAGTTTCGCGGGCCCCGGCTGGGGCACCGGTCTCTCTGCCATTCCGGCGCTCTGGGGGGTTGCGACGACAGGGGAACGGGATGGTGGGATGTATCAGAGTGGGATTGGCCGGATCCGAGCGATCCGCGAGAGGGGAAGAGGACGGCGACGAGGAAGCAAGATCAGACAGAGGAGAACAAGGAGGATGACGAATCCCACAGAGCACACCCAGGCTGTCGAGGCAATGCCCGGGCAGACGATGGAGAGAGCGCTCCCCGCAGGGCCGTGGAGGCGCGCCTTGGAGTCAGGCGCTCTTGGCCGCCCTCGTGCTCCGTACTGCTCTTCCATCGCCGCCATCGACCCCGGACCAGCCTGCACTGCGCTCCATCCAGGCCTTTTTGTCCTCTGTATTATCCTCGAGAATCTTCATAGACGCTCTGCGACAGCCCGCGGGGTCCTGGTTGATGAGCTTCTTCGAATAATCCCGACCTCACCGTCTTTGTGGCGGTTTCGCGCCTTATCGATACACCCTTTGTTCCCCCGCTTTCTCCGTCTTTCCTGGACAGTATCCCACCACAAACACCATCCACCATGACGCAGGTCTCCGTGGCAAAGCCGTCAGCAGGCGTGCTGCCCATCTCTGCCTCAGCAACCCAGAAGAGCGCCCCGCCGCCTCCCAAGAGCGCTGCGAAGCCTCCCGCCCCGAGGCTCAAGCTGATCGTGAGGCGGCTGCCTCCGGGCTTGACGCAGGCCGAGTTCGAGAACGCCCTGGGCGAGGAATGGAAGGTTGGAAATGGGAAGGTTGACTGGTTTCTTTACAAGCCTGGGAAGGTGTCCAGAAAGTGCGTGATACCACTGTCCTGTGAGGAGGCAGAGGGAAAGCCCGTACTGACGACTCTACAACTACAATATAGCTCTGCGAAGCCTTCACGACCGTCGCGCGCATATCTTCACCTGGTCTCCGAAAGTTACATCATGCCTCTCTCAGACAAGGTCCGTTCTACATCGTTCCAGGATGCCCGCAACACGGCAAACGATCCTGCGCTCCTTGGCCCTCCTTCATTGGAGTTTGCCCCCTATGCCAGGGTCCCTGGGAGCCGCGTGCGGAAGGACGCCCGCCAGGGAACCATCGATCAGGATCAGGAGTTTATCGACTTTCTCCAGAGCCTTACGAACCCCGACCCCAAGCCGCTTCCGATCGACGCGCTACCAGAGACTGAGAAGAAGGAGGAGGTCGTGACGACTACGCCGCTGCTCGAGTACCTAAAGGAGAAGAAGGCCAACAAAGCGAAGGAGAGTGCAGCTCCCGCGAAGTCCTCGAAGCACGGCAAGGCAGAGAAGGAGAGCAAGCCCGAGAAGGTGCAGGCGAAGAAGTTACTGCAGAGGCCGGACAGGGATAAGGAGAAGGAAAAGGAGAAAGAGAAGGAGAAGGAGGTTTCTCAACTTCCCGCTGCAGACAAAGCTACGGAGAAGGATAAGAAGGCCAAGGCGGAGAAGGCGACGAAGGAAGCTGTGAAGGCAGCCAACAAGCAGGCTGCCAGCGTGGCTGCCAAAGGGTCTGCAAAGGCGCCTTCTCCCACGCCGGCTCCGAAGGAAGCTCCTAAAGAGCCTCCCAAAGATACCGCCAAGGAGGTCGCCAAAGAGACCGCAAAGGAGACTGCTAAGGAGACTTCAGCGCCGGCGCCTGCTCCCGAGCGCAAGAGAGAGCGTGGGAACATCGCTGCTGCGGCCAAGATCCTCCAGCGCGATCTCGGACTCGTCCCGTCCGGACGCCGCAGGTCAGCGAGGGCAGCTTCTACGTCTACGGATAACGATACTCCCAAGCCCGAGGGGTCGCAAGAAGCCGTTCCCTCGTCCCCGGCCAAGCCATCATCTCCAGCAAAGCCAGCAAACGAACCGGCAGCGGCTCCGAACGACGCGAATGCAAAGACCATCACTCCTCCTCAGCCCGCGCAGCCTGCTCAGCCGGCGGAACAAGCAGCCTCGCGCAACAGATCCGAGAGCGCTGCAGCTGCTCCGCCCACCGCTCCGGCAGCTGCCAGCGCGAAACCGCCCAAACCGCCGAAACAGAAGCCGGCGACAACGCCATCCCCCACCGCCACGCAGGCGTTCCTGAAACACGCGAACCCGTCGCAGGGCGTGACAGAGGCTGCCCTGGAAGCGGCGTTCTCTCCGTTCGGCAAGGTACTCAAGGTCGAGATCGACAAGAAGAAGGGGTTCGGGTATGTCGACTTCGCGGAGCCGGAGGCTCTCCAGCGGGCGATTGCGGCGAGCCCCGTGCAGGTCGCGCAGAGCCAGGTGGTCGTGCTGGAGCGGCGGATGAACCCAGGCGCGGAGAAGTCACGGGGCAACAAGGGCCACGGCGAGCAGGCGTCGCCGTCTGGCCGCGGAGGGAAGTCTGGCGGCGGACAAGGTGGTGGTGGAGGATCGCATGGCGGACGTGGTGGTCGAGGGTCGAAGAAGGGTGGTTCGAAGGGTGGAGGGAACGGCGGACAGGGAGAGAAGGCTGCTTCGGAGTCGAAGTGACGATGACATTATAGACGTTAATACTGTATAGAGCGACATGAACGCTTCCAGTCATGATACCCCTCTAGCTATCACGTGATATAAGCTGACATGAGCCAGAGCTCGGTTGCGAGGGCACGTGACAAGCGCACACAGAACAGAAAATTTTCGCAAAAAGCTGAGTTGCACAGCGAAAGTTTTACAAAGGCTACAAAGTAGAGGACAGTAGGTTCGACAAAATTGATTCATTTCTATCTACCTAGCGAAGCGACCAACATGCAATCCCAACTATCAGGTTACAACACACAGAACGATGTAAAAAACCTTTCAGACCTCCTCGACACCCACCATGTCCGACCGACCGAAGTCAAGACGCCGAGACAAGGTAAAGATCATCACCACTCCCTAGACACATCGCAAGCGCCCGAGACCCGGTCACAATCCCCCCTTGCGGAGGGTCGTAACACAATGTCCCGAAGACTCGCGCGGTCGAGGCGGGAGTACACAGCCCAGAGGGCAGCTTCACTTTAGGGCATCGAGGACCTCGAGGTCATCAGCAAGGTTGGAGATTCTGTGGCTGGTTTGGAAAACCAGTTGGGATGCGTCTACTATAGAATTGATTCTTTGAACTGTGGCAGAGTCAGCACATCACGCTCGATTGAGAGGGGAGACCAGAGGATAGGGGAGGGGAAGACATACGTAGAGTCGCTTGATTTTTCGAAAGAGGGCCGGGATCGAAGGGGTTCTTATACCTGCGCCGGACGCTAGCGGCCGCGCTAGCGTTAGCGAAGCGAATTTTCTGTTTGCGCTGTTTGTCTGTGCGTTTGCGCGGCCGGCCCGGTCTGGACGTCGGTGAGGGCAGGGTTCGGTGGGGAAGCCCGACCTCACCGGGTTCCCGATTCGGCGCACAGTTTTCGTTTGTCTTCTTTGCTCTTCGATTCGAGATGCTATTACTTGATTGATATCCCTCTAGATAGATTTCTTTACTCTATGGATCTGCTGAGAATCGGTTTCTGTGGCCGTTGTAGATAATTCTTACACAATAGTATGGCTATTCTTCCCGTTATCGGTTCCGGGTAATGCCCAGACGGCATCCGGCCGTTTGGAGTGCAATCCGAATTCACGGAGTCGGGAGCAAAAAATTTTCACTACCAGAAAATCTTTTTTGTTCCCTTCGTTCCTAATCTGGATTACGAGCTATGCTCCGATAGCATCGTCTTGGCAGCACTTGATCAACAACATACGTCTATCTTCACTCTGCGTAGTTGAGCTGTCCGACCTTTTTTTATTCACGGACTTCCAGAGCTCATTCAATGGGGCGGGGTTTTGCAGAACAGATAGATACTCGCAGTTCTCTTCGTCCGAGTCTTTCCGGGAGATTGCAGGGTGAAAACTAACCGGAAACCATGGTGATGCAATTTTCTATTTCCTCTTGTCGAGGATTATTATTCAGGTACTAGGTATCACGAAGGCAGCGAGACTGAGCCAGTGGTATTCATTTGTAAAGAGTACTTCATTTAACTACCCATTACTTTCTTCACCTAAGGTTACTACAAGATGGTGGACAATAGAGCAGAGGCTCGGCCCTACCATGTGCCATATAAAATGCGTATCGGGAGCTCTGGATACGATGAGGCCATGAGCGGCGCCGATTATCCATTAATATTCAATGCAATCAGTCATATACCCAAGGACGCAGCGCTTATTTCTTATAATTTTCTTAAAAGCATCTATATCGTTCTGTGCTGTCTCCACGTATGTGCTATGCATGATCTACCTGCTACTCGACATTTCGGCAGTTAGGTAGCTGCTGATCACCATCTCGGAGTTCAAGAAGGCTACCACGGCCGCTGTCGACCAACATTCGCGTACAGTAAATACATCTATTCTCTATTATCTTGTTGTGTATCTCCCTGAGGCTGCGCTACCAGCAGATGCAGCCAGGTAGTTGTATTCATTTGTCGGACTGCGCGAACCTCGTAATCCGAAGGTATGATGATGAAAGCTCTGATTTTCTTAATCTACCTATCTGACTAGCTATTTATCCCATGAACTAGGGGGCCATAACAAAGGAAAATGTGCGATTATAAGCGAATATAGACCGGGGTAGTATGATATGGCAGGGGTTATGACCTATGATAGTCCGGATCGGCTGGTGCTGACTAGGCTGATAAAATTCTTGGCATACCGATAGGTCATAGTGGTAATATTCGGCTGTCATCATTCAATTGATTTCTTCACTCTTAGCAGTGATTAATCTGAGTCGCCTTGTACATCTTTATTCACTGCTTAAGACCCCGTCCTTAAGAGATCTCTGGCAAATCCAGCAAACAACTTTATCCAGTACACACACGCTCATGGCATTGCTTGTCTCGATGCAAAAAAAAAAAAAAAAAAAAAAAAAAAAAAAAAAAAAAATCAAACCTTTCTCCCGCTCATAGCTTATGTTCCTTGCTTGCTGTGCTGACAGAAAGTTTATATAATCAATGCAACATGATATATTCGATGCAGGCATTAGTCCCCTACAGCGCGCATCCTCGAACTCGATCAGGGTATTTGAGCAGTTCTATCTCTCCCCTTTCAACTTTCTTGTCGACCCCCTATGGTCTATACAGATCTCTTCAAGATTGTGCAGCGCACAACAAGTATTGTACCTGCTATCGCATAATCCCGGAGCATAGACGAAGAGACAGTAAACATAGCGACTCTGTCATTCCTCCGAGCACTAACAGTCAAGATTCCAGACATGAGGAACGGAATACTGGCAATTGAGTTGCCTACTTGATTTTTCTTCTTAAGATACCAGTCTTAAGTCTCTAACATCAATGTAGAACCTCGTCGTTCGAAAGTCCAAGCTGTACGACCTGACAAAGAAGGACGACGCCCTCATTGATCTCTTCCTGCAGCAGATAATGAACGAGCCGGTCGGGACGTGATAGCCTTCCTCGCCAATCCATGGATATAGCCCTGTGTATTCGTGAGTCTTACATGTGCTATATACCAGGGCTATTTCGTTGAGCCCGTATAACCCCACGTATGGGGTGAGCCGAGCCTATCTTTTCTACCAGATGGGATACCTCGATCTTGCGATTAGAGACATCTCTTTAACCGGGCGCAACTCTTTTGTGTGGTTCTGGTCAATCCTCACGACAGGAGCCGTCAGCCCGGCACTTGTCTACCCGGATCTGGCATGCCATCAAGCAGCACTTACTTGCTGTGCGTCTAACATGAAGTGACTGTTATGAATGTAGATATAAAATCATCCTTCTTCAGCTTGCTTCACCTCCATAAAAATGTTACTTTCTGAACTGGAGATAATCCTGCCAGACTGCATTTACATACCTAGGCGGCTCACCTCAACTTTCTCCCCGCAGATTTACTTTGCTGAATCGCATCGTATGATACCGTATATAAAATCTTAAAGCAAGACAACAACATGCCAATCTCATACAGGATCTTTTTTTGATACCCCGAGAAACCTCTCGCGAGTCACATTCCAGCTCGAGGACATTGTTCATGTCAATTTTGACATGAGCGCAACAGTGTCCTTTCAGTAGGACATGTCTTGTTACTTCTGATAGTCTCTTCCAGGTGAATTGCCTCGAACTTCTCCTGCCACCCCCTGTCCCAAATTAATTATTCGATCCCTTGATTCTTTTGAAAGACCTTCTGGAACCATGCATTAGACACCAGAGACAGCGAGATTAATGTCTTTGCGCAGTTTGTGTTGTCTATACACAATATAAGCCAAGACCTTAATGTTCAATTCGCGGACATCCAGGCATCTAGCACCGGGAATAGGACATCGGGGTGAGACTGTCAAGAATACGCACTTGATGTTCTTGATAGATTGGAGGAGTTCATTGTGGACACTGTGTCATGGCGATGATGCTTATCCCGACACAAGTATCGAGACTGTCGCTGCGGAAATCCGAACCGTAGCAGAGCTCAAGACGCTGTGGACACGGACTTGACACTTATTAATCAATGCAAAGCCACTGTATCCAAAAGAAACCAGTCTTTACTTTTCCATTCATGATGTAGGATCTAATTGTCTTTTTCTACATATCAGCTTGACACAGATTATATATTCTTATTTTTGCAGTGTATACTATCAAATCGAGAAATTGAAAGAAATCTGGAACGCCACCCCGCGGCTCAATCCTTACGATAAATGGGAATAACCACCGTTCTGGAGAACTAAAATTGCAGGCTCTGATCCACCGCATATTGATACTCCTGCTGCTGGGCTCCTATCCAAACTATTCATGACTTATGAAGTTTAATTCAGGACCGGAGATTGAGAAGAAACAGTTCCTCCTCCTGAGAGTCCTCTGGCCTGTCCAAAGGTCTGTACAGGGGAATTCTCAACGAGGATGCTGGACCCGTTGGTATAAATTCTATAAATTGCCTGCAGCAAATTGGACACCAGTAGACCTCAATGACCCATATTGGCAACATTTCATCCACCAACAAGCTTTTTCCTGCCAAATTCTGCAGCGAAGGTATGCGTTCGCAATCACCTGGAAAGCACACTTCGCAAGCTATATGATGACAACGAGGGCTATCTCGTCCTTCATCTCTGTGGCTGCGGACTGCCCGTTTCAAATGACAAGAAGCAACAAGGCCATTTGCAACATGAGGAGAATTCCAGCCACGCCTCCTACCATTATGTCTTGTTCCTGCTTGAAATGGCCAGAAACAGCTACTAGAGACACTGTGCTCTGTGCAACAAATTCATATCACCCAACAGAAGCAGAGAATAAGTGGCTCCCAAAATGGAACCAGTGGTATGCAGATCGTGTTTGAGAGGGGATAGTATGTTGATGATCAATCCTTATAAAACCCCATTGAACTCCTCGCCCAGCTTCTTCCTCATTTCCTGCCCTCCCCGACCGTTTCACCGACCGCCAGGAACGTGATGCCGCATATCATAGCAAGCTGTCGCCATTTCCACTCACACAGTGTGAACTTCTCAAAACTCCACTGGCACAGCAAGCATGCAAGGATTTGGTGAGATTTGTTACTATCCTGGGGGTTGTTTTGTACTTTCCTCAGAATCTGGATTGTGAAAACGCTACATGGCCTGACTGCCTGCAGCTAATAAATGTTCCATTTTCTTAAAAAAAAACCCTGGCTTTTCCTAAATAAATTAAGAATTTAAGATATTTCTTTTTTTTCCTTATAGTGACCACGTACCTAGCTCTAATCTGCTGAAGCAGGATAGCGTATATGGTCTGTGTCTCTACACACAGAACTCGTTGATGCTCGTTTGTCATTCTCCGAGTATGTTAAGCTATCTGATAAAAAATATCAGCGCGATAAACTGTGATGAGACCCAAACGTGCACTGATTTCTGCTCTTACGTCACTGCATTTCAAGATAAATTGAAGTTACACCAAGGACTCCATATTGTCGAGGCGGGTAAAGACAGCGTGAGAAAAAGGCACTGAGGGAAAGCAATCTAAGCTCAAAAAATGCACCAAAGCCCTCAAGAAACTGTCGGAACCGACAAAATGGACGCCACAGGATGGGCAGGGCCCTGCCAAAGATGACCGAGATTCAGAAATAGAGATTCTCGATGTCTCAACGGTAGAGGAAAACGAGATAAATTCTCATCGCTGCTTCAACTGCATAGGGACTTTTTGTTCTATTGCCGTGCAAATCATCGATGATCCCGTGTATGTACTCGTGTACGAGTTCATTAATATTCCATTTGGCTGTTTTTCCTGCCTCTTTTCTGCTCGATCGCTACTCCTGGGAAGGGCAAATTCTCCAGGCGCACGATCGTCCGCCATATGGGACCCTTGTACCCAAGAGATCCGAATATCTCGCTTAAACAATACTACCATTGTTGCTGGAGACTTGCTCTTACCATTTCAGAGCATTTTTGACGTCCTATGGATCATTTTACTCCCACATTTCCTCTCCTTCTCTCCACATCTACTCATCTCACACCTTCTCCTTTATTCATCAGAGAGAGATCAAGGTTTGTCCCAATCATCATCTATGTCTCTGTATATTAGATGGTTTGGTACTTACTTTCATCATCTGAAGCAAAAGACGATACAGCAGGGATTGTATGAGCCCTCTGAATGGAGAAAGAATACCACAAGAAGACTCTCCAATAGACGGTAATAACACGAAGTCTTGGATCCAAAAATCAACCCTCTCTAAAATTGTGTCCTTATAACAGCAGTTTAGCCTGTTTCAACAACTCATGTTGCCAAAATGTTCTTCCAATGCCATCGGGCCAAGGAAGAAGCTAAGCTTGTTGAAGGACTCACAACGGCTTTTCTCAAGAGCTATCAACTTTCCGCAAAGAAGAACGCAGGACACATGGGAGCTCCTCTTGATGTGATAATTGACGCTCTGAATTATGCGTGCAAATGTTACACACTTTAGAACCTGACATCGGCAAAACAGAAAAGTGCCAGAGACAAGATTCTTTTTTAATACAACAAGTAGTGAAAGCATGGCAAGACTCATGAAACACAAATATAAAATTCAATCAGAAATTGCTCATTTTCTCAATTGTCTAGCTATCCAGAAAAAGACCAATTGAAATCTTTCCCTGAATGAACAACGATGCTCGGGACATAGTCTGATAACTTCATAAAATTCGCCTAAGACACGGCCGGTCCCCCGATGCTCAAGGGAAAGCACCATCGAAAATATTGAAAGGAGCTGAAACCGGACCCGAAGGAGCCCCTGAACAACTGGCCGCAGAATATTTCAGGATGCTTTGGCAACCATAATTCTCGATAAAGCGCATCTACTTCATAACGTTAACGCACAGCAGTCCCAGGCTGTGGCTTGGCTGGATGCAAATTTCCATCTTCTCCTGATGGCCACCCTGATATGCACGGGCAATGAAAACTTCAGTTGATATGTCCCGCTTCCCTGCAAGGAAATTTGATGTTGTAAGAAGTATCCATCAGCTCGGCCAGACAGAACTGCAGGTCTGGATCCTCTTTCAGGATCATACATCAATTATTAATTAGTACATGGAATCGAACTCCGCGCGCAAAGCAATTGGCACAATTGCCGTTAAGCAACATGATAAGTCCGTGAGAGCTACTCTGCCTCGGCAAATGATAACCGCTTCTAAAGCCACCTGAAGCATCGTCTGCTATTCTACCTAGAACATCGACTGCAACACTCCCTCCACGCTAGTTTCGATCATCTCCACACCCAAAGTCAAATGGTAGGTCTGAACTTAAAGCTGATAGTAGAGATGCAGCTAAGAGCACGCCCCAGCACCACTGTCAACATACACATCTTAAGCTTGTTTAAATCAAAATCTGCCAGTCTTGTCAACAATATTGGTGTTCAAATTCAGTACCCAATTTCACAGCCTTCAAATGCATCGAGATATACTAACCTATGCAGAGCTAAGTCTCGAGCACTAAGTACCTTTCAGTCACTATAATGTTGTCTGAAACAAAACCCTTGTCCATATTCAATCTCTCCATCTCCATTTTCACAATCCCAGAGAGCGCCGAGGAGTTTGTCATATCAATATCTATTAATATCAGACTTAACCGCTATCTGTCTTTAGATCGGCAAGATGATACAGCAGGTGTGCCGAAAGTGTTTAGCAACTACCTACTGCCAGCTGGATATGAAAATGTGTAGAAAGTTCCCACCGAATCTTCTCCTTCTGACTACAAGCCACGCAACCTTTACCTGAGAAAGCTACAAACTCATTGAAGAGTATCTGACTAGCTAAAATCTCTAATATTCTAGATCAGATTCTAAGTAACAAGACGACTCCTTGCCTCAGACTTGATGCAATATTAATCGATTGCATTAAGACTGAGCATAACTTGTTGACTTCTCAGGAAGATTCCACCTGTGAAAAGATCTTCTGAAGAAATCAGTTTCTCTAACACTTAAGAGTCGTCTGTTTCTCAAAAAGGAGTTCAGAAAGTGTATCCTTTTCTACAAAGAGAATCCGATTACTTAGTTTGATATAAAGATCATCATTCTCTCGTGGTATCTTCTCTCGAAACGGAGCCCAGAGTTGAACAAGCTCGTCCTCGGTCAGTTAGTCGCGGGTCTTTCTTCTCAAGGTTGCCACTAATGTTGCTATTTAATATTAGGATGCACTACAATTCAGAGACCCAAATTCTCCAGGTCCGCATTATGCCCACTCTGATTCACGATGTTCAACGGTTTCGGGTAGAAGAAACAAATATACTTTGTTCCTTTAGGACAGTATAACGTCCAGCTCTCTCCCTCCTGACCCTCGCAGAATCTGAACAGTCGTGCCCGCACGGCGTACATGGGGCTAAAGCTCCTATATCTCTTCTGCATCGTTCTCGAGGTAAGTCCCTGGACTAGCAAACTGCCCGCAAACTGTCAACACTAACCGGCATCAGTATCCGAAGTTTAAAAAAAAGGCCTTGAGACCCTTCTTTATGAAGTCCCTGCCTAGGTCCTTTGTAATGAGCGGCTCAGGTTAGACCCAATCTCCCTTCAGGATAGCTTTGTTGCGACACTGGGGATCACAACGACAGAGCTTCTTTCCATAAACCCGCCATTGTTGTCAATACTCCTGTACTTGCTGGATGAGCGTGAAGTGGAGTCAAGACAATTAGATGGATGATCCCATGGAAGATTCAGATCGGGGAGGGAATACAATGGATTTTAGGCGTTGGTCGGGTGCCATGTCTCCTTTTTCTAGTTGTCTGTGATTTCATCATTGCCTAGGAGCTTGCGCGCAGAGGAACCAAACATTTGGAGGGTTCAGCAGCAATGTCACAGTGTATTGCATGATCTTACCAACAGTCATACCATACCAATGTGGTAGCATGTCAGTACCACATGATTTCAATCAGTAGAACCTGCCATTAGCCTCCCATGTCCATCCAAATATGCTCTCTGTAAGCGTGCAGCGATAGTTCTCCCTGCTGGAAAATCAATCGAGGTTGTATCTTGTGTCTAACAGATGGGCTTGCTGTCTGAATCGCCTAGATAGACGGCGGCCAAGACCCTTTTGAAAGCTATCAATGCATGTTCCCCGACGGTAGGACACTCTATACAGGCGCTTGAAGGGCAACTCTTTCAGAGGGAAAAAAGGATCATGGTGAGACAAGAAAGAGCAATGTCCAGTTGTGTCCCCTTCAAATATCCATTAATTGCCCTTTGCTTATCCTTGCCAATTTTACCTGATTAGCCCTGTATGCACAGTTCCGGATGTATATCAGTTGCTTGTTACCCTAGGTAGATTTCGAAATTGGAACTCTCCGCTCAGACTAGCCAGTACGACGCGCCGTAGGATTTGATAATTCCTAACACATGCCACGTCCACGTGATCAGTACTCGATGCCGCCTTAGGAAACTACCTAGGTACTTCAAGTTGTCAGTCAAGCCACGGAATGGGCGATTAGTAATCACATCCCGAGGGATCTTGCCTGGCAGGCTCAGCTCAGCTCAAAGCTTGCTGAATCGCCAATATAATAATAACGATGATGCCCTGCGGCTCCGCTCGAGCCCTAGTCCACGTGTTATCAGCAGCAGCTACTGCACTACTGTACCGTACGGGCCGCGCCTGGACCTGGTCTATCGATCCACGCTTACTATACAACTACTGCGTACTAGTACTGCATACTATACATAACGCTCTGCAAGTCTGCACTCTGCAGCTGCAAGCGCAGCCACGCGAGCGCCAAGCACAGCGCACGCGGCAGCATGCGGTCGGAGTTGCCGGTTCGGTGTCGGGGATACTCCGTGTCTAACGCTCCAAGTCTTTGACATCATCATCATCATCATCATCATCATCATCTCCTTGGGACAAGGCGTGGTGCGGATGACGGTCGAGGGAGGGTTATGGTTATCCTGTCCTTCCCTACTGCCATGGGTAGAGGGAGATCATGATGCCTTAGGTATCCGGTCTGCTTACTAACTGACTCCTACCCCACCGCCTCGGCACGTGCCCCCACTGCCCGGCTCCCCGCTCCCCTTTCAACCACGGCACCCGGGCGGGGCACCTCTGCCCCACCGCCCGACCCCAACCCAACCGTCAACGTGACACGACGAACGGACGACCTGACCTCCAGCCAAGGCGTTGAGCGGTAAGTGGATCGGTCGGGTGTCGCATGGACATACTCCATCCGTACCTACGTGGTCACTAGGACGTTACCTGGACAGGGATGGAGGGAAGGGTAGGTGGCTTTTTCCGCTTCCAGGTAGCGGAGCTGCTCAGCTAGAGCCCGTTTGCGGATATGTGCGCGGTGGACCAGGCTTCTACGGCTGTACCCGGATGGGATAGTTGGGGCGAGGACCTGCGGGACGGGGACCTTGACGATGATGAGCTTGCAGCAGCAAGTAGCACCTAGACCATGTACTCACGGTACTGTGCCTTGGGGACTACCTAGAGGAAGGGATAGGATAGGCCCGATAGGGACATGTGCTGTGCGATACAACGGACGCATGTGACAAGAGATAAGAGGTGAACACACAGAGCAACCGAAATGTCATTCCTCGTTATCACACTATGTACTTGTGATACAGTATGCATAGCTATTTCCATTCATATAGATATATGCCCCCCCAGCACGGGAGGACCTAACAGGATCATGACACACCCGCCCACCCACGCGCTTCGTCGGTTACGCAGGTACAGGGAGACAGACGGAAGAAGAGGGAGATGAAGTGGAGGACGGAGATCGGGAGAGATAGGAGGTAGAGGGCGGCTTCAGGGCTGGACCGCTTACGCAAACAGCGCGTCGCCCAGCCAGATGCGCACGGTCTTGATCTGGGTGTAGTTGTCGAGGGCGTACGAGCCCAGCTCGCGGCCCAGACCCGACTCCTTGAAGCCGCCGAACGGGGCCTGGTAGTGGATCATGTTGTAGTTGTTGACCCAGACGGTGCCCGCGCGGACGGCGTTGGACACGCGGATCGCGGTGTTGATGTTGGTCGTGTGCACGGCGGCAGCCAGGCCTGCGGTCGTTAGTACCACGTCTCAGAGAGAAGAGATGAGAGAAGAAGACCTACCGTAGGTGGTGTTGTTGGCGATGCGGATGGCCTCCTCCTCGTCCTTGAACTTCTGCACGCAGCAGACGGGCCCGAAGATCTCCTCCTTGACGATCTTCATGTCCTCGGTGACGTTGGAGAAGATGGTGGGCTTGATGTAGTAGCCGACGTCGCCCAGGCGCTCGCCGCCCGTCTCGACCTTGGCGCCGGCCTTCTTGCCCTCCTCGATGTAGCCCATGATGCGGTCGAACTGCAGCTTGGACACCTGCGGGCCCTGGAAGGTGTCCTTGGCGAAGGGGTCGCCGACCTTGTTGGCCAGGGTGCGCTCCTTGAAGCGCTCGAGGAACTTGTCGTAGATGTCCTCCTGGACCAGGATGCGCGAGCCGGCGCAGCAGCACTGGCCGTGGTTGAAGTAGATGCCGAAGTTGACCCACGAGATGGCGTTGTCGATGTCGGCGTCCTTGAAGACGATGTTGGGCGACTTGCCGCCCAGCTCGAGCGTCACCTTCTTGAGGTTGCTCTTGGCGGCGGCCTGCAGGATGGTGCGGCCGACGAGGGTCGAGCCGGTGAAGGCGACCTTGTCGATGTCCATGTGCGAGGCGATGGCGGCACCGGCCACGCGGCCGAAGCCGGACAGGATGTTGATGACGCCCGGGGGGAAGCCCGCCTCGTGGGTCAGCTTGGCGGCGTACAGGCCGGACAGCGGGGTCTGCTCGGCGGTCTTGAGGACGACGGTGTTGCCGGTGGCGATGGCGGGGCCGATCTTCCAGGCCCACATCATCAGGGGGAAGTTCCAGGGGATGATCTGGCCGCAGACGCCGACGGGCTCGTGGCGGGTGTAGGTGAGCGAGTTGTCGTCGGTGTCGATGGTCTGGCCGTGGATCTTGTCGGCCCAGCCGCCGTAGTAGCGCAGGCAGGCGGCCGAGTGGACGACGTCGAGCCTGGCCATGCTGTAGGCCTTGCCGTTGTCGAGCGACTCGATGGCGGCGAGGATGTCGATGTCGCGCTCGAACAGGTCGGCCAGCTTGAGCAGCAGGCGGCCGCGGTCGGTGGGGGTGACCTTCTTCCAGGTGGTCTCGAAGGCCTTGCGGGCGGCGGCGACGGCGATGTCGACATCCTTCTCGGTGGCCTCGTGCACGGCGACGATGGGCTTCTCGGTGTGCGGGTTGATGGTCTCGAAGGTCTTGCCCTCGACGCCCTTGACCCACTCACCGTTGATGTAGCTGCTGTGGTTAGCCACGGAGCACGATCGAGAGGGGGGAATCGATGGGAGACTTACAGGCCCAAGGGCTGCTCGTACTTGAGCACGGGGGTCTCGATGGTCTGGAACAGAGCCATGGTGGAGGAGAGGGAGTACGGACTGGGGTATCACAAGAAACAAGGACAGAGGGATGAGAGGGATGAGAGAGAAGCGAGAGAAGGGAGAGGTGTGTCGAGCAGAGAAGGCTGGGGACGGGAGACAGGGACACGGTGGTGTATATATATGCGAGCTCCCCTCTTCCCCCCCCCCGGCGGGTGGAGCCCGGTGAGTTCATCGACCGTCTGCTGCGGGGTCCGCCACGTACGTCGTCTTCGTGCCTAGGCCTGTGGCCATCTGTCCGTGTCGTCTTGGCCGTCTCAACCGTCACGGCGGGCGGAGATCCCTGACATCACCGTTTCCTGGATACCCCCCGCGAAGCATCGAGATACCACCACAGATGCCAGAGGGCCAGCCGGTCGGATGGAACAGCCCGGGCTGGCGGAGAGCATCGAAACTGAAAGACACACTCTCCAGATCCCCGCATGCTCTCCGCGTCGTTTTCGTGGAGGTTCTGGTGGAGCAGATCCGGGGTCAGCGGGAGACGGGGACCTCGGGCGGCTTTGTCCCGGGGCTGCCGGTTGCCTCACCTGTTGTCTCTCCCGATCTCTACATTACCTGTTGCATCTCGAAGGAGATGTCTATGTCTGTATATGCATCTACATGTCGACAGACCCCATCTCTGCACAGGATGTGTGTAACATGCGCATCCGGGTCGACGGAGAGGGCACGACGAGAGCGATCCCGTGACCACGACCCCGCATGCCGTTCGGAGCCGCACGCCCCGAGCCGACCAGACGCGCCGGAGCCGACAGTCCATCATCTGGGGATCGACCATGGCCTTGCGTGGGAGGACGGAGAGTACAGTATGCTGCTGACGGAGAACAGAGGACCCGCGGAGCACGCTCTGGATCGCCTGCGGACACTGATGACCTCTGAGGCACCCCTGGCTCGAGGAGCGTCCGCTCCGCTCCGCCCGGACCAGTGATATACTTGGAGACCTCCAAACACCATCCCACGTCCACGTCCTCGGATTCCATCTCCTCTTCGGGGACAAGCTTACTGCCTCCAGGGTACCTGCCAGATCCACTCTCCAGACTCCAGCCCAGAAACCATCGGTCCCGTTCCCTGGCGTTGCGGTGGACATCAGAGTCGGCCCAACGGTCCGCGCGTCCATATAGACCCCGACACGCGTGCGGCTCCGCTGTCCCTTCCCCAGATAACGACGAGAGACTAGAAACCTGTCAGTGCACCGCTGGGGACCCTGCTCTCTGTAGGGTGGACTAGGCTGGACGAAACAGAGCCAATATCAAAAGGGGCCTAGAGTGTCTGAGTGCGGATCTATTCCGCGGGGGGGGGTTCACGCTTTCAGCTAACTGCCCCTAGACTATAGTATGCAGGGGCATGATATCATATTATATATCAGGGATACTGTAGGCCATACAAACGGATCGTATAACATTTTTTTTCCACTGCTTTGCTCACTGATTCTATTATCATTAAGACAATGATTGTTTGCTTTGATTGCGCTGTGCTCTACATACAGTAGGTACAGTACATGCACGGTACTTCTGCTGTGTCTTCTACAGCAACGGTCTAGCAGTCGATCGATCGGTGTAATCGATGATCTACTCGTCACATTGATTACTTTGGATGTCCACGGATACCTAGAATATAGATCCCCTACTACATAAGCACAGTAAGGGCAATGCAGAGAGTCATAAATATTTGCTTGCCTCCTATGTATGCAGGCAGCGTGTCTACAGCATCAACTAGACCACAAGTATACGGCATCGAAGATATAGATCACCTAGGTAGCTAGGTAGGTAGACAGTGGTGAATGCTGAATCAAGCTCTGCAAGGTGCAGGAGAAAAAAAAATCGCAGATCCTCTCCCATCGTGACAAGCTACCTACCTCATCCCGCGCCCTTACGCCTCTATGGAGTATGGTATCATCAATGGTACAGCGTACGAAGGCTACAGTACAAGCAGAGTACTCCGTACGGTACGGAGTAGGTACCCCGTAGGTATATAAACCCCCGCCCGACGGCGGGACGACATCCCTACATCCCGGGCCGGACCTAGCAAATAACATAACAGATGTCTCTGTCTTCTGGTTTGTTCCTGAGTTCCTCAGAATCTACAGTAGTTCGGCTTTATGTAGGCGTCGATTTCATCTCCCATTGCACCACCATCACCGCCACCACCACCAGTAGCAGCAGCAGCAGCCTTGGCAGTGATATTTCTCTAGATAGATGGGCAAGTAAATGATCTGTGTATCGACATCAACATGAAAGGCTGTATTAAAAAAAAAATCAATACTTACATTGTTTTTCGATCCCTCAAGACAGAATCGATATTAATTGTCTTCGATATAAAGCTCCAAGCCAGTGGTAACAGTAGACAAAGCGTGCTCATCTCAATTTACAACATGCCTGGCTACCCGTCCAGTGTCGAATCATACTCTAATGTCATACTCTATTGAATAGATATACATTCTCGGATTTTTTTTTCTTAGTGCACCCGTCCTGTCGTTAAAGCCCTTTATTAACCGTTACGCCATGAAACTGACGATAAGCAGAGAAAAGAGAAAACGCAGACTCTGGCAATGGTATCATCTATTCGTTGACAGCTGCGTGGTGTTTAGCTGATCAGAATATTAAACATCCCATGATCAACGCCGTAGATCCGAAAGTTTCGTTTAAACACGAGCCAGCAAGGAAACCCCAATGCATAGCATCTCAAGTCATCACATCCAGCTGCATCTACTTCCGTCTCGTACTTACAGCCGGCGCAGGCTCAAACGCATCGTCGTCATCATCGATATCCTCGCTCAGAACACTCGCGCCCCGCGTCGTGCGGCCTGCTCTCGTCCCCGTCCCCGTCGGGGCAACACTGCCGCGGGAGCTCGTCTGCGACGGAACGAAGTTGAGCGTCGACTGCGTCTGTTTCGGCTTCGCGGTGGAAGCGGCGCGCGCGGGTTGCCTCGACCGGGATGTGGAGGCCCCGAGAGTGGCGGAAGACGGGGCTGGGGATGGCGCGGTTCGTCCCGATCGACGGTTGCTCGTCGAAGATGACGCTGCGGTGCGGCTTGCGGCCGTTGACCGTGGCTGCTTGACGAAAAGGGCCTGCGAGTCGTCGTCGTCGGAGACTACCTCGGCTTCTTCCTCGTCGTTGTCGTTGTCGTCCACCATGACAACGTCCTCTTCGTCTTCTTCTTCCTCCTCCTCTACATCGGCCAGTCTTCGTCGACTCCTCGAGGATGCAGTAGCAGCGGCTTTCGTCGATGCGGCCCCTCTGCGTGAGGTAGTGGACGTTATTGTAGTTCTGCCTCCACGACCCCTACCACGACCGCGGCCAGCGGTGGCGGGTCGCGCGCCATCTTCCTCCTCTTCCTCCGCATTTGGATCGCGATCCTCGTTGTCGGAGTGGATCAGAGCACCTGGCTGGTCTTCCCACACGCCGTCCAGATCAGTATCCCAGCCATCGGGTTTGGGTTTGAACCGTTTCTTCCCTCTCGTCCGTCTCCCCATTCCCTTGGCGAACATCTCCTCCATCTCGCTCCGGTACTTGTCCATGGCGGCCCGGAGCGAATTGTGGGCTTCATCCTCGTCGTCCAGGTCGTCCCGATCAAGGGACATCAAATGCTTGATCTGACTCTCCAGGGATTCGTTCACGAACATCTCCATGGCATGCTTGTCGTCCTTGTCCACAAATTGCGAAACAGCGTCGTCGAAAGAATTCTGGGGGAGAATCGTGAGGGACTGCGCGGTCAGGAACTCCTTGACCAGCTTTTCGACCTTGATGGTATCAAGGGAGATGTGAGACATGACCGCCTCGGTGTCAATATCGTCCTTCTTGCGAGTAGTCGTCGTGGTCTTCTTCTTGCGGTAGAACTGCACCACGTCGTTGACATTGGCCACCTTGCCAACGAACCGATTCGAGAACCGCTGTGGGTTCTCGCAGTCGAAGCTCCCACCGTCGGGCGTAGAGATTTCGACTCGGAGACGGACCAGCGGCAAAGGGACTTCCAGCTCCTCGTCCTCCTGGTCCTCTTGCATCGAGAGCCACTCTGCTTTCGCTTCCTCGATCAACTCTTCGACTATCGACATGAGGAAGCGCGTCACCTCCGTGCGGTTGTTCTCCTTTCTGGCTAGCTTCTGAGCGCCCTTTTCCTGAGAGAGAACGATTTCTCTCATCACAAAGGGTCGCACGGTCTTCAACCGGATGGGCTCGCACTTGAACTCACGGCCAGTAATGCTAAGAATGGCCACATGTTTTGGGGCCGCCTCACCCGGTACCAGAGACGTGGCAACGGTGGATCCCGGCTGCATAACGTAGAATTTTGTCTCCGGGTTGAGACTGGGATGGATCTTACACTCATGCTCGTGGCCCCAGATCACCAGGTCGAGGAAGTCCGGGAGGAAAGCCTCAGGGAGGTAGCCGGTTTCGGAATGTGCATAGTGGTTCTGATGCACACACATCAGATTGAACCAGTCACTCTTCTGCGTTGACGGCTGGAAGAACTTGACCTTGCCATCTCGAAAAGTCCGAAAGAGCCGCTCGTCGCGGACGTTGCTCATGCCATAGAGCGCCAGCTTCGTCCTTCCCTTCTGGAGGAGAACCGGCTTGATCTGGATATTGTCCGACTCAGGTGTACGACCAAAGTAGTTGACCAAGCCGGACACCTGGAGCAGGTCGAGGGCCGCCAGATGGCCTTCACCCGACGGGTCATCGTGGTTCCCGTGGATGGAAAACACGGGAATGGCGACGTTGATGTCCAAATCCTCGTAGTTGACATGGTTGAATGCTCCCTGGAAGTTCTCGCTCGCATCGCTGAGCAGCTCCAGCTCGCAGGGCTTGTCGCCCAGGCAGTTCATCCGCAGTGAGCGGATCACCTGGTACATGGCCTTTCTCGACGGCTTGTTCTCGTGGAACAGGTCGCCCGCCAGAAGCACCATGTCCACGTCGCGCTCCTTGGCTAGACACATGACCTCGTGGAAGCTCTTCCAGCTGTCATCTCCGCGGATGGGGTCTCGCTCGTTGTAGCCGACATGGTTGTCGGTCGAGACGAGGATGCGGATCGTATCCGCATCTATTTACTGTTAGAACGAAGTAACAAGGGACCAGCGAGCTTCTTACCAGTAAGAGCAGGCATTTTAAATTAAAGTAGAAAGGACTGAAAAAGACTTGGATAGATAGAATGGAAGAGACGCTGAGGAAGGTGTCTGCCACTTGATAGCTGCGGGCAGCGCGTCGCCTGCGATGCTGCCTAGATGCTAAAACCGCAAAATATCACAACGCCATGGGTATCCGCCGTTTTCAAGTGGAAAACAAAGAATACGACTCTCAAGATACCACAACAGAAGAAGACGGAGGCATCTCTTCTCCTCACCGTCCGTCTTGCATCTCGCCTCGTCGCCTCTCGCGTTGAGGCGCGACGCGGTCACGTGACGACACACTTCCGACTCCCCGCCGCTCTCGTCCCATCCCACATCTCCCGTCGTCTCCCCTCCTCTTCTCCTCAAGTCGCCCTTGAGAACAGTTCTCTCGCGTCCGCGCAACGACCTACGCTGATATCTTCGACTGATCCAGACTCTCTGGTTCAGTCGCACACGCTCCCCGCTCTTCCCGTCCACGAACTTTTATGCAATCAGAGCCTACTGCGGTATCTCAGCAGCATACCTCACTAGATTCGTCTCCCGCAGTTCCTCTTGACGCTATCCAGCATGGACATGACCTCCGTGACCAGCTGGACTCCGGCCAACTCCCACCTGGGCACGCCGGAGACCGCAGTCGCTCCGTCGATGTGGCGGACGCGTCTTCTCTCGTCTATTCCGGAGAGGACGAGGGTTCGCCGCTGCGACGGCTGAGCTCCAATTGGTCCGCACAACTGTCATCAGCGGTCGACCGCGTGAGTCAGTATGAGAATTCCTTGACCCCGTCTCCAAGGAAGCAGAGCGAAATCGGTTTCAAAGTGGTCGCGTCGCCGAATAAGCCGCGCCTGTCAATTGAGGACTTCCCCAATGGTACGTCGTGCTCTTGAAATGTGTATAGTTCTCTGTTACTAATTCCCAGACAGAGGTCCTGACTCATATCCTTTCGCATCTTCCTCCCTCGACGCTGACCTCTATCTCCCTTGTATCGCGTCGCTTCCACAGCCTGGTGACGACGCCTCATGCCTGGCGGATAGCGTTCTCCCGTTATTTCCCTGGTCCACAGAGCGTGGAACCCGCAGGGAAGACTCGAAAGGGCCACCCGGATAACTTGATATCCGAGAAGCGCTTTTTCTCGAGGCTGACAGCGCTGGCGTCGTGGCGCAGCGAATATATCCTGAGGACCCGTCTGCTGAGATCTCTGTCTAGAGGCAAACCCGCGCAAATCCAGTCTCCCACGAAGCAGGGCTCGTCCCGCTCGGGCGGTGGCCAGAATGGAAGTGCTGTTGTTACTTACACGTCCCAGCTCCTCTATCCCGTCACCCATCTCGATGCTGCATTCGGGAACGATGCGAATAAGAAACAGCCACTGTTCATCCATGGCGCTGTTGAACAAGGCACTGCCTCTACGAGTGATCCAGCTGTAGGGAAAGTCGGGACCCGTTGGGGCTTGGCGGATCAGCAGATATTCCAGCACTTCGCTGATCTGTACCCGGGAGATGCGCAGTACGGTCTAGGCGCAGGTGACATGGTTGGTGTGCCCAATTCCATGGATGTCAGCCAGCTGTACGGCATGGTGTACGGCGAGGGATGTCCTCAGGGCCGTGCCTACTTCATCTCAACGGGTGAGCAGCGAGGGCGATTCCTGAGCGTCGCCGACTCCGGTTCCAAACCTCACCTTGGAATCCCGGCCATCAACATGATCACTACCTCTATCTGTTCGGTCTGGATTGCAAAGTCCTCGAACGTCCTGAAAATGACCAACGGTCTTGTTGGACTGCTGTGTGGGTCCTCAGCTGGAATACTGACGGCGTACTCTCTGGGTTCCAACCCTGCTCATGACAAGCGTTACGAACGCGGACAGGTCACCGCGAAGTGGGTGCTTAGCCCCGGAGTGCCCATTATTGACATTGCGGTTGACGAGAACTTCTCTGCCAGACGTCACTCGCAGCGCCGAATTTGGGCTGCGGTCCTGAACGCTCTGGGCGAAGTATTCTACCTGACGGACATACCCGTGCAGCCAGACGCCCCTCCCAGGCTTAATGCCGAGCAGCTCGACATGCTCGCTTGGAAGACCGGCAGGAGCGTCCGCTGGGAGCTGATTGAAATGACCCGACGTGTGGCACGGCCGGACCCGTTCAACAGGCAGCTCGTGGATGGTAGCTACAGCCCTCGGTCGTCCTCAGACTCCATGGGCCTTGACGAGCACCAGATAGCTGCCGAGACGAAGGAGATTGAGAAGTTCTTGGCGTTCAAGCCCAAGCACTTCCGAAAGGTGTGCGAAGGCTGGGACATGAGACGGAAGCTCAGGGTCGACTTTGGCGGCGACGACCAGCATGGCGCTGGCGAGTCGGTCGTCATCATCAACTGCGGCCTTGAGGAAGGTCAGACGGCCTCGGTTCGTCGCTTCACCAGAGTGAAGCTCAAGGTTGACCATGCGCCGACGTCGGAGCCGTACCCTAGAATTTCCGCTTCTAAGCCCCAGCAATCCATTTTTGGCGGTCCCAGCAGTTCTTCCTTCTCTCCTGTTGCGGAGAGTCCTGGAAGTCTACCTCCTTCAAGGGCATCCAGCCGTCTCAGCAACCCTGTCTCCTCCGTTGCGAACACCGAATGGCGCATTTCTGATTTCGTCTTTGGTGAACAGAAGTCCATTCAGATTACCGCAAGTGCGCTGGATAACTCGACTTATGCCCAGCTGACAACAGAGGAAGATCCGCTTCTTACTATGTCCGGAGGCTCAAGCGCGTCTTCAGCGGTGTCGTCGCCCATGCCTCACATGGGCCATCAGTCGTCGGTGTCGGAGGTCCCTGGCCAGCGGGCACGGTTTCTGGCTGTTGGCACCGCAACTGGGACAGTATTCGTTTGGGACGTGCGAGCCCCGACTTCTCGCAACGCGGAGATCATCAATTCCGTTTCGCCCCTTCGGGTCATCCACACGGATTCGCCGAAGATTTCCTGCCTCGCACTGACATCCCTGTATCTGGTGCATGGCGGGAATGACGGCCTCGTGCAGGCATGGGACCCCCTTGCCTCGACTACCCGTCCCATCCGCACCCTGAACTCGCGCTTCTCTTCGCGCGCTCGCCGTCGGCTGATCCAGGCCGAGGCGTCTATCCAGGGCGTAGGAAACAACTACTACGCGGCTGGCGCCATCTGTCTTGATCCTGACCCCACGGTTCTGAGGGGGATGGTTTCGCTTGGGACGCACCTGCGATACTGGCATTATAGTTCCTCTGCTGCCGATCAGTACAAGAGCAGCAAACGGCGACTCCGCCGCTCTCAGCGCGGTAGCAATACCTCGCCCGAAGGGCAGCGGTACACCAACTCCGGACGAGGAGCCCTCTGGGACCACATTGAGGACGAGGTAAAGGAACTGGAGCGGCAAAGGATCGCCGAGGAGAAGGAGTGGCGGCACCTCAGTGGCCGCTTCGGCATTGACTTGCTGGGGCCCGATGCCACTGAGGAGGAGCTTATCGCCTATGCGCAGATGCTGAGTGAAGAATCGTACGTCAGCGACGCACTGAAACGGAGGCAGGACGGGGGAAGTGACGCTGTGAGCAGCACCTCCAGCGATACCGTCGGACCGCAGGACAGCTCGTATGCGCGCGAGTTTTCCTCCTCCACGTCCCCCGATCTGGATACCGCGGACGAAGAGATGAGTCCGGAAATCGCAGAGGCCATCCGCCTGAGCTTGCTGGAAAGCGGCCAAGACTCGTTTGATCTGTCCGACACCGTTCCAGTCAAGTACGCCAAGGGCGTCAAGCCCAGCTGGCGTGAGTCTTCTCCTGACTATGCTGTCGCAGAGAGCAGCAGGCAGCAGGAGCTCGACGACCTCGAGTTCGCGCTGCAGCTGAGTCTAGCGGAGCAGCAGAGCCGCGAGCAGGCGGCGGAGGAAAATTTCCCTGCGCTTGGAACTCCCTTGTCGGAGAGCAAGCGCAAGGGGAAGGAAAGAGCTGTGTGAGGTGTTTCAGTTTAGATTTTGGGATCTTTGTTCACATTTGCAATCAGTTTTAGCTGGTGCTATTTTAATTTACCGGTTCTTGGTTTTGATGAGTTCTGAGTTCTGATGTAGTGGATTTCATTCTTGTTCTACGTCAGACTAGAATTGTGTATCTGACTCCGTGCAGCTCAGCATGGATATAGAATCAAGCAATTTTCGATTTAGAAACATCCGTCCCATACGTCATACATCGATTTAACAACTTCCATCATCTCCTTGGGTGCACCCGCGACTGTCAAGGCCTGCTGGCACATCCTATGGGCTCGTCTCCATCGCACATAATAATTCGGGCCTATATATAAACCAGGATATCCCTAGAGTCTGAGACCCTCGTAAATAGAAACGATACCGCATGACATATCGTCGGAAATAAATGTGCTTACTGTGGTTGATGCCGGTTGAAGTACCCGGTGCGCCCCATGGACAAGGAATCTGGCCAAATCCCAGTCTTCTGATGCTGTCCTTTAAGAATGCTGCCGGCCATCCTCACTGTCTTTAATGCGCTCTGAAAACTCTGGCATCATATAATACACATCTTGTTGATATTGCGCCTCTTTAGCAACAATCTAATATGATCATGCATGGACTAATGAGTCTTTTTTTAATAATAGGGATCACATAGGGTCATTTTTTTTATTGTTAGGCAGTTTAATCAAGAGTTACATACATGAGAACTTTCTTTCTGCCTGTCTATCAATTCAGGCAGCGCTTTTCAAAAAAGAAGTCTAAATGAAAATGAACCCAAGAACCTGGCCTCTGAGGCGACCAGTATCTGTATCTGTGTCTGTTGAGTACACTGGGTAATCTGCTGAGCTATATCAATAGAATGAACAAAGTGGACTTCAGGATGACCAGATCGATTTCATGACTATCTAGTCACCTATGGCAAGGTAATGGAGGATGATGAAGAAGAAGAACGGGAGTTTCAGGGAAGCCTTCAGGGCAGTGTTTCTACTAGAATCCCTTCTTTGACCTGCCCATAGCTATTCTAGGAATCCTCACTGGTTCTTTGAGCTTCATCACAGGTTTCACAGCTGTCCTGCCTCCTGAAATGTGCCTCTAAAGAAATCAGTGTACTTCTTTTGAGAGGACAATACATTCCTTTTGCAGAGTCAATATATGTTGTTTTGAGCTGAATTCAGGCATATGAGACCCTGCAGTGGATCTATGCAGGAACAGGCAGGTGGGTGGTCTCACTGTCTAAGGCCACCAAATTCTACATAATCTCATTGTGGAGACCTCCCTGGTTCCAGATTATGCATCTCGAGTGATTGTGTTCTTAAAAGACTGTGAAAGGCGCACCACCTTGTGCAAACTGTATATAGAAATGAAATTTCTACCTGTAGGACACATTGTACTTGGCTCTAGAAGGGAAAGGGAATCCAAGTATGTATTGCAATTGCCTCTCTGATGGTGTATGCATGTCTGTGCTGCAAGTCTCTTCTGTTGAAGTCCGAGGGATGGCACTATGGGTGCATATACATATATTGGGGGTGCATATATATATTCGCGTTGTCGGTAGAGGACGACACCTAACATGGCCAGCCAGTCACAAACAAACAACCAAAAACGCCTGTGTTTTTCATTACTTACTTACAAGCTCCGCCAGTGAACAAGCCTGGTCCATTATCTATCCATCTCAACCTATCTGCAGCGTACACGAATTTGAAGAAGGCCCTGCTCGCTTCCTTCGCCAGATAGCTCGCGGAAGATGAAAAAAAGAGAATATAAAGAATGCTAAGATAAACCCTACCAAGCACTCAAGGCCGGCTGGCCCAATGGTAAGGCGCTTGACTACGGATCAAGAGATTGCAGGTTCGAGTCCTGCGTCGGTCATGAGCGTTCACCAACTTAGTATCTTTTTTGTTTCCCGCTGGTTTGGGAGCGGAGCATGCTTAATCAAATACATTGACGATAAATCTGGAAATTGTCCAATGGAATAAAATCCATCACAATTGCAGACAGAATATAGGTATCCACACGAGCGGCAGATGACATAGTTCCCACTACTCTAATCAAAAGGACTTCCAATGACTCTGTTATTATCTGGAGAGTACATGAAAGTCAATTGCTCATTGGGAACTGGTGTGTGTGTTTGCCTGTACAATATGACAATAATGTCAAAATTTTGCAAAGATATTTTTTAAATTATATAAGGATCCCACACGAAACTTAACCTTCCACTAGATAAAAAAAAATAAAAACCACCAACAAAAGAAAAGGCAGGAAGAGACATCCCACAAGCCAATCTGCTAACAGCAATAAATAAAAATGAAACCGAACAAATCAACCCAACCCAGCACCGCATCTCATCTATGATCAACAATGACCTCTCGGCCGAGTTGATGTCACAGCGCAGCTTCGGAATCGGACCCGAGGTGTTATGGACCTTGCCATACAAAGACCGGATAATTATAGGACCGAGGGAAGGAACTGATCGGCACGTGACTGACCACGATCACCACAATCACTACGATCACTGAGATCACCAAGACCCAGAGAAACGGCATGTATATAATGACGCTCCTTTCAGATAGATTCCGACCCTCGTGGTCGACTCACATAGCAATTGGACATCCTACATTGCTAGTAACCCAAGGCCTATCGATTATATCTCTGCTCACCCCCTTGTTTTCTGTCTTCAAGATAAACCCAACGACCCTTCGGTCTAGCTGTTTAGGCCTGTCGTTACGAAGGCCGCGCTCCGCTCCGCACCGCACTCCTACTCCGACTACCATGTAAACGGTACCCGTTGCTCCGTACATGCGGTCGGGTTTCACCGTCCCGTCCCGTCCCGGGCCAGGAGTCAGATAAAAGATAAATCATAAACTAGTGCTCTCTCTCTCACACAAAAACAAAAAAAAGTTACAAGGCAGTGCAGGCACAGCGTAGAATATACCAAAAAGGGGATACCTAAACGCTCAGCCCTACCTTACCCCCTTACCCTCTTTGTTTAATAATCATAATACTGTATTGTTACTTATTAGGTCCGATCTGAACCGGAAAATAATCACCAATCGGATGTCTATATCCCACAACAATAATCACGACCTGCAACGCTACCGTCTCGTCGGTCTCAAGTCCCCCCCCCTTCTTCAGCTGGCCCCCATGTCAGGTCAGGTCCATAAATTACTGATAATGATGTAACATCACAATCAAACTCACAGGTCGAGTCAAACGTCTCAGGCAGACACGATGATACATGATAGTGATACATCCGAGACAAGTCCACCGTCAACAGCCCTGATCCCTCAATGATTAATAATAACAATAATTCCAGGGTCGCAGGGCACCGTGCCAGGAGCGGGCCGCAGGTCCGTTTCAGATTCCACCATCCCCCCCCCCCCCACAAAAGGCGTCCATAGACTCGATTGGGCAATTGCGCCAATTGCCCTCATTTGGGATGTCCCCTCTAGTATGATTACAATTTACGGATGAGACCCGACGATGATCGTGATCGTCCGATAATAAGATAGGTAGACTCCGCAATAATGACTTCAAGTCAGTCAGGTCTTCGGCAACTAAAATTCAATGCTCCCATGAACAGTGATGGCACCACTACAGTACAGTACTACTAATGGCGATCATGGCGCAGTTCTATCTACTAACCAGGTAGCACCGTAGATCACAGAACCAATGTCATCTACGATCACAACACGACAAAACGGTCGGCAGTTGCATTACCGATTGAACCGTCAATTAATAATCACAGCATTCTCAAAGAATCGAGAGAGAATGAAGAATATAGAATGCATATCTGCCGATTTGCAAAGCAAATAACTACAAGAACAAAAAGCAATCAAAATTCCCAGCCGTATTGGCATCCATGTCCACAATTGTCCAACCAGATCTATGGTCTATCTCTGTACAGGTAGCGAAGCGAAACATCCAGGAGATTTCCAGACAATGTACAGAGATGTCTTTAGCTGTTCTAACCTTAAACACCCCAAAATTACTGACCACTCACGGAAGACTCAGAAATTACCACACCATCGTCATAGCCGCGGTCACGACGGCGGCCAGCACGCTGAGCACGCCCGACGCGGCGGTCGCGCCGGCGGCGCTCTTCACGGTGTCGGCCATGGCAGTGCCGCTGCCGGACGAGCCGCCCGAGGTGTTGGAGCCCGGCAGGTTGGACTCGTCGTTGGACAGGATCTTGAGCTCAACGCCGGTGATCTCGGTGCCGTTGTGGTCGGTGATCTTCTGCGTGACCTTGGTGTCGGTGACGTCGACGATCTTGCCGGTGTTGGCGCCGGAGAGACCGTTGTCGATCATCTCCTGGATCGAGTCGAGCCGCGCGGGGATGTCGAAGGTGTTGAGGAAGCCCTTGGTGGTGATCAAGTCCGGGCTGCACTCGACGGGCTCGACGGCGGTCTGGGTCTTGTTGGAGGAGGTGATGCTTTTCAGGTCGATCTTCTCGAACTGGGCCTTGAGGTTGTCGTAGTCGACGAGCAGCTCGACGCTGCCGTCGTCGTTGACCTGGACCAGGCCGTAGTCGTTGGCCTCCTGCGTGTACTCGTAGACCAGACCGCCGGACAGAGCCTGCGTCATCTCCGGGCCGTAGATGGCCTGGACCTCAGTGAAGATGCGCGGCTGGACGTTGTTGCAACCGTACTCGGAGAAGAAGACGGGCAGCGACGCGTTGGCAAAGTCCTCGGTGAGGACGTCGTAGCCGGCCTTCTTGTAGCTCGAGTCGCCGCACCACGAGTACGAGTTGAGACCGAAGATGTCGGAGCGCGAGCTGGTCGAGTTCTTGATCTCGCAGGACAGGTAGTTGGCCGTGTCCACCAGGATGTCACGGACATCCGCGGCGGAGTAGCCGACGGGGATGGAACGTTCCGAGTGCTTGGCGATGTAGTCCTTCATGTCGCGTTGAACCGCCTGGACCGGTCAGCAGGTCTCCCCAAGAGAGCAGGAGACAGGAAACATACCCGGATGTAGGCCGGAACCAGCCTGGTGCTCTGCTCGTTGATGACCTCGTTGCCGGCAAAGAAGGCCAGGGTGTTGGGGTAGTTCTTGAAGGCCTCGATCATGCCAAAGACACGCTTCATGTAGACGGGGTTGTACGACTCCCACGGCGCCGTGCGGTCCAGGCTGCCGTTGGGGAAGGGCGAGTTGACGTCGAGGATGAGGTAGATACCGGCCGCGTTGAAGATGGACACGCACTTGTCGTGGTCGAGGTTGGGGTTGATGTTGTAGATGCGGATGGTGTTGACCTAGACAGGTCAGCAGCGGACTCACCAGATGAGAACGAAGGACATACACCCAGGCGCTGCATAATCGCAGCATCGCGCAGACAAGTGTCCGGGTCACTGAGGGGGTCCGTCTTGCCGTCGAAGCCGGAGGAGCCACCGGGCTGGTAGCTATACAGAGAGGAACGCATTAACCACGAAAGTACTCCCCGGCGGATGCGAGATGCTTACTCAACGCCAATGATCTGGAAACGGTCCCCCGTCACACTGTTGACAAAGTCCTTTCCGTCGACCTTGATCGGCTGGACAGCGACGGCGGTGGTCGCCAGGCCGCACAGGGCGGCAGCAGCAAGGATGCGAGAGCGGGACTGTGGCATGTCAGCCATCGTGTCTACCAGCCAGAGCACGGGGCCAGCATACAGAAACCATCTTGACTTGACCTGCAAGTGCTGAAGGCAGGATCTAGGGATGGGGAGGGAGCGAGGGTAGCTTGTACGGCACAAAGGAGTGGCAGCGCAAAAACGCGAAGCGACGAACGAGTGAATACAGCGGTTGGTGAAACAGCAAACGGATAACAACCGAGGGAGAGACTGAGAAGTAGGAGCAAGTTCCCCGGGAGGAAGAGATGAAGGGAGAAAAGAAGTCTGAGGAGGGAGAAGGGAGAGAGAGAGGAGAGGCTTAAAAGGGTCCAGGAGGTGCAGGGACGCCCTGGCCTGAGCCCGCGCCAGCCCGCGCCGGCTCGACCAGGCCGCACGCCGGGCACCAACCAGCGCAGTGCTTACGCCAGTAGATCATACGGAGATCGGATATAGACATGTCGCGTCTCATCAAACAGATCCATTGTCATTAACATACAGCACACACCGTTGCATGTGGAATACCGGCACCGGTGCCCAGACGGCCAGACACAACACAGCCATGGCGCCGAGAAAACCAAGTGGCCCGCCGCGCCCGCGGCCAGGGCCCGATGCAATGTACAGGAAGTATACACGGGACAAGTAGTGGAGATGGGGAGAGTATATCAGAGGCGGTTCGGGGGAGAGAGAGCGGTGGACGATGACCAGCCCACCGCCTAAGTATACTGGGTAAGAGGTTCATAGCCACGCCGTAGCAGGCAGGGGGGAGAGAGATGCCTTTGCAGGAACATAAAACCTGCGTCTATCGACAGGAGCAGCCGCTTACTCCACGCCGTGGCCGTCCGCGCTGCCGCTCTCGCCGGTGAAGGTGCCCAGCTTCAGGCCGCTGTCCAGCGCCACCATCTCCGCCAGGATCTCCAGCACGTCCTTGGGGACGGTCTTGTCGTAGATGGCGATCAGGTCCTTGGGCTGCGGGTAGACCTTGAGCGCCTTGTAGAAGGCCAGCGCGGCCTCGATGTTGTTGTTCCCTGCGGTCGTCAGCCAGACTCTCTCTGGTCAATGGGTTTTTGTCATATCGGTACCTTCAGCGCACAGGGACTCGCCCTTGGCGACTTGGCCCATGAAGTAGGCCTCCTTCTCCTCCAGGTCGGTCGGGAATCCCTCGTCCTTGGCCTGCGCGACGGCCCTCTTGATCGCCTCGCGCTGCTTGGCCCCCTGGGCCTCGACCTCCTCCTTGACGGCGCGGGCCAGCCGCCGGTTGTTCCTCTTGAGGGCCCTGCGGAACTCGGGGTCGGACTGTCGCTTGTAGTCGAACCACACTGCGTATGCTGTTCGAAGGGGTCAGCACCATCCGGCATCGAGAGAGCGCACAAGTGCGGGGACGCCATACCGAGGAGGCCCGTCAGGAGCGCGCCGGCCGACGCGGCGACCAGAGTCGACGTCTTCATGGCGGGAGGAGCAGCCTGGACGCAAACGTAGACAGGGGCGAGAGGAGCGGAAGCAGATGGATCAGCAGGCAGGCGATGATGGTCCTCTGCGCTCTTCGTCGCGAGCCTTGCGCGGCGATAATTTTGAGAGCTGGATCATCGTTGTTCCGCCTCGGAGTTTCTGTCCCACTTGGTGTGTCTCGACGTGCTCCTGAGCCTCACCACCGACCACGCCCATCACCATGCCCTGAGCAGATCTCCCCGACATCTCTCCATCTTCTAACCTGCCACTGCCCCATGGAAGGACGCGGTCTGACCCTGCGCCGCAGCAAGTCGCGACGCCCCCAGATCAGCGCCCCCAAACCCATCTCCGGCCCGCTGCCCGCCAGCAGCAACACCAACACCACCACCAAGCAGGCCGGATCGGGCTCCAGCGGCGCTCCCCAGCAGGGCACGCGCGAGAGGCCACAGCAGGGCGGCGCGACGTCCGATCTCGTCAAGCGGCGGTACTCCGCCCGCTTCAACCAGGTCCCCGACCTCTCCAATGCTCCGCCCGTCCCCAGCCTACCGTCACAGGCCTCGGGCGCCCGGCCGTCCACCGCCAAGAGCACGTCGTCCAGCTCGGGGCAGGGACAGCCGATCCCCGTCGATCTGAACGCCCTCAGGGATCCCAGTTTGCCTGTGGACAAATGTGAGTGACTTTCGCCGTTGCTATTTTGCCTAGGTTGGTATCAAATAGCCTCTCTAACAAGACTAGATGTGGCCAATCTGCTGGCCAATGCCACAGAGCAGGACATCCAGGACTACCAGGAGAACCTCCAGAAAGTCCGGAACCGCACGTCGACTGACCTGCAGCAGAATGTCTACCAGAACCGCACGCAGTTCATCAAGATCAGTAAAGAGGCGGAGAAGCTCAAGAGCGAGATGCGCACCCTCCGCAGCCTCATGTCGGAGCTCACCACAGCCCTGGGCCACACGAGTCTCTCCAACGGGACGAACCCCATGTCCATACTAAGCGACGACCGCGCCGCCGCCAAGAGGGCCAACCGCAGCTCGGTCGCGAGCCTGGAGAGCATGTGGAGCGTCCAGCTGCAGACGCTGTGGAAGACGGTCGAAGGGTCGCAGAAGTTCCTCCCTGCGGTGCCCGGACGGCACATCGTGCTGGAGACGGGCCATTGGGTCGAGCTGGACTCCGCCACGTGGAAGCCCAAGCGCCCGGTGCACATCGTGCTGCTGAACGACCACCTCCTGGTTGCGACAAAGAAGCGGAAGCGGGCGGACCAGAGCCAGGGCCCTGCCCCGACGAAGCTCGTGGCGGAGGAGTGCTGGCCGCTGCAGGACATCGACATGATCGACCTGGGAGCCAACCTCGGGGTGGGACTGGCCCGCGGGGATTCAGAGGACCGTGGAGTGAACAATGCCATCAACATCCGATTCGGGTCCAAGTCGTTCACCTACCGCTACGACCAGCGCGACAGTGCCGGAAAGAACGAGCTCCTGGCAACCTTCCGGAAGACGGTGGAAGATCTGCGCCGGGCCCTTCGCGCGGAGGCGGAGGCGGCGAGCAAGTCGACCGAGTCGCTCAGCTACCTCAGCCGGCACGCCTCGGTGCTGAGGAAGCCGGACCTGCTCGACGGCATGGACAGCACGCGGGACAAGCCCGAGGTGCGCATCGACGTGGACGGCAAGCAGCAGAACCTGCGCTGGGTCGAGGGGCAGATCGACGAGCTGGACATCGACATCGCGCTGCAGCACTTCGAGGAGGCCGTGTCCAACGTCGAGCGGCTGCGCAAGCTGGCCAAGGGCCTCAAGGGCAACACGATCGCGCAGGACGTGATCAACATGAAGGTCGACGAGCGGGCGAACAAGCTCGCGACAATCCTCCTGCGGGCCCTGGTGGACACGCATTCCTTCCTGATGGCGACCAAGACGAACGTCAGCTGGTTGAGCCGGCTGGGGTTCGAGGACCGCGCGCGAGAAGCGTATCTGAACGCGCGGTCGGAGATTCTCAAGAAGAGAGAGCGGTACGTCCTTAGACACCCTATCTTATCGCTACAGCCAAACTAATGACAAAAAACCAGACAATGCATCTTCGAAGGCGACCTCCCCCTCTACATCTTCCAAATCTCCTTCGTCTACTTCACCATGATCAAAAACACCATCAGCATCTACCAGCAGTGCTTCCCGCCGCCCATGGCCTCGGCCTGCATCAAGTGGGCGAAAGAGCACCTCGACGGCTTCAACGCCATCCTGGCGCGCCAGCTCAGCAGCGTCCAGCGCGGCACTGGCGTGTGGGACAAGTGCATGGACATCGTGCACGAGCAGGCGGAGCAGCTGACCGAGGTCGGGGTCGATTTTAAGGGGCTGATCGGGCGGGGGTTGGGGTTGGAGAATAATAATAATGGTGATAATGATAGCGGCAGTGGCGGTGGCAGTGGTATTGCTGCTGCTGGGGCGGGGGCTGGTGAGGAGCAGAAGGAGTAGATTTTTTATACTTTGAACTTTTACGTGCTGCTGCATACATGCATACATATCCATGTTAATGTCTATGTTCGCAAGATTGATGCAGTTATCTGATCAGGGGCCAGGATAGCATGGTTTGCTATGTGGATGTAAATACCAACACTGATTAATGAGCAGAGAATCAATCGAATCGATCTTTTGCTTTTTGCAATTTCAAAGCGCTCTCTGACCCTTGCCACAAAAAAAAATCCTGGAACATCACAATCACAGCCCTCACTCTCGCCCAATCAATCTGTAGCATGTAGCACCTAGCACCTTGATTGATCAATATTATTCATTTTGATCAATTGATCAGATCTGATCAGTTCAGTTTGGACCGTTCGGCGGAGCCTGCTAATAACATAATAACATATATAAAACATGAACATGACATAAACAAATATCCCGATATTAATCGTCACCTTACCTCAACCCCTGCAAGAAAATATAAAAATATACTGTAAACTTATTTATGGTAGCCAGGTTCCGATCGATCAGGACCAGAGCCAGAGAGAGAGTCCCGACTCGACTCAGCTCGACTTGGGGGACCCAACAGTGTTCAGCAACACAAACAGCGGACAAACAGACAGACAGACAGACGAAAATTCAGATAAGTTACCCACCTAACTCAACTTTGTTTCATTTTTTTTATTAAAAAAGTAGATATCTACACTGCAAGGCATCCACCAAGTAGGAGAATCCAATGGAAATTGTTCTGGAATGGGAGTCTTATTCGATTCTTATTATGATATGTACATGTATATGTACTTTGTCTTCCTCTGGACGGAGCAAGAAGGTACTACTGTGTACAGTACTATAACATAACAAGGACAAGAACAACACAACAAGACCACACCCACATTGCATTGCATTGGATCACAGAGACAGATTATGGGATCGCAAGACAACATTTTTTCCCAACAGACAAAGACAAGCTGGGCTAAGTCCAGATAGGGGTAAAGCAGAAACAATCAGGGTGTACTGTACAATGTGATTGGTAATATATGCTTTATAGAAACATCTGTATCTCCTCTCTATTTATTTTCGTGTATGCTATGTCTATGCTCCGACATGGCGTGACATGACATGATCTTCCGAGACCTATGTAGACAAGAAATGCAATGATATACACATAAACACCCATATACAGTTCAAGCCTCGTACAAAACCAAATCCACAGACATGAATGGCCAAATCCATAGATACACACAGGGGAAGGCAACTAGACAGTCGTATACTCATACACCACCTCGTCCCTCTCGGCGGGATCGGTCCCCTTCGCATCCGACCGGCGTCGGTACGTCTTGCGCCCCTTCTTGCGCAGCTTCTCCGGGTCCCAGATGATGTCCCACGCGTCGACGCTCATGGTGCTGTCGTACTTGAGCACGCCGAGGCGGAAGTCGAGCGGCTCCGAGGCGCCGACGGCGCCGACGTCGTTGGAGACGGCGCTCTCGGGGGACGGCAGGCGCATCCAGTGGCGGACGCAGTCCGGGATCTCGTCCTTGACGTGGGCGATGATGAGCAGGGTCTGCTCGTCGGAGAGGCCCGGGATGCGGGCCTCGGTGCCCTCGGAGAAGCAGTCGGTGAACCAGGTGTCGAGGTCGCGGTTGATGCGGCGCGTGGCGGTGGACGCTCTCTTGCGGGTGTTGCCCGCCTCGAGGAAGTGGAAGCACTTGAGGCGGAGGGACGGGGGCATGCCCGAGAAGGCCTCGTCCAAGATGATCAGCTCGGGGCGGTGGATGACGGCGCGGAGGAAGAGGACGAGGCGCTGCTGCGCGAGGCTGAGCTCCGAGAAGCGGATGTGGTCCGCGTACTCGATGTCGCTCTCCAGGGGGATGTATTTGATACTAGGGAAAGGGCCGGGGGTGGGTTTCGGGATCTTGGGGAACATGTGGGCGACGCTGGGGACGGGCTCGGGCTCCTTGTCGGCATTCGGGTCCAGGTCGCGCCTGAAGAACCGCAGCGCGGCGCTGACGTCGAGGTCGCGCTCGTAGTTCATCTGCGGCTTGGACAGGAAGGTCTCGGCCCAGGCGGACTCGACGGCCTCGCGGATGGTGAGATGGCGCGGGAAGAAGGCGTGGACCTCGGGAGACGAGTGGCCGATGCGCTTCTGCAGGTCGAAGACGGTGATTGCCGGCTTGCCGGGCTCGGGCAGACGCGATCGGCCGAAGAGCTTGATGGGGAGGCCGTACGCCTGGGGGTGGTCGGACGTGATGAGCGACAGCAGCGTCGTCTTGCCCGAGCCGTTGGCCCCCAGGATGGCCCAGCGCTGGCCGCGGCGGACTTTCCAGTGCAGCCCGTCGCGCAGCTCGCCGTTGACCTTTTGCTTCCAGTTGCCCAGGACGATCTTGTCGCCGTACTTGACCTGCACCCCGTTCATCTCGATGATCGGCTCGCCGCCGCGCTGCGCGACCATCTCCAGGAGCGTCTGTTTCTTCCGCGGCAGGAGATCCAGGTCCTGGAGGAGCTGACGGTCGAGAAATCCATCCTCGAGGTCCTTCAATGCCTTTAAATAGATAGCCTCGTCCTTGGGAGCGACGTCTGTGCTCGCTCTTTTTGGGACGGGAAGAGTCTTCCAGACATTGAACACCCTCTCGACCTCTGACCTGGAGCCCTGCGTCAGAACGCGGTGGGAGTTACCCACGATCAGAAGATGGGTGATCCAGTCCGGGATTTTGTCCTGCGGGCGCAGGGACAGCAGCAGTCGGGGCGCGCACCTCTCCGCGAGACGCTGGAGGAGGGCGGAGATGCTGTTGACGGTGGCAGGGTCGAGTCCCACTGGAACGTGTTAGCATTCTATTCTGTAGAGAGATACATACATAGTAGATGGATACTTACTAAAAGGCTCGTCCAGAAGAAGCAGCTCCGGCTTGCCCAAGATAGCCTTTGCGATCCGCGCCCGTCTCGTCTGGCCGTTGCTCAGATTGGCCACCGGCATGTCCAGCAGCGGCTCGAGCTTCAGGTCACGGATGACCTGCTCCAGCAGCGCTTCGTCGTGGACCGTCCCCTCCTCTTCGCCCGGCAGCGGATTCAGCGACGTCTGGCCCTTGAGGTACTGCCGGACCGTCCAGTCGGTCTCCTCCCGGCGGCTCTCGTACCTGGCGCTCAGATAGGCACCCCGGGTGCCACCGGTGGCCTGTGAGCCCTCCCCGCTGAATCCCACGTACTGAATCGCATGGCCGGGGAACCGTAGCTTGGGATCCTTGGCGGCGATCTCGTCGGTCAGGAGGTAGGGATAGGAGCGGGCGTCGGGCGGGATGGAGATGTACTGTCCGCGCAGGATCTCCAGCAGCTGCGTCCTCCCCGGCGCTCCAATGAAGGCCCAATGCTCGAGCTTCCGGCCGCTCGTGTCCGAGGGCAGGACAAAGTCGAGCTTCGGGAACAGGGGCGGGTTGCTCTCCTTCTGCTTCGAGTCGGCCTCCGGGCTGGGATAGCTGCGGTAGAAGGTGCCGTTCTGGATGCGGATCAACGGCGGCGGGGAGGAGAAATGGCGGACGGTGCGGTAGAGAAAAGAGGCCCTCAACGACCTGGCCAGCAGACCCGGCCGGGGGATCATGCCTGGCACGAACATCTCCTCGTCCTGACTCCTCACTCTCCTCGTCTTGGCTAATGTCGTGCAGATGCCAAGACGGACGACGTCCGCAGGGCTGGGCCACGTGCGGTCACCTGACGTCACCTGATATCCCCGGTCTCCGCAGGGCGCCGATCATAGATCTTCCTCAACTGCTGTCAACGCCTACGGGACCGCATGTCAAGAGGAAAAATGAGGAGTCCATATCCGGCTGGTCGCAGTCATGCTTCTTGCTTGAGCGGCCCAGACCATGCCCGAGAATGGGGACTCGTCCCAGGCCGCCAGCACGGCCGGCATATCAGGTCCCGGCCGTCAAGAAGGGCCAGCCCTCATGCTGACTGGTAGGGCCATCCAGGCCTGCGATCGATGTCGATTCAAAAAGGTACGTCCTATGGCCTTGAATTAAAGGGTTTTGTTGAGTTTTATGCTAACGAGATGCTAGGTTCGGTGCGATGGCGCTATTCCAGCTGTAAGTATCTATGTCATTTACTTATTGTTCTTTTTAGGAGAAAGAAAAAAAATTCAATATCTATTCATCCCATTGCATCTCTGTCGTAAGGGCTAAATCTAACTGACTAAGTGTGGAAGATGTAAGCGCGCCGGCCTGGAATGTCTCACGACGGTGAAACTGAGCCGCAAGTCGTACCCCAGAAGGTAAGTCTTTCTGGTGGAAAGCTCGAACAGGGCTGATCTGGAACAGCTACACCGAGTCTATCGAGGAGCGCCTGAGGCAATTGGAAGCGGAGGTGCGCCAGCTGAAGAACTCCAATGACGCCAAAGACAGGCGCATCAGGGAGCTCGAGGCTGCCGACAGGTTTGCCTCTCGACCTGCGTCAGTCTCTCAGCCAGGACCAACATCCGTGGCGATGAGACGCCATGACGGGGCCTGGAAGAACGGCCCCAGACCGTCGACGGACGAGCCGCTCTCGCGCGAAGTCGGTCGCATGAACCTGGACCGGCGCGGGACCGGGAGATTCATGGGATCTTCGAGCGGCATCTTCTTCGTTGGGACGGCAGAGCAAAGGCTCGCCAGCATCAACAAGATGTCTGCCAAAGTCGGCGATGCGTTGCTTCGGGTAGATGTTGACGACCAGACCGTGCAGTATCCTCTCCAGCCCCAGCTGGAGGGCACAGAGACATCGGTTGTTCTGCCTCCGAGAGAAACCGCCGAAGCATACATCGACAACTGGTTCGATGCCTGGAAACACATATTCCCCATTCTGCATCGTCCCAGCTTCATGAAGGCGGTAGACGATCTATACTCCCAGCCGGTGGAACTCCGTGATCCGGCCTTTCTTGCACTATTCTTCCTCGTTCTGGCCCTTGGATGCCGTCACTCTGTTCTGACGGGTATGATAACCGGGGGTATTCTGAGCGTCGAGAGCACTGGCGAAGACATCGATCTGTATTGTCAATCTCTAAAATTTCGAAACAGCATCCTGGCTCTTAACAATCTCATGACGCTGCAATTCCAGGAGCTCCTGACTCTGTGGTATTTATATACTGGCAAAAGGAGTCTGGCTTTCCAGATGACCGGCAGCATGACGAGGTTGGCCCTGGAGCTGGGTCTCCATCGGCATACGAGAAGATTTCACTTTGATCCGCTGACAACGGAAATGCGCAAGCGGACGTTCTGGATCTGCTATATGCTTGACAAGTAAGAGCTACTCTAGACAAATGCCGCTTCTTGGCTGACTCCCCCAGCTTCCTTTCGGCCATCGAAGGGCTCCCCAAGTCCTTTCGAGACCAGGACATCGATGTCGAGCTGCCGTCCGACGTGGACGACGATTTCGTCAATGAGAAGGAGTATCTGTTATCCCTCCCTGGCGAGCCAACCGGGATGCTTCTCTTCCTGTCCCTCGTCAAAGTTGTACGGGTCCTGTCCAACACCCTCGAAATCCTCTACACGACAACAGACCGCAGGCAGACGGTCACCAAGATCAAGACCATCGATCGGCTGCTCGACCAATGGGCGCACACTCTCCCCGATCATCTGCAGCTCGATCCGGCTGCTGTTGCGCAGCCGCCCTGCGACGATGCGCGGATCGAACCGGCTGTTGCGTTTCTTCATCTGACCTACTCCTACGTCCGGTTCGCCGCCCATCGTGTCGCGATTTCGTTCCACCCGACGACTCCTCAGTACCGGACGTCGCTCCTGAAATGCATGGAGATTGCAAGGGAGCTCATCTATTTGAACTCGCACTGCCAGCGCCACTTGCTCGTCTTGGACGTGAACCCGGGGTCGCACGTTTATACCCTGTGGTCCTGTGGATTGATGTCCCTGTTCGGGCTGTGGGAAGTCAAGACAACAGAAGGGTTCGATGTCAACTCTGATGTGGAAGAAGAAGCAAAAGCTGCGGCGACAACGTGTGTCGAACTGCTCAAGTCCTTAGTTGCGTCTAGCAGGGACGAGCAAGTCAGGGTTGACAACCTTGTGGACATCATTACCGCAACATGGCCTGACACGGCACCTGGAACTCAAGGCCCTGAAGCTCAACAATCGCAATCTCAGCCCGGAGTGTCCGATCCGTGGCCAACGACGACAGCACCGCAGCCGAACCTAAGTCTCCAGCAAGCGCCCAGCGAGCAGGCATCAGGCCAACCGACCCCGTTCACTCAGCTCCTCCAGCCCATGTTCATGGACCCGGCCGCACCTGCACCTCCATCTCAACTACCTCATCACGACCCAGTACCTTCAACCTCTCGCGTAAATTTCCATTCCCAATCCCAATCCCGCCTACAATCACAGTCCCCAAACTTCCCCCGTATAGATACGCCGGCCACGGCATCCCCACCCATGATGATGGAGGGCTTCAACATCGACTTTAGCAGCGCTTTCTCGCATCCGTATGAGCGCTTCCAGTCCAGCACCTTACCGCCTGCGAACAGCAACTCAAACGGAATCCCTACTATGGACTCCGCCCACTACTACCAGGGGCAGCAGCAGCAAGGAAATAACACAGAACAGATCTGGGACGACCCCATCTTCAACCTGGCGTCCATGATGCCGGCGGCACCGCCGGAAGGGAACAGTCCTTGCTTTACGATTGGAGAGAATCTAGATGCGTCCCCTACGGAGAACGATGGACAGAGACAGCCCTCAAGCTCGAGGAAGAAGAGGACGAGGGCGGATGTGGATTCTGAGTTCTAGTCTAGGAGGGAAGTCCTATGTTGATATATATATATATATCACTTTATCCTGCTTTATTCATCAAGTTATGACCGATGCACGGTATCTTAAAGGACTTGTACAGTTACCTGGACGGCGGCCGATGGAGGAAGGAAGCATTAGCACTGTACTACTGAGGGAAGTCATGTGTTCGTCAGAGGCCACTTAACTAGACGTGCTCACTTTTCTTTCTGGGCTCATCCAGCTGGGTAGTTGAGTGGGTATATCCATGTATCATATGTACAGAACATGAATATCATGCTGGTATAACCAGAAAAGCACAGCACCTAGAAGCGCTGATGCATGCATGTATGTATTTCCTAAGTTAGGTATGCACATCTCTATCCATAGCAGGAACGGGAAACCCTATCTATATATACTAACAACACCCGGATACAAGGGTATGTATGTGCAGCACACAAGCTATACTATACTATACTGTAAAGTATGTACTTCAGCGACGCCTACCACCCTTCCGCTTTGTCCAAAAACGCAAACTCGTCGCCGCCTGCGGGGTCGTCGCGCCCCAGCTGCCGCGCGAGCTCCCGGACCAGCGAGACGGTGCCGCGCACCTGGGCGCCGGACGCGCCGAGGTTCCTGCTTCCGAAGAAGTGGCTATCGCAACAGTACATGTATCAGCATGATTATATATATGTACATGGGAAAGGTAAAAGGGGAAAACATACCCCTTCGCCTGCGGCGCCACCCCATCGGCCAAACAGCACACAAACTCGAGCAGCCCCGTCTCCGCGTCCCCCACGATGGACGTCTCCGCCATCAGCTCGCCGTAGATGCTCGCGACGGCGAAGTGGTCGAGATCTCCTCCGGAGGAGGCGGCCATGGACGCGAGCACGCGGTCCGTGTGGCGGGCGTAGATGCGCGCGAAGAACTCCTTGCCGCGGGCGTGTTTGGTTTCGGGGGCGAGGGGCGCGCGGAGGGAGGTGTCTGCTGTCAGGGTCGGGAGGAGGTGCGGCGAGTGGGATGCGAGGGAGGAGTGGAGGGCGAGGAGGCCGTTGATGCCCTTGGTGTCTATCAGAAAAGTGGTCCATGCGGATATGATATGGTAGAACATTGTTCATGCAGGTCAGGAATACTACATACCCGTGGAAACCCGACCAAGACACTCGCCTTCAGACACGCCTCGCGGATCCTCCGCGCGACTGCGATCTGCTCGTCTTCTGTGCTGCGCCCACCGCGCATCAAACGGCTGATATACGCCCACAGGTCGCCCACGCCCGGCTCGTGGTGAAACGCGAGCAGCGCGGCCGCCGTCATGACGTACCAGATAGACTGGGTGCCCGTTGGGCTTTCATCGAGGATCATCTGCGAGAGCTTTGAGAAGTCGAGGTCTTCTCGTGTTGTTCGTGTCTGCTGAGTGTTGTCTGTGCTCTGTTCTTCTGAAGAGCTGGATGACGATGCGGTCGATGAGAACGACGCTGATTGCTGTCTTCTGCTGAGACTGCGACTGGAGACCCTATCTTCGAGCTTGTGGTTCGGGGGTCCCAATGGCGGAGACGGAGATGTAGATGTAGACGAGAAGCCGCATTTCTGATACAGAGACAGCAGCACCCGCAGGTACCGCGACATGGCTGCGCTGCTGTGATCCACCCCTCCCTGTCTAGCAGTATTTAAACCCGCGATGGCTCTGGGTCTGGCTCTGGCTCGTCCTGGACCTGTCGTGTTCAAGCCTCCCGGGCAGTGTAGAAGACGACGACCAGCGCGCGACGCACAGCGCTGCGGGGGAGACACGCACCGGATCAGGAGCTGTATCTGCGGGGCGGTCGGTTTCGGATACGCGGTCATCTTCGTTCCCTGAGTGTGTGCTGTCAATCCATAGAGATATATGACTCTGAAGAGATATGCCTGGTGTATTTACCCTCGGAGGACGCAGCCCGAGGCGGAGGCGGAGACGGAGGCGGTGGGCGGCGCTAGGCCCGTTCCGGCGCGCGGGCTCGGCCGACCGGCGGCGGGGCTCGGCGGAGCGGGAGCTTCCGCGCCAGCGGGGAAACATCAGGGACTATCACTGATATCTTTACTTCATTGCCTCAATGTGGTCAACTTCACGTCGAACCTGTAAAGCTATATAGCAGTCTAAGAAATATTCAACTATCGAATACCAACTCTCAGGAATTTTTAACCTTTCTATATAAATACAACATTCTTTGATCTACAAAATCATATTCCAACGAAATAGCCGATCAATGACGCGCTGCTGACGCTGTATGATGGATACGGAAATGGTATTCAGACCTCCATGTCAGCCTTCTTCTTAATCAATGGAAAAGGGCACGCAGTGCAATGACTGCCGGAGCCCTTCGCACTTCTTTCAAGGCTGCAGAACATGGCACGAGTCCTCGAAGAGCCACGGTCGTACGCACCCCGCAACGTGCATCTATACAACGATGCTGGACAGTACCTAGGTGGTCAGTAGTCCTCTCCCATCAAGCTACCTGTCCCAGTCATATTGTTGGAAATTTCTTTGACCTGTTGACTTCTTGTGCCAGGCCTCTACGCCGATCCGAACAGTCCCCACGTGACAAACGCAAACATCTACCAGATGTCTGAGCTATATCTCGACTTCCACAGCGCTCAATGGACTATATACAGGCTGGACGAGGATGGGTCTACCGGAGAAAAGATTCCGAGAACGAGATCGCCTGTTCGGGAGGGGCGTTACATTATTCTAGACCATCGTATGTACCACTGTGCACTTAGCTCAGAGAAGACTTCTTTTTTGGGTATTTTTTTTTTTTTTGCTAACCAAAATATGAATCCAGAGGGCCAAGGTATCCCTGTGGATCTAATTGACGAGACGCCAGTTCGCCGTGTCGTGACCCATCAACCCTCCACCCAGAGGCTTTCTCGGACCGTATGATGAAGCATATATTCCTTCGGCACTTTGAAAGAATGATACAGGACTAACAGGTATATGACATAACAGCAAGTGCATTTTCGAAACGAGCTGAGAAGACGTGACGGTGCTTGTGCTATTAGTGGAGTACAAGGCATCTTTAACGACCCATTTCTGTTTCTACAGGCAGCTCATGTGTATCCGGTTGCACGCCAGAGTACATGGGAGCGGAACAATTACATGCAATGGATCACCGATACCACCCCCGCTTCGAGAATTGGCAGCAACAAGCTATACTCGATCCAAAATGGGCTCCTACTCAGTCAGAACGTTCATAGCCTTTTTGATGGCTTTGATATTTCCGTGAATGTTGATGTATAGATCACATCCCCCGCCCACTTCGTTTCCTAAGTCGTGACAGTATAGCGGTGAACTGACTCTACAATCAATAGGACGGCTACAAGGTTACATGTTTCTCCAACGACCCGCTTGGAATTGGCGGGAGAACGCTCAGCCAAACAGCAACAAACCCTGCAAACGCGAACGATCGAGTCAGCGACCGAGTTCTCCGCTGGCACTTCCGCCAGGCGGTCCTGACTCACATGAAAGCTGCCGGCCAATCACCCTTGGAGCGTGATTTCGATGGCGAGGACGACGTGGCGCAGATCATGGAAGACCCTCACGGCGCGGAAATCATGGAGCTGGAGCTCTTCACGCGACTTGGCCCGTATACTACTACCCAGGTTAGCATCACCGCGGAGTGAACAAGCACGCTCTTGAAGAGATCCCGACGACATTAATGAATGACCCATATGGCTTACTTCTGTTCTGGACAGGATCTTCCTTCGTCATCCGACTCCGAAAACTGAAAATCTTTTTTTTTTTCCATTTTTTTCCCCCTTTCTCTTTCTCTAGGATGAATGAATGTAGTTACGGGTTCTTGTGTTAAAAGGGGTTCCAGATCACAAAATGGAAATCATGTTGACGAGGCTGTACATACAAATACATACATATCTAGGTAAGGTAAATTGACTTCAGATAAGACGATCCCAGAATGAAGAAAAAAAGAGATCTAGATCTCTATATATACCGATTGTCATATCTAAGCGTAGCATAGCTTAGCATAGCATACAGCATCACGGAACAGTCACGTCACATGGATACGAAGATAAAATAACAAATCACACCAGACGTGGTCATGTCGACGCCTTGCCCTGTCAGGCCACCGACCACAGGCCACGGCTACAGCTGCGCCTTGTCCGGCCAGTACGTCCTGACGAGGTCCTTCTTGTTGACCTTGCCCATGGCGTTGCGCTCGATGGCGTCGACGACCTTGAGCACGGTCGGGATCTTGTACGGCGCCATCTCCTCCCTGAGCAGGGCGCGGAGGGTCTGGAGGTCCAGGGGTTCCGTCTGCAAACCCAGTCAGCCACGACATATCCTGTGTATATATATATAAAAAGAAGGAAAAAGAAGGAAAAAAAAAGAAGGATACTTACTCCCGGCCTCTGCTTGACCACGGCCGCCACGCGCTGCCCCCACTCCTCGTCCGCCAGCCCGACGACCGCGACCTCCTGCACCGCGTCCAGCGCCAGCATCTTGCGCTCGACCTCCAGCGCGGAGATCTTGTAGCCGCCGGACTTGATCAGGTCGACGGACGCGCGGCCCTGGATGAAGTACGCGCCGTCCGAGGCGCGCCGGCGCGCGACGTCGCCGGTGCGGAACCAGCCGTCGGGACTGAACTCCCTGGCCGTGGCCTCGGGACGGCGCCAGTACTCCAGAAACACATTGTCGCCCTTGACCTCGATGATGCCGTCCTCGTCCGGCGCGTCGATGACGCGCCCGGTGTCCTTGTCCACCAGCCGCACCTGCACCCCGGGCAGCGGCCAGCCGACGCTGCCGTCGATGCGCCTCTCGAGCTCCAGCCCGCAGGAGATGGCCATGCCGATCTCCGTCATGCCGTACCGCTCCAGCAGCGTCTGGCCCGTGATCTCGAGGAACCGGTCCCGGATGGGCGTCGGCAGCGCCGCGGAGCCGGAGACCACGAGGCGCAGGGCGCGCGCGCCCTCGCGGGCCGCGGCCTCGGCGTCGGTGGCGCGGATGTGCGCGTCGAAGTAGTCGACCAGCTTCGAGTAGATGGTCGGCACGGCGAAGAACATGGTCGACGAGCCGACGTCCTGCCAGCGGGACCAGGTGGTTTGCGCGTCGAACCTGGGGTGCATCTCGACCGTGGCGCCGGCGAGGAGGGTGGCCGTGAGGCCGTTGATGATGCCGTGGACGTGGTGCAGCGGGAGGACGTGGATGAGGTGGTCGGCGGGCGTGTACTGCCAGGCCTTGACGAGGCAGTCGGCCTGGAAGGTGATGTTCTTGTGGGTGGTGACGCAGCCCTTGGGGTTGGAGGTCGTCCCGGAGGTGTAGATCATCAGGGCGCGCCGCGACAGCGGGCACGACGGGTGGAAGGGGGGAAGAGAGATAGAGGCCGCTGAGTCCTGCGCGGCGAAGGGCGTCAGGGTCATGAAGGGGACGCTGCTGACCTGCTCGCGCAGGGCAGCCCCCTTTTCTTCGAACGAGGGGTGGATGATGATGAGCGACGGGTCCGAGTCCCCGACGGTGTAGAGCAGCTCTTTCACGGGGTGCGTGGTACCTAGTCATGTTAGCAACCGACCTCGATAATGATTTATATATGTCTTGAACATATCAATACATACACAGCGGCACACACACTCCCCCCGCCGCCCACACGGCCCACTGTGTAACGACGTAGTCATAGCCGTTGGGCACGAGGAACGCGATCCTCCGCTCCTCGAGATCCTTGACAGCCTGCAGAGCCAATTCCTCGAGAATCCGCCTCTTCAGGGCCGACACGTCCGCCAGCAGCTGGCGGTACGTGAAGCTCTGGCCCTTGGTGCGGTCGATGACGGCGATCTTGCCGGGGTTCTCGCGTGCGTGTCGCCGCGCCTCGACGAACAGCGGCAGCGAGGGGATCTCCTCCAGATCCGGCGGTGCCTGGGACGACTCGCGCGAGCAAGTCAGCAGTCTGTAGGTCAGGAAGGGGAGCGAGACGGGGGCGACGAGGGCCCCGGGCGGACGTCCAGCGGGGCCGGCGGCGCGACGGAGCTCCTACCGTCATGTTGGCAGACTTGGATGGAGTTGTCACGGGTGAAGCTTGCCAGAAGCCTGTCAGCGACAGCGATGGCCGTCACACGCGGCAGCGCAGGCCATGGCTTGTTATATCGCTGCGAGAGCGAGGATCGTCGTCGGCATGGCGGATGCCGAGCTCGTCGGGCGGGGTCCGCGGGGCCTCGGCGGAGCGGCCGCGCTACCTGCTCCGAGAACTTCTCCCATCCTGACCTCCTCGTCCTGGACGTTCTCCTGGCAGCTCGGGAGGCATCCGACTGACAGGCATGCTGTTTTGATGGCAGTTCCACGATCTGCTGGTTTGCAGGCTGACACAGCGCGGTCCTCTCGATCCAGAGTCCGGCTTTCCCCGCATCCATGGAGACGGCCGGCGCAACCCCATGGGGTATGGGGTTCCCTCCCCGCCATCCTACGGGAAGATGCCGCATGTGGGTATCCATGATGACGGAAGCCAGGGTGAGCGTTGTATTTCGATTTTAACTCGCTATTTTCCCTGTCTTGACTCGAGCTTTGTGCATATCCGGGGGATATCCGATCTCCTGGATGAACTGCCTGGATTGTGAAATTGTATTGAAATGTCTTTTTTTTTTCCTTGAAAGAAATGTCTCTGCCGACCTCTCCTTATTCAATTTTATTTTTTTTTGTCGGAAGAATATCCCAATATGGGAGAAGCCCACTCCGGGACCTTCATGCTTCCTTTTCTGATCCCAGCCAGCAGCAGGCAGCGTCATCCATGATCCACGTCTACAATGGACCGATGGGCTGGAGCAGGGCCTGCAGAGATCCCAAGACTTGGATTTTCTGCCTGCTGCAGAACCTATCTGTCGGTGAATAGTGTGTACATGTATATAGACATGTACCTACTGTACATGTACATACATTACGTACAGTACAGTACTGTTCCTCCCGTGTAGCTATCAGAGGTAGCAGATCTCCCAGTTGAACCGGCCAGGCCAGACTGCGATATTTACCCTCTCGACAATTCTGGCTATCAAATATTTATCTGTTCTCTTTGCCCCCTTTCACCCGGGTCGGATCTCTCACTTGAAGAAGAATGTCCTCATGGCAGAGAGAGAAACCTTCCCCCAGGGCCTCAACCTGACCTAGATAGATAGATAAAGAGATAGATAGGTAGCCAGCCAGCCAGCTAGCTAGATAGGTAGATATATACATACATACATACAGTACCTACCTACCTCCACTCTCTCTGCACAGCTGCACAGCTGAATAGCTGAATACATTACATTATTCATGTACCCACGCCATCATGAACGATGCCATTTCCATTCTAATTCACCCGACAACATCAATACAGGTATATAGTCTCCATGACATAACAAGAAACATAATCATCAACGAGAACACCAAACAAACCAAGTTCTACACGATGAAAGAGAGAGAGAGAGAGAGAGAGAGAGAGAGAGATCAAGTCTGGAAAATCCACCGCGGATCCTCATCCCCCCGGAAGTCGTCCTCCTCGCCGATGTCGCCCATCAGCGCACTCAGCCCGCGGGCCTCGCGCTCGCGCGCCTTGCGCGCGTTCTCGCGGCGCAGGATGAGGAACTGCAGCGAGACGACGACGACGTTCGCGACGAGGTACCCCAGCGCGAAACCGTGGCCGAGGAAGAAGCGCGGGCTCGTGTTGCTGCGGTACAGCTGGGTGCCGAGCACGGAGCCGCAGTTGCCGATGGAGATCTGCATGGCGTTGGCGATGGCGCGCTTGGTTTGGCCCGAGACGTTGTTGGCGGGCCAGGAGAGGATGATGGCCACGGAGGGGTAGATGCCCGCGGCGGCGAGGATGGTGCCGAAGTAGGAGACGCCGGGCGTGTGCTGGGCGAGGAGGATGATGTAGCCGACGGCGGCGAGGGCGGTGGAGCCGACGATGAAGGGCGCGCGGAGGCGCGTGCGTTCGGCCAGCACGGCCACGGTGAGGGTCAGGATGGTTGCGATGGCGTACGGGGGGACCGTCATGAGCTGGGCCTGGGCGGCCGAGTAGCCGAGTTCGTTGATGATCGTGGGCTGCGATGTCAGCAAGAGCACCATACGGACTTAACGACGACAGCCTTACCATGAAGAGAGACAGGGTGTACAACGGCAGAGCCATGGTGTGGAACGCCAGTCCGTAGAGCCAGACTTTGACGTCTTTGAACGCCTTGAAGACCGATTCCCACGAGAACGCCTCGTTTCGGACCGCGTCGCTGTCGTTCTTCAGACGCAGGTGGATGAACTCTCGCTCCTCCTCGCTCAGGAACTCGGCCGTCCCGGGCCAGTTGTAGACCCAGAAGTACGCAATAGCCGAGAAGACGACGGTGAACAGGCCTTCCTGTGGCGGTGTGAGCATCGTCTTCTCCGGGAGCACTAGACTGCTGGTCACATACCAGGATGAAGATCCATCTCCAGCCGTTGTAGCCCCCGACACCTCGCATGTGCGCAATGCCCTGTGATGTGAGCCAATCCAGCACAGCTCCTCGCTATGATGTCAAACATACCCATGCAAGAACACCGCCAAACGCACCCGCCAGCGACGCGGCGCTGAAGAACAGCGCGATGCGGAAGTGCTGCTCGTTGCGCTTGTACCACATGGAGAGGTAGAAGACGACACCCGGGAACAGCCCCGCCTCGGAGACGCCGAGGAAGAAGCGCGAGCTGAGGTAGCCGGCGTAGTTCTGGACGACGCCGAGCAGGGTGGCGACGATGCCCCAGACGAGGGTCAGCGTGGGCAGCCAGAAGCGCGGCGTGGTGCGCTTGAGCACGATGTTGCAGGGGATCTCGAAGAGGACGTAGCCGACGAAGTAGAGCGTCAGGCCGTTGAGGTACTGGTTCCCGCCTGGTTTCCGGTTCGTTATCCCAGCTTGACGTACACAGACTGCACAGACATACTCATGTGGAGATCCTGCGTCAGGCCCTCGAGCTTCGCGTTGCCAACTGCAAACATCAGCAGGAGCCACCATCACCCTAAATCCACAGGCTGATACCATTACTGCGGTCCAGGAACGACAGCAGATACAGCAGCGTGACGGGAGGCAGCAGCTTCAGGTCCAGCTTGCGGACGAGCGCCTTCTCGTCGATGCCGGAGCCGGCCTCGACGACGCTGCTCGACGCGGGCGAGGCAGCCTGGAGCGCCTCCTTGGCCGGGGGGCTGTCCGCGACGCCTGTCTTCTCGGATGTGTCTGCCATTGTAGTATCTTGGGCACCGGGCTAGATGTTTCAACTAGGCGTGTAACCAGCTGGAAGATGAGACAGGACAGCAGAAGAAATCTGTCACGTTAAAAAAGAAGAAGAAGAAGAAGAAGAAGAAGAAGAAGAAGAAAAAGACCAACGGTCGCACAGGCACAGGGTTGTCAACCACGAGATAGGGTACTGCCGCATCGATGAGCAATGCCGGGCCCAGGATGACGAGATGGGCTCCATCTCCATCCGCGGAGAGGCCAAGATGCGGAGAGCTGGAGCGCTCCATGCAGAGGCAGTATGGAGAAAGTACCGCACTATCCAGATGGTGCAGGTAACCCTGAGTAAGTGACTCCGTACTCCGTATCCCATCCTGTGCGACACGCATCAGTATCGGGAGATAAATAAAGAAAAAAAAGAGGAAAATAACCGCATTCACCACAGACCGGATCACATCTCATCTGCGCTTCGACAGCGTCCATCCCCGCGTTGTCCGCATGGCGGAGGAGGTCCGCCGTCCACGATCACGCAATCCGCGCGGAGGATTGAGCGATGCTGCCCTCTCCGCCTGCCGGTCCATCCTGTCTGTCTCCGGGCCTCGAACCCGGCACGGGGACCGTGGAAGATATCTGCGGACAGCGCGGCAGCCAAGCAGGCTTGGCCGTCCCCCAACTCGGTGCGCGTCGCCAGGCTCTGAGGCCCTGGGGGTGAGGGGGTTATCGCCGCGGTGATCAACGGGATCGCAGCGGCTGCGAGGGCTTATGTAAGCAGGTGACTCGGACCGGCTTTATCCACACACACAACTGTCCAGTCTCCGGAGTGCAGTATATGTGGACAGCAACCGTCTCCAGACAGGCACAGACTCGTTCGGTTCAACTGAGTGATTCATCTATGTAACTTCCATCTCATGTTCTCGTGGTACAGTATGTACATGCATGGACATTCTGCTCCCTGAGATGCCCGTCGTGCCAGAAGGAGCCAACCGCCAGAGTCATGACATGCCGTTTCATCGTCGTAGCCTCGATCCGATCGTACATGCAGGGGTATCATATCAGAGATCGTGATGCAGAGAGACCTTCCCAGCCCGTCCCAGTCCCGGTGACCCGTTGACCCGTCTTCCCATGGGGTATCCATCCATCGCCATGCCGAAACGCCAAGCAAAAGAGAAAACCACCCAAAAAGGGAAAGACACAGAACGATGAACCCCCAAACACACAACACACGAACCACACAAAACACAAAACACAAAACACACAAAACACACAAAACACACACGACGTACACGGATACATGACACACGACCCAAATCTAGGGGGGGTTCATCTATCCTCTAATCATCATGATGGAATTCTAGTCTCCGTGGAGAGTCTACGTATATAGTGTTGGGAAGAAATAAACTTTTGGTACCCACAAAAAATGAAAATGAAAATAAAGAAAAAAGAGAGAAAGAAAGGAACGAAAGACAGTAAAAAAAAAAAAAAAAAAAACTATCCAAAACGGTGTGCTTTTTCTTTTTTTCTTTTTCCGGAACCAAAGCTGGTGTTTTCTTTTCCGTTTTCCCGGCATCTATCGTTCGGACCTCAAGGCGCCAGCACCAACGCGAGCAGAGCCATCCGACAGTAGAGCCCGTATCTCATCTGCAAAGCGAGTTAGCACGGAACCATCCATCAATGGTTGGAGCCAACAATACTGACCTGTCTGAAGTAGGCGGCCCGCTGGTCGAAGTCGACCTCCTCCTGGATCTCCGCGTTGCGCGGCAGCGGGTGCATGACCACCATGTGGCTCTTGGCGTGCTTGAGGACGCTGTTGTCGATGATGAAGCTGTTCTTGAGCCGCTCGTACTCGGCCAGGTCCGCGAAGCGCTCCTTCTGCACGCGCGTGCAGTACAGCACGTCGGACCGCGCCACGATCTCCGGGGTCAGCTCCTCCGACTCGAGCAGCAGCTGCCCGGACGAGATGACCTGCTGGCGCACCTCCTCGGGCAGCGACAGGGCGCTGGGCGCCACCAGCTGCACGCGGACGTCGTAGAACTGGAGCAGCTTGATGAGGGAGTGCACCGTGCGGCCGTATCGCAGGTCGCCGACGAAGGTGACGGTGAGACCGGTGACGGTGCCGAGCTCCTCGCGGATGGTGAAGAGATCGAGGAACGCCTGCGTCGGGTGCTCGAGGCTGCCGTTGCCGCCGTTGATGACGGGAACCGGCGCGAACTTGGCGGCGGTGGCGGCGCTGTCCGCGTCCGGGTGACGCAGGACGATGGCATCCGCGTAGCAGCCGACCGTGCGGATCGTGTCCTGCAGCGTCTCGCCCTTCTTGGTCGAGGAGTGTTCGGTCGAGATCACCACCGTGCGTCCTCCGAGGCGCTGCATGGCGGCATCGAAGGAGGCGGAGGTCCTCGTCGACGGCTCGTAGAAGAGATTGCACAGCACGCGGCCCTTGAGGATGTCCAGGACTCCCTGGCGCTGGACGCCGAGACGCATCTCCTGCGCAACCGTGAAGAGGAGATGGAGGTCCGCGCGGGTGAACTGGCTGACGGAGAGCACGTGCTTCTGCCGGAACGAGGAGCGCGACAGCAGCTCGAGCAGCGACGGCGACACCTGCGGGACGGGCGTGTAGAGCGGCGCCCCCAGCTCCGGGACGGTGGCCGGCACGACGGAGGAGGTGTCCACCGGAGCCCTCGTCCGCGGCCGGGCGGGCGTGCCGGACAGGGAGAGCCGCCGGTCGTACGCACTCTCCGGCCGGGGGTGCACCACGGGGGACATGGCCTTGAGGGACGGCGACGGCGGCGTGATCCGGTGCGAGGACATGTCGGCGCCCTTGGCGGCATCGGCCATGAGTTCCCCGTCCAGGCAGGAAGTCTTGCCCTGGAAGATGACCCGCTGCACCGCTCCCCGCACCGGCTTGCCGAGGAACGGAGACCACACCTGGTCATTCTGGTACACGTAAGGGCGGTCGACCTCGACCTCGACCGAGGTGTCGGGCTGGTCGTGCAGCTCGAAGATCCGCTTCGGGTTCTCGTAGAGCCTGGCGACGATGTCGTCCAGGGTCAGGCGGCCCTCGGACACCGCGGTGAGCAGCAGAGGAAGGGCGTCGGGGATGCCGACGACCGGAGAGGCCTGCTTGCCCGCCAGCTGGAACGGGATGCTGCCGATGGAGAAGACATCGATCGTGCCCAGGTGCTCCCACAGGGCCTTCTGGTCGTCCGCGGTGGGCAGGAAGTGGCAGTCCGGGAAGTCGGCCTGGGAGAGGAAGAGGCAGTAGATGGACACGTCGCAGGTGACCCGGAGGCCCCTCTCCTTGCTGAGCGCGATGAGGTTGATGTCGTCCTTGGAGGTCACGCTCATCACGTGGATGTTGCGGCTGTGGAGGCTCGCCAGCAGCAGGATGGAGGCCAGGTCCGTCGCCTTGGCGTCGGTGACGATCGGCTTGCTCGCCGGCCAGGCCGCGAAGTGGCTGGTGACGGCCGCGACCTTGTTGATGTTCCCCGACAGGTGGTTGAACGGGATGAACAGCGAGCCGACCTCCCCGGTGACCTGGCCGATCTGGTCCGAGTTGGTGGCCGTCGCGGCGACCGAGAAGTTGAAGTCGCAGAAGACGCCCCGGCGGGAGTTCTGCTGCGCCACCTTCAGGGCGCAGGCGTCGGTGACGAAGCTGTCGACGCCCACGGGCAGCACGCGCACCATGCTGAAGCCGGCCGCGATGGAAGCCTTGGTGACCTGCTGCAGGTCCTCCGAGTCGGGGCGGGCGAGTCCGGGGACGAAGGCTGCGATGTTGATCAGGCCCGGCAGGACCACGGTACGGTGGCTCGTCTGGCAATCGATCGGCAGCACGTTCAGCTCGTAGTGGCGTGCAATGGCCTCGATCAGGATCTTGGCGTTCTTGACGTTGGTCACCAGCGGGGTCTGGTAGTCCACGGCCATCCGGCGCGTCCGGTAGCCCTTGCTCATGTAGTTGGCAGGCCGTCTGAAGCGGTTGTTGGACGGGAGGTTGATGTAGAGGTCGATCAGGTTGTTCGCCAGGTGCTGGGTGAGCGAGTACTCCGACTTGATGTCCTCCTGGCCGGCGAGGACATCCAGGTACTTCACCGGAATGCCGTGCTCCTTGAGATAGTCCGCCGTGCCCGCCGTGGCGAACAGGTTGAAGCCCAGCCGGTGCAGCTTGTGGATCGACGGGAGCATCTCGAGCTTCTCCTTGAAGGACCCGATGGAGAGGAGGATGTTCTTCTTGGGCAGGCGGAATCCGGTGGAGATGAGCGCCTTGATGTACGCCTCGTACTTGTCGCGGCCAAAGCAGGCCACCTCGCCGGTGGACGCCATCTCGACACCCAGGACCGGGTCGGCCCCGGACAGGCGGGAGAAGGAGAACTGGGGCACCTTGACGCCGACGTAGTCCTTGGGGATGTGGACCGGCGGGTATTCGGCGAAGGGGATGCCGATCATCGCCTTGGTCGCCATCTCGATCAGATCGACGCCCATCACCTTGGACACGAAGGGGAAGGACCGCGACGCCCGGACGTTGCACTCGATGACCTTGATGTCGTTGTCCTTGGCGATGAACTGGATGTTGAAGGGACCGGTGACGTTGAGAGCGTTGGCGATCTTGCGCGTGGCCTCCTCGATCCTGCGGACCGTCTCGGGCTCCAGATCCTGCGGCGGCAGGATCAGCGTCGCGTCACCCGAGTGCACGCCGGCGTTTTCCACGTGCTCGGAGATGAAGTGGGCGACCATGACACCGTCCCGGGCGACGGCGTCCATCTCGATCTCCTTGGCATTTTCGATGTACTTGGTGATGACGACGGGGTGCTCGCGCGAGACCTCGGCCGCCTGGTTGAGGTAGTTGGCCAGGTCGTCCTGCGAGTACACGGTGTTCATGGCCGCGCCCGAGAGCACGTAGGAGGGTCGCACGAGCACGGGGTACTTGACCGTCTCGCAGAATCCCTTCGCCTCCTCGATGCTGGTGAGCTCCTTCCAGGCGGGCTGGTCCACGCCGATGCGATCGAGCATGCGGGAGAACTTGTACCGGTTCTCGGCCGTGTCGATCATCTCGGGGGACGTTCCGAGGATCTTGACGTTCAGGCGATGCAGCGGCAGGGCGATGTTGTTGGGCGTCTGCCCGCCCATCGAGATGATCACACCGCTGGCGGCCTCCAGCTGGTAGATGTCCAGGACGGTCTCCAGGTTGATGTTCTCAAAGTAGAGCCGGTCCGCCTCGTCGTAGTCGGTGCTGACGGTCTCCGGGTTGTAGTTGACCATGACCGTCTTCTTCCCCTGCTCCCGCAGGGTGCGGATCGTCCGGACCGAGCACCAGTCGAACTCCACCGACGAACCGATCCGGTAGACGCCCGATCCCAGGACCATGATCCCGTGGTCCTCGAAGGTGACGTCGTGCTCCGAGCCGTTGTAGGTGAGGTACAGGTAGTTGGTGTGGGACGGGAACTCGGCGGCGACGGTGTCGATCTGCTTGACGACCGGAACGATGCCCGCCTCGACGCGCATCCGTCGGATCGCGAGCTCGTTCGAGCCGAGGAACTTGGCGAGCTGACGGTCCGAGAACCCAAGCTGCTTGGCCTGCCGGATGGCGGAGATGGGCACGGTCGAGGCGTTGAAGGCGCTCAGGTACTTGCCGAAGTCGCTCAGGCCCTTGAGCTTGCGGAGGAACCATCGGTCGATGTTGGTCAGCCGCCAGATGTCGTCGACGCTGTAGCCCGCATGCATCGCGTTCGCGATCGCAAACAGGCGCTGGTCCGAGGGGGTCTGGAGCTCCTCCTCGATCGACATGAGCGCGTTGGTCTCGTTGAAGCCGAGGTTGTGGTAGTCGACCGAGCGGATGGCCTTCTGGATGGCCTCTTCGAAGGTCCGTCCGACGCTCATGACCTCGCCGACACTCTTCATCGACGACCCCAGCTGCGTCGACACGCGGGTGAACTTCTTCAGGTCCCACCGCGGGATCTTGACGACGACGTAGTCCAGAGACGGCTCGAAGCACGCGCATGTGACCTTGGTGACGGAGTTCTTGATCTCGTTGAGCGGGATGCCCAGACCCAGCTTGGCCGCGATGAACGCGAGCGGATAACCCGTCGCCTTGGATGCCAGGGCCGACGATCGCGACAGACGCGCGTTGACCTCGATGATGCAGTATTCCTTCGAGAAGGGGTTCAGGGCGTACTGGATGTTGCATTCGCCGACGACACCCAGGTGGCGGATGACGTTGACCGCCGTCGTGCGCAGCATGTTGTAATCCTCGTCGGAGAGGGTCTGGGACGGCGCGACGACGATCGAGTCGCCGGTGTGGATGCCCAGGGGATCGAAGTTCTCCATGTTGCACACGGTGATGCAGTTGTCGTGGGCGTCGCGCACCACCTCGTACTCGATCTCCTTCCAGCCCTTCATGCTCTTCTCGATCAGAACCTGGGGGCTGGCGGCCAGGGCCTTGGAGCAGAGTTCCTTCAGCTGGGATGTGTTCTCCGCGAACCCGCTGCCGAGGCCTCCGAGGGCGTAGGCGGCGCGGACGATGACGGGGAACCCGATGTCCTCGACCACCTGCAGCGCCTCCTCGAGGGTCGACGCGGAGGCGGACTTGGCACACTTCTCGCCGATGGACTCCATGCTCCGCGCGAACAGCTCACGGTCCTCGGTGGTGATGATCGTCTCGATCGGGGTGCCCAGGACCTTCACTCCGAGCGCCGCAAACTCGTCCTTCAGCTGGATACCGACCTGCAGGGCGGTCTGCCCACCGAAGGTGACGTAGATGGCGTCGGGGCGCTCGTGTTTGATCACCTTGCGCACAAAGTCCGCGTTGACCGGGAGGAAGTAGACCTTGTCCGCCAGACCCTTGGAGGTTTGGATGGTGGCGATGTTCGGGTTGATCAGGATCGTGTAGATGCCCTCCTCCTTCAGCGCCTTGATCGCCTGGCTTCCCGAGTAGTCGAACTCTCCGGCCTGGCCGATGCTGAGGCCACCGCTTCCCAGAACCAGGACCTTCTTGACCGACACGCGGGGATTCGCCCTGCGGTTCTCCTCGACCGTGCCGCCCGGGAAGGAGACGGGCTTCTGCAGGGCGTCCGGCGCGGACAGGGTCTCCCGGACGGCGTTGATGAACACGTCGAACAGGTACTCCGTGTCCCGCGGGCCGGGGGTGCTCTCGGGGTGGAACTGGACGCTGAAGAAGGGACGGCTCACGTGCCTGATCCCCTCGTTGCTGCCATCGTTGGCGTTGACGAACAGCTCCTCCCAGCCCTCCGGCAGGGTGTCCGCATCCACCGCGTATCCGTGGTTCTGGGAGGTGATGTGACACTTGCCCGAGATCATGCTCGTGCAGGGGATGTTGTGTCCGCGGTTGCCGAACTTCATCTTGACGGTCTTCGCCCCGACCGACCGGGCCAGGAGCTGGTGGCCCAGACAGATGCCGAAGATGGGCGTTCTGCCCGCCTGGACGGCCTTGGCGATGTTGCTGACGGTGGTGGACAGCATGGCGGGATCACCGGGCCCGTTGGAGATGAACAGGCCGTCGTAGTCCGTGCCCGCGAGGTTCGGGAAGTCGTAGTCCCAGGGGACGACGAGCACCTCGACTCCGCGGCAAAGCAGGCAGCGCAGCTGGTTGTACTTCATGCCCACGTCCACGCAGAGCACGCGGACGGGGCGGCCCGAGGGGTGCTTGAGCGCAGCCGACTCGGGGGGAGAGAACAGACGGGGTTCCCGGGTGGAAACTACAGTGTCCGTCAGCGGGCGCGGCGGCTCACACGCGCACCAAGATGCAGATGGACTCACCTTCGCTGACCAGGTTCTTCTTGTTGGGGTCCACCCACTCGATCTGCTCGAAGGAGGCCCTCCAGCTGTCCGGGTGCGCCTCGTCGACGTCGCCGTTGGCCCGGCCCTCGGGCAGGTCCGCCTTCTGGAGCATCATGCGGCCCAGCATGCTGCCCTTCTCGCGGATGCGCTTGGTGAGGGCCCGCGTGTCGACCCCGTACATGGCGGGGACGCCCTGTTCCTGGAGCCATGTTGCCAGGGACGACTGGGCCAGGAAGTGCGAGTAGTCCTCGCCCGAGTGCGTGGCCACGACGAGCGCCGCGATGTGGATCTGGCTCGACTCGAAGTGCTTGGGCAGTGACCCGAGAAGCTCGTCGACGGCCTCGCGCGGGGGCACGCCGTAGTTGCCCACGAGGGGGAAGGTGATGACGAGGATCTGGCCGCGGTAGGAGGGGTCGGTGATGGACTCGGGGTAGCCCACCATGCCGGTCTGGAAGACCAGCTCACCGGCGACGCTCCGCTCGGCGCCGAAGCTGTAGCCCTGGTAGACGGAGCCGTCCTCGAGCTCGAGGGCGAACAGCTTGTCGCCGGCGCCCAGGGCCGGAGACGAGGCGGGCGGGATCACGGCACCATTGGGGGCGGCGGGCATGGCGGGCACGGGCTGCAGGTCGCGGTTCTGGCTGTAGGCGACGGCGCCTCCGGACGAGGGGGTCGAGGGCAGGGCAGCGTCGTTGAGACGGGGGTTCCGCGGGGGGGTGCTCTCGACGGAGGGAACGGCGTGCGGCATGGCTGGTGCAGAGGTCCTCGGGGGGACAGTATGACACAGCGGTCTACCGTGGCATCAGCAGCGTGGACGGCAGCGGGGGGTCTGGTTGCTGCTTCTGCACGGCAGTGGGATGTCTGGGAGAGAGGGAGGGAGAGAGAGAGAAGAAAAAAGCGACTGGGGAAGAAATTTTTGTCTGGCGGGCGGCGGTTGGGGCGTTCTGCCGGCGGCCACCGCCCGGGGAGCGGCCGTTCCTGTCTTCGGCGCATCCAAGGTTACGCAGAGGCAAGAGATGCCATCCAGCACCTCTCCCACGTTGGCCGGGAGATCGGAGGGATCGACAGACTGCACGGTCAACCGGTCTCCCCTGCAGAACGCTCGGGAGAGAGAGCCCGCAGCCTTGCACATCCCCGGGTCTGGACAGATCGAGGATGCTGCCGTGATCGACACGAGCGTGCGCCGGCGGTGAGGCCCCGACGCCCGGCAAACAAATCACCCGCCTCGTGTCGACCTCGTTATCGCGTCCGCTCCGAGGCGGCCGGTGGAGTGTCCTCTTCCCCTCCGTTCCCTCGACTCTGTCTGCTGGGATCCTCGTCTGCTTCTGTCTGACCGCACACGTTGGCTCGGGACACGCAGAATGCAGGGACTCTTCTGAGGAGCCGTATCTCAGGGATTGGAGACCACCACCACCATGCTTGCCTCCCTCCTGCGTCGCAGGAAGCGCAGGCCGGACGCGCGCGAGTCCTCGCCCCTCCTGCGGCGCCAGATGCACGCCCCGGACACCGAGGACGAGACCAACGACGACGGCGGCTCTGGATACGACCCCCCGGACGAGGAGGACGGCCCCGAGGGCTCGACGCCGCTGCTCCCCATCTTCTCCGCGCCCCATCTCGGTGAGAAGCGCTGCTCCAGAGGAGCCTGGGACTCGTGCTAACCGCGACAGATGCCCTCCCCGTCTTCAACATCACCCATGCCCTGCGCCTGCTCGTGGCCGCCCGCTGCGAGACCACGCTCTCCTGGGACCAGCTGCGCTCCCCCCAGGTCTCCCAGTTCCTCCTCAAGCCCATCCAGCAGGAGATCCGCGCCGCCCACTTCTCCCGCGCCACGCTCTTTGCGCTCATGGCCAACTGCCTGCAGTTCAACAAGGAGGTCCACCTGAACCCGGGCAACAGCGGCACGAGCCGCACGCGCGCCATGGTGTGCGAGCTGCTCGCCATCAAGCTGCTCAAGGAGTTCACCACGCGCGAGCTGATCGACGCCCTGTCCTACGACTTCGACCCCCTCCAGGGACAGTCGCCCCCCACGACCGGCAGCACCGTGCGGGGCCCCGCCGGGGGCTCGGGGCAGAGGAACGGCCAGCTGGTCGGTGCGGCCCGCATCTCCTGCCTCGAGATCGCCATCCGAGCGCAGGCCAAACGCTTCCTGGCGCACCCGCTGGTCGTGCAGCAGCTCGAGGCCATCTGGGCCGGCACCATCGTCTTCCACTCCGCCGCCGACAGCCTCCACCGTGCGCCGCCCCGGGCCGGTCCGGAGCCGGGATACGGGTCCTGCAACGGCCACGGACGTCCGTCCGCCCACGGCAAACCGGCCCCGGACGGGCAGCCCCGGCGCTCCGTGACGCTCTACGACCCCCGGGACGCCTCCCTGTTCAAGCTGTCGAGGCTGCGGGTGCCGCGGTACCGGCAGTTCCTGTCGACGTGCTCCTTCGCCGTGCTGCTCGCGCTCTTCCTCGCCGTCATCGTGCAGCGGCCGCTGGAGATCACCACGCTCGAGATCGTCTTCTGGTTCTGGAGCGCCGGCTTCATGCTCGACGAGATCGTCGGCTTCAACGAGCAGGGCTTCAGCCTCTACCTCATGAGCTTCTGGAACACGTTCGACCTGGGCATCCTGCTGCTGCTGTTCGGCTACTACTGCATGCGCCTCTACGGCGTCGTCATGCCGTCCACGCGCAAGCACGCCGTGGCCGACCGGGCGTACGACATCCTCGCGGCGAACGCGGTGCTGCTGTTCCCGCGCCTCTTCTCGGTCCTGGACCACCACCGCTACTTCTCGCAGCTGCTGGTGGCGTTCCGCATGATGGCCGCGGACCTGGTGGCCGTCTTCGTCCTCATCCTCATCGCCTGCAGCGGCTTCTTCGTCGCGTTCACTTTCTCCTTCGGGGACGACGGCCACAGCTCCCCGGGCTCCGTCGCATACGCCCTGTTCCAGATGCTGATGGGCTTCACGCCGGCCGCGTGGAACCTCTGGGACCGGTACAACACCCTGGGCCGGATCATCCTGACCCTCTTCCTCTTCGTCTGCCACTTCGTCGTGGTCACCATCCTGATCACGGTCCTGACCAACTCGTTCATGGCCATCGTGCAGAACGCCAACGAGGAGCACCAGTTCGTGTTCGCCGTCAACACCATCTCCATGGTCAAGTCCGACGCCCTGTTCTCCTACGTGGCGCCGACGAACATCATCGCGTGGCTGATCACGCCGCTGCGCTATGTCATGCCGTTCCGCCAGTTCGTCCGCCTCAACCGGACGGTCATCAAGATCACGCATTTCCCCGTCCTGCTCACCATCTGCCTCTACGAGAGGACGATCCTGAGCTCCACCATCGTCGAGCCGACGGACCTGGTCGAGGCGCGCGGCCGATCCGCCGCGGTGGCGCGCGCGGCGAGGCCGCGCAACAGCCGCCTCGACGCGTTCAGCCCCCATGCCCGGCTCGTGCGGGAGCCCTCCATCGCGACGTACCGCAAGGACCGCGCCCTGGAGGAGGTCTTCCGGCGGCCGTTCGCGGAGGACACGTTCCCGAAGAACAGCCACCGGACGCTCCTCCGACGCCGGCAGAACAGCAACATCGTCCAGGACTGGATGCGCGGGATCGGCCCCGAGCCGGCCCATCCGCCGGACGAGCAGGACCGCGCCGAGGTGGAGCGTCTGGAGGCGGCCGCCCCCAGACTGCCGCGCCGGTTTGCACGCCGGAGGACCCTCACCGGAACCGTACGTGACTCCACAACCGGGACGACGTACTCGTTTACCACTGATCGCGACCAGTTCCGCAGCTTCCATTTCCCGCGGCCCGCAGCCCCGCGTCGTCGCAGCAGGGACAGTCTCTCGCTGTCGCCGACGCAGACGCGGGAGCTCTCGCAGCACACGGACATCGAGGGCGACGACGAGCTGACCAGCGGCGACAACGCAGACGACGACTCCACCGAGGGCCGGCGGTCCCCGACCAGCCATCCGGTCGCCAGACCCGCGGACGGCCACACCCCCACGCTCGCCAGCTCCCGGCCGTCGACGGCACGGTTGACGTCGGGCCGGAACAGTCCCAGTCGGCGCCCCCGGACGCCCGGTCCTGCCCACGCCCGCAAGGCGTCGAGTGCGACCATCCTCTACAGGCCCGTCGGCATGGAGACGGACGATGAGCCGAGCCGGGCTCCGGCGTCGCTGGCGCAGAGCACGAGGTCCTCCAAGTCCTCCCCAGTCGACAGCGGTGCCGCGACTCCCGCCGGCTGGCGGACCCCGAGGCCCGATCCGGACGGTCGTCCCATCCGGTCGCCTCAACCGGAGTTCCAGTCGGTGCCGGACCTCGCGGGTTTCGCCATGTCGGATGCGCGCGCGCGCCGGAACAGCCGTCCCTCGTCCGTGATCTTCGGCCTGGGCTCGGATCTGGGCGACAACCAGGCCGTCGGCGGGGGGTTCGTGGGCACCGCGCCGTCCAGCTTCACGTCGCAGATGGCGTATGCCACGGGCGGTCTCCGCCGGGAGAGCAGCCAGAACGACAGCCAGGACGTGCTCAGCAGGCTGGTGCTGGCGCGCATGAACAACCTCGAGGAGGGCTTCCGCGAGGTGATCAGGGAGGTCAAGGACCTGCGCCAGGGCCGGTCCAGCCGGAGCCAGAGCCGGGGCGCCGATCGCCGGTGGGCCCGCGAGCGGAAGCGGCGCGCGAAGAAGGGGGCGCAGGGGTCCGGCCGGAGCAAGGCCAGCAGCGAGTCGTGGGTGGACAGCCGGAGCGGTTACGAGAGTTGAAAGTAAGGGGATACCGGTCACAGCCAGGTGCTCCTCCGCGCTCTACTTGTGCATGGGTGTATGATATTGCATACCTCGTTGCCGTCACGTTTTGTGTTTCTTTTTTTTTTTTTTTTTTTTCCTGCTTCCGGGTCTGGTTGGCGACCCAGCTGGGCTGGATAGTTTGTTTTCGCTTACTGCTCCAACAGATACGATACCCACGGTTGGACGTGACCGTTTCTCTTGTCTTGAATCACGCGTGCATAGATCCGTGTCGTGTCTTGGATAGGATACATACATAGATGCAGACTACCTAACATACAGGTAGTCGAAACAGACGAAGACAGAATACACATAAAGTTAAACCAGAACAACCATAACCATAACATACATATACATTCTATATCTTCCTTCCTTCCTTCCTTCCTTCCTTCCTTCGTTCCCCCTTTCTGCCCACCTCCTCTCCCCGCCCCGTATTTTCCCACACAAATCAGTAAAAACGGACCAGACAGACAGATAAAATCAACTCCCCCGATTCCACTTATACCTCGGCCCCGGCGCGGACCTCAACGTCCCCTGATCCGTCTGCTTGTTCGGGTCGACGTCCCCGTGCGCCTGGAAGCGCCGCTCGTTCTCGCCCGTGCGCTCCCCCCGCGCCCGCATGTACCGGAAGGCGGCGTACATGGCGGCGGAGATGGTGAGCGAGGCGAGGGCGACGTTGCGGGAGCTGCGGGCCACACAACCAAACCGAGGGTTAGTAAATATATTGGATATGGATATGTGGGGAGAGAGAGAGAGGGGGGGGGCAGGGACAGGGAGACTGTGACACGCGCACCTGACGGCGGTCTTGCGGCCGTAGGTGTATGCGCCGCCAGTTGCGATGGCCATTGTATATCTTGTTTAGATTCCCTTGGGTTATTTTTTTTCTCTATTATACTATTTATGAATTAAAAAATATAACAAATTATGAGATAGATAGAGAGAAGGGAGAGTGAGTGAGCGGAGAGGAGAGAGAGAGTGTGTGTATATATGTTCTAAAACAGTCGTTTGGTCGGCGAAAGAAGAGCAGAAGAAGAAGAGCCGTTGGAGTAGGAGTAGTGGCTGTACAGGGACAGGGTGATTCCTCTCTCTATATAGATGGAAATCAGATGCGTGTTGTCCCTGTCTCTGCGCATCGGCATCCGGGTCGGTTTCGGTTTATACCTCACTTGGCAGGGTCTCTGGAGCAGGTAAAGGTGATAGTAGGGATCATGGTTGAATCTCGACGACCTGGGGATCTGACGCCGTACTGTGTAGGTTAGGAGCAGGGCAGTTAGGGGGCAGGGGGTAGGTGGAGGTAGGGTAGAGTAGGGATTTGTGGAGGCGATATATTATCATTCTGTCAGAGGCGTTTGTTTTTATCTACCGCCACCTCTGCCACGGATAACGCTCGCTCTGGCAGAAGAGGCTGTGGACGGGATGGCATCCCCATCAATCATATCGTATCATATCATATCAGCTTATCAGGCCAAGTATATGGATGGGCCGCTTCCGTCGCAGTGACGTCACCACCGGCAAGGGGCAAGGGGCAAGGGCAAGGGTAAATAAAGGGGAGCACGTGACTTGCCTGTGCCTGCAGGTCAGATAGTACTCCGTATGAGGCGTGGTTCGAAGTAAACCTCTCTGGGTGGCAGTCAGAAGAAGAAGAAAAATAGACAGAAAAGCTGTGGCTTTCTTTCCGATACTTCTGATTTTTTTTTTCATGACAATTTTCCCACCCGTCTAAGGCAAAAAAAGTAAGTACAAGTAAGTAGGTGGTGTTGTTGCTGTGTTTACTGCTTTATATGTAATGTAAATGCAAAGTTGTGCCTTGCCCAGCAGTAGGCATGACAGATGACCTTTCAAACTGAACGAGCATGATAACAATATACCCTTTGCTCGCCATGTATGTACTGCCGTTGATCCCAGAATAAATTCCCTGATGTGCCTTGCTCGTCCGCACAGCCTTCAAGACACTCTGAATCTCTATAGTCATTATTTAATATATATGAAGAAGAATATCAACCAAAAAAAGAGCAACTTCAGAATGAACAGATCAATCTTCACCAAACTAGATAGATAGATAACTACAACAAAAGCAATAATAGAGAGGGATCAAGAACAACAGGAGCTTCCTCCAAGTCCATCTAGTCCACAGGGAAGTACTAGTATATATGCTGAATTCCCCCTATGGCTATTTTAGAATCTTGACTGACCTCTTTTAACCTTCATATCATAGGTTTCACCACCGTACTGCTTCCCTAACAGTCAGATAAAGAACTAGGGATATAATTCTTTGACAGACAGGACTGATTGAGATCTTTCAGATATGGGTATATATATAAGGTAGAGCCCTGCGGCGGACCTGTTATGTGCAGGAGATAGGTAGGATGAGTAGGTAGATGAGTGGTTATATATAAAAAGTGACAAGAGTGTTTTCTTTTTCAAAGGATCGGAGAGATCAGAGGGCTCTCAAGCAGTTCTTTCTATATATAGAGGTTTTTTAAGCTTGGAATTTTTTCTGCCTGTCTTTCGAAAAGAATCCAGGCAGTGAGAGAACAGAACTCTAAAAGCAGCATGCATCGTTCCAGAAGCCGACCCCTGCCAGAGTCCATCCATGTCTGTGCCAGGCGCACCAGGTAATAAATAATGGTAATCCCACTGGCGGTAATCTCCGTACGGAGTGCTCTGCATATTCCTCATTTTTTCGTACGATGCCTCGGGCTTTTTTTAACCTGCTATCAGAGCTAAATAAAGATCCTGAGCACACCAACATCATCATCACCTGACATTAGCTGACTTGTTCATTCAATACAGCCGTCAGAGATACAACTGGGCCCATGCTCTCTCTTGTTCATATTTTTGTGGGTTGAACCAAGTTTCGAGCTTGCTCTGAGGATTTACAGCTGTCTCCTCTTCCTCTTCTTCTAAGATGCATTCTTGAGAAGCGACGGCGGCTTTGAAGACGAGGCCATCATGAATCTCAGTCGAAGTAGCCATGATCACGCTCTCTCGTGATCTTAGATTAGGAAGACATGCAGAAAAAAACGTTTCGAAGAGAGTGGTCAAGGAATTCTCCTCGACGGAGATCTTCCTGGCGGTGCGGCGCGCTATCCTGTGACGTCGGCGCTAATGCCCCAGATTCTGTCACGTGCGCCGTCTGCCCTACAAATATACTATGCAGTATCTCTACGGATCTAGGGAGCTATAAAGATGTAATATTAGTCAAAGACGCAATTAAAGAATGGTTATAATGTAGGGGCTCACATATCTGCTCAGTTAAAGTTTAGAAGGGCTGTGTGAGCCTCCAGGCTGAGGTCAGCTGTCACGATTTGGAGCAAGAGAATACTGTACAGCACACAGCCAGGTATTCGGATGACGGTGAACAACGGCACAGAAGGTTGCGACCTTCCGATGTCTCATTTCTGGCGGAGTTCCACCCTTATGTTGCTGTTTTAGTACAGTTCTGCCCTGGATGCCACAACACCCTTTGTTCCCGATGTGCATTCCTCATTTTCGCGCAGTGCCCCAGGCATTTCAGCTGCCGTCTGAGCTAAAGGCCCTGGGCCACCGATTCATCCATCATATTGCTTTGAGTCCCGACCGTCAATCACGCGAAGCGAGGATTCAGTCTGGAAGCCCTTTGTTCCTTCTGATTCTAATACCATCTGACTTCACCTGACATGTTCATTCGATGCAGAGTGTTCGCATCTAACCGGGCTCACGCTCTCTTTCGTTCATTTTGTGTGGTTGAAATAAGTTTCGAGCTTGCCCCTAGGATATACAACTCGCCCCTTCTCCTAGGAGGCATTGCAATGGACGAATTCCTGGGCATATGCCTTGTCCGACGATGATATGGACGCTGAAGACACGTGCGAATCTTCTTGGCCGACGAGCTATCCCCGGTGTCCCATGCTCAAGCGTTTCGTCGGTCATCAGGACGAGATCTTGCAACCCGAGTATATCAGTCACGGTGAGGAAGGCATCATCTTCAAATTCAGATGTCGCGAGAAGGATCTGTGTCTGAAATTGGTTCGAACAACCCTCTCATGTTGTTGACAAATGCAATGCACAGTACATAGCTCGCTAATCGAAGCCTACCTGCTAGTTCAAAAATTGGTCCTATGTCAGTCTGATCGCTGTACCTGAACGAACGCAAAAGTTACTCACTCCCTTTGTTCATGAGTGCCGCGCATTCGCCCGTCTCTGTGATCTACGCAAGAACGGAACCTGGGCAGTACGGTGCCACGGGTGGATGTACCTGACTGATGCTCAACTTCTTTCTCTCAAGGCGGCAGCTAAATCGCCAGATAAGGAGTTGGATACATACTGTACATGTTGGGCAATCGTGAAAGACTTTTTGACGAACAGCCACGGTCAACCGACATCGCGACGATCCGTCGCAAACTCGACATCGCCAAACGCGCAAAACTCATACCCGGTGACGTTGAATCCAGGAATTACAGAGGGACTTTTTTTGTCGATCTTGGCTCTACCAAGACCCTTCCGTATCCTCGAGGCTTTTGGTCCGAGTTTGAATTCAACCACTTCTACACGTATTGTCCGAAGCGTATGGCGCAGGAGGATTGGTTGGGTTAGTCGGGTGAGTAGAACGGCTGTGTCTGGATCTCTGATATGAGAGGAGAGGTTGATAAGGATGCTGCTGCGGAATGGAGCCCCGGGTCATCCGACTTGGACGAAGATGGGATAACTCAAAATAAACAAAAAAAATAAAAACCTTAGTTGTATAATCTCTGAATCATTTCTCTAATGTCTAAAGTTAGTCCGGTTAATAACAAGATGTTGAACCCAGGGGAGGGGGCAACAGTTGAATTGGTACTGAAGACCGCTTGGTACACGAGGCTCTCGCTCTTTGATACGTCTTGCTTAAGGACACCTAATCCAGCCGCGTTCAGTGGTCCTGGATGGAGTTCTATCTATGCTTTGTACAGTACATCCATCGTCCCAGGACTGCAGAGAGATCACCGCCTCCCCCAGAGCATCTCCAAGCTCACAGCCTCGGCGGCTGCAGGTCGCCGGATCCGCGCCACGCAGCGCGAGCTTCTTGTGTAACCCGGCATCCTGCTATCCAGATCGGCCACTGCCTTTGGTTTGTTCTCTCTCTCTTTCTTACCTGCGATCTTTCATCCGTCGTTTCTCCGGTTCTTGCTATTATCCCTCCCTTCGTTGACCACCCGGTCGCGTCGGCGGTCCGCTCTGACGAGGATTGACCAGCCTTGTTTTCCTGCCTGCCTGCTGGCCTGGTCTGAATTTCAACCTCCATCTGCTCCACGGAGGCTCGACTCTTTCCCATCCTTTTGCCCACTCGTCCGTCAGCAGGATGGTGTCCAACTCGTCCGAGCTGACGCGCCTACTCGCTTTAACTCGAAACATGCGTGCTAATAGAGCTGCAGATGACGGCCAGAGCGAGGACAATGACCAGAACCAGACGACACTTCCTGTGAGTGGCTGGTGCCCTCCCCCTCCCAACAGTCCTCGGGAGGGTCAGTGTTCTCCGGCAGGATTGCCCATTCCCCGGGAACGTCGCCTCCAACAAGCCTGGGAGGATGACTGGCCCAACAGGCGAAGCCCGTGGGTCAGGAAGAAGCCCGTAGACAACGGGGACGACGACGACTGGTTCGAGAGACGAAGCCGACAGGTCGGAAAGAAAACTATAGACAGTGAAAAGACCATAGACGGCGGAACGAATAAGCCTACATTGCCAGAGCTGCCCGGTCTTTCGGACAATCGGCGTCTCCCGCTGCTCGTTTTCAACGACGGCGACACGTTGGTCTACATCGACCCGGCTTGGCGGTGTGCAGAATGCGAAAACGCTGCTGCTTTCACTGCGTCCCAGCCATGCATCGCGCCTCACCGCGTCCGCAGCCAGAGTCTGCTGAAGACTGGGTCCGAGTTTTTCAGGAAGATGTTTGAGCCGAGGTACCAGACGCGCGTTCTCCGGCGCCGGGGCCTGACGGGAAACCTGCCCAAGGGCATCAAATACGTCCTGGATCTGACCCCTGCTTCCGAGGGAGACGATGCGGTCATCTTCATGACCGAGGTGTCTTGTCCTATGGGCATTCGAACGTGGGCTCAGTCGCGGGACCGCTTGAATTTGCCTTTGTCCTGTGTCGGTGGCGAGGACGAGGTTGAAGGGTTGCCCTGCAATCATGCGAAAGAAGGATCGTCAGGCACATCCCAAACGGCCCCAGGCGAAAAGGAAGAGAAATCAAATCAGCCGAGAGAAGCAAAGGGTCCGAATACAAACCTCGCATCCAAAACTCCGTCACGAGTGCCTGGTCTTCCGCTGGACTACTCTCCCGTCCGTCACCGCACAGGCATCGAACGCATCCTGCATGCCCTGGAAGGGCTCGACCCGAGACTCGACACGGCCCCCAAGTTCTGGACCTTCTTCGCCCTGGCCAAGTTGTTCGATGTAGCCGCTCGGCCGCCGATCTGCGACTACATCCTGTCGTGGCTCTACGAACAGTCGAACGCGCTTTTCATCGAGCTTCACCCGGAGATCACGTACCGGGTCGCCTGCGGGATCCAATGCAGTGACCTCTGCCGCGCGACCTTTGCCATTCTCGTCGGGGAAGAGGCACTGCTTCTCCTGAACAATCCCGGAAAGCTCTCCGCTCTTCGGAGACCGACAAAAACCTTCCATGGCCGTGCCCGTGAGACTCTGGACGATACGGAACTGCAGCGTATCGAATATGCGAGCAAGAGCTTCATGGAGCGGATCCTAGGCTCCTTCGTCGATCTCGCGGGCGTCGAAATGCGCTGGTTGACGGAGCTGAGCGAATTCCGGAAGATTGCAAACTACACGCCGCAGTCAGCTGAAGAGGCTTTTTTTATTTCTGACCTTGTCCGCCGTCTCAAGGTGTACATCCGGGTCCGTATCTGCAAGACCCTAGGCACGTGGCGGCAGACATACATACTACCGCAATATCGCGACCTAGGCTGCGGAACCGGGATGGATTATTCGCAGGATGATTTTATCTCAGCCTATGCCGGCATGCAATTCGTGGAGCGCGTCATGAGCCGCTCTTTCTGGACGTATCTGCTTCAGGATCTGTCCAGCGGCGATTTCCACAAGGACCCTGGCGTTTTGTATTTCCCCGAATCCATGCATCTACCAGCGTTCAACGGGCAGGACGACGCCAAAGTCACTGCGGTCGGGACAGCTGAGATGCTGCGTCTTGCGTATGCCTTCAACCAGATGCTGGGTTCTGAAGCTGCCCCATCCACCTCTACTCCGTCCTCCTCTACAGCTACCCCATCTCCATTTACCCTCTCCCAGTTCCTGACGGAGGCAGCCCAGTATGTGGCGGCGTTTTCGCACAAGATGCTGGCGTCTCCTTTTTCGGAGAAAGGCGCGTATGACATGCAGCTCGAACTGACCGACACCCTGACGTGTCTCAGCCACGACGAATTCCGGTTCCTCCCCCTCTGGGCCGGCGGAGACGACGACGGGTCTGGGGGCGTGTTCACGGACCACAACATCCCCATGGTCGAAGCCGGGGGGTTCTCCGCTCCGGGACCGAGCGTTCACACCGGAAGCACCGTGCCCTCAGCCGACTCCTACAGCATGGTTAGCGCCAGCGAGGCGGCGAGCACGGCGCAGGTCGCGTCCCACCGCGCGACGGGCGGCTATGGGACAGAGGTTATGTCGGTGAGCTCTCTCTGGGAAGAGGTGAGGACGAACAAGGATCAGGAGAAGAACTCCGAGGACGCTGCAGACGTTGAGAGTCTCGAGAAGATGCTTGACGCGATCGATATCGGGGCCGACGACGTTGCCAGTGTGAGCAGCGGCACGGTGGTGATCGGCTCGCCGGATCTTCTTGACCCTCTGAATGAGGACGAGGAGCTGAACCTCGAGGAGGGAGAGCCTGTTGATGACCTTTCTGACCACAACTAGACTTCTTTCGACATTTTCTGTCATGATGATTTGCATGATTAATGCTATGAATGTTTGGATGTTAGGAGTTCGAGATGTGAGTACCCTGCGGTTGGTTACGGTGTCTGAGCATGAGTTTTCTGACGAGACCACTTTGCGACTGTATGTTTGACGATAAACATTGCTTATGAGAGTGGGATGAGTAATAATCAGCGAAACCTATCGCTATTGACGTGGTGGTTATTTGCGAGAGCATTGGCTTTTGGAATGAGGATGGAGAACTGGTTAGGATCCAATTGGTTCCGTCTGCGGAATGTAAATGATCTTTCCCAAAGCCATAATGAATAGCCAAATTTGAGCAGAAAATGATCTCTACACTCTCGTCTCGTGCCATTGGTAAACTGCTATGGCAGATGTAGATCCGCAGCTCCACATAGGGCAGGCCGCGCACGTGACAGAATCCGGGGCTCTGGGGCCGACGTCACGGATCGCGCGCGCCCAGGCCGCCGTCGAGATCTCCGGCGAGGAGGTTCCTTGACCGCTCGTTGGATTCAAGATCTCTGCCTGTCTTCCTGACTAGAATCAAGAGAGGCGTTATCACAGCTGATTCGACCAGGCTGCACCATGGCGTCGTCTTCGAAGCCGCCGAGCTTGCTCTAGTACGTGCAATCAAACCAATCTCCTAGATCTATTTATCTCTATCCCCATGGGATTATGGATGGACGTATGAAGCTAACAACACCAGCTCCTGCGTCGCTCACCGCACCACCATCCTCGCCGAGCACTCCTCCCCGGGCTCGTCCTCGACCGCCGCGTCCTCCCTCGCGTCCATCATCCTGCCCAAGATCACGCACGACAAGCCGCAGAAGCTGACCTACACCCACGACCGCCTTTTCGTGCACTACATCGCCGACTCCCCCTCCACTTCAGGAGATGGCACGCAACAGCCAAGCTCAGAGCCCAGCTCCTACGCGGCGCTGAGCTATCTCGTCGTCGCGACCGCCGAGCAAGGGCGCCGTATCCCATTCGCCTTCCTCCTGGAGATGAAGCGCAAGTTCCTCGCGCACTACCCGCCCTCGAGCACCGACTTCTCCTCCCTCCCGGCCTACGGCTGCGCCGCATTCAACAGCGAGCTGCGCGCCCTGCTCGCAACCTACAACACCGCTCCCCCGGGGGACTCGCTGGCCTCGGCGCGGCGCGAGATCGACTCCGTCCGGGACATCATGACGGAGAACATCGAGCGGGTGCTGGAGCGCGGGGAGCGCATCGACCTGCTCGTCGACAAGACGGACCGGCTGGGCGGGAGCGCGCGCGACTTCCGCGTGCGCAGCCGCGGGCTGCGGCGGAAGATGTGGTGGAAGAACATCAAGGTAATGGTGCTGCTGGTTGTCGTGGTCTTCTTCCTCATCTATCTGTTCGTGGGGATGGGGTGCGGGTTGCCCGGGTGGCAGAATTGTGTTGGGCGGAGGGAGTGACCGTCGTCGTCGTCGTCATCAGGATGAGATATCCCTTGACTGGAGGGATCACGAGAGACGGCAGATCGATATACCCTTTTCTTCACCCTTCCACGTTCATTCCCCCTTTTTTTCCTTACAAAAAGAACGAAGGAAAAAAAAATCCTCGCCGCGACTGTATTATCCCTATCTCTTTTCTTTCTTTTTTTCTTTCCTTTTTTTTTCTTTTTCTTTCTCTTTTTTCCTTTTTTTCTTTCTTTTTTTTTTCCCTTTCTGCCAGCTCGCGAGCATCCAGCCAGTCTGTCTGTCTGTTGTCAGCCGGGTCCGCATGATGTGTTATTATTTTTCCCCCTAGGTTCTTAGTTCTGTTTTGTTTTGATATGTTATGGCATGTGTGTATGTATGTATGTATGTATGTATGTATACCTCGTTGTCATTTGTCTCGTTTATGAATATTTGATAATTGATAATATGGAACATGTTCTCTACCTCCTAGGTTTTATGTCTAAGTAGTAATACAGCAGAATACTAGTCATAGACTACTGTATACCATAATCACATGGGGTAGGATAGGGATGGGATAAGGATAAAAAAGCCATCGGGACGGACCTATTTACTTAGTTCGTAGTAAGCTGACTGATTGGCGAAATAATAGTAAAATAAATAGAGGAATGGACGGAAGCGCATGCCAACTGAGCCAGGCGAATTTTTTAATAAAAAAAGGAAGAAATCGAAATATTTCACGGACCTGTATCCATTCCATACATACATATATAGATATAGATATAAATATAAATGGAGATATATGTCAAAACAAAAAATATCATTTCTGATTCTGATCCCAACTCCATGTTACGAACTAGGAAGGAGGTCACGTGATGGAGCGTTTACGATCCGGATCAATCCTACGATCCAACTACGATCCAAACCCACGATCCAACCCCACGATCCAAGGCCATGATCCCATTCTATGATCCCCAGGAACCCAGGATAAGCAGCATGTATATAAAGACACTCCTTTCAGACAGATTCCGACCCTCGTGGTCGACTCATATAGCAACCTGTCATATAGGCATTGCTAGTAACACAGGCTTGTTCTTACTATTATATTGCTCACCCCCTTGTTTTCTGTCTTCAAGATAAACCCGAAACGATCCTTTTCGGTCTAGTCGTCCAGGCCTGTCGTTACACTCCAATTCTGATCTCAATCTTGAGTACAGTACATACATATATACATACATGCCAATATTCCGTATGTACTGTACCTAGGTATCCAGCGTTACTATTCTATTAATTAAACTCCCACTCCGCGGAGATAAGCGATAAGGCACGCACAGTGATGCGGTGCGACGCCATGCCATCACAAAATAGGACCTCGTCGTGTAAATATTTGTGTAAATAGAAAAATTTTCCAGCAGAGACAGAGCATTCACAATTGCTGTGCTGACTAGTATATCCTATTTCATTTTATTATTATTATTATTATTATGGAGTAATGCGACCATTCGGGGGAGTTAAATGTACAGAAACTAAGAATATTCCCATCCTATCATCCCCATCCTCATCATCATCTTCTTCGGGTCGAAAGTGGGAATGCTGTGTCTCCAGATCCGATCTATCTGCTCGAGCAGGACAATACAGCAACAAGCGGCCTAGAAATATATATATATATATATATATGTATCTATACGCTGCGCTATCTTCTCTGTGCACCACGCAGCTGCATGTATGGTTGTTTTCTCTCAGATTTGATTTGTGATCGAAACTGAACAAATAGAAAAAAACAGAATATAACGAATTGAACTGGTCTCTATCTACAGAGAATGCACGTATGTACAGTACCCAAGTATGCATGCTACGTATCTATATCTATACCAAGCACTACAAATACAGTAGTTCATATAAGATGGCATGTGGCATGTCTCTCACCCTCAAACCCGCACCCTCATCAACCAATCTCAGTGCGGGTCTGCAGGCGAGACACGGACAGAAACGGACGAGGCTTTTCCTTCCCCGCCCCCCTCTTTTCGAGAGAGAGGGGAGGAGAAAGGTTCCGTTTGTCTTGTTTCGCTCTGCGCCAGCCGTATACCTCGCCAACCATGGATCCCCGCGATCTGTCCACGAGGGATAGATGGGGTTTGTGGCTCACAAGGAGATAAACTGGCGCCGTCATCGATATTGTCGTCGTGTTTGGTTTGGGTTGGGATTCCCGGTTGGGATGGGGAGGGAGGAACTTGGTTGCTTTGTTCCATGGCGTGGGAGAGAGTGTGGGTTTTTGGTACCTTGGTAGGGGTCTACTTCCGGAGTGGTTCGCTCGTTCGGAACAGACATGGAAGATTGGACGGGCGGGGAGAAATAGGCATTGAGTCCGGAAGTGTCGCGATGGGGCTTTCTGGCTCTTCAAGAATGGAACGATGTGGGAGCCGCACATGTCGCCGTTGAGATTCAGGAAAGGGGCCTGTCTACCTAAGTAGAGCCGACAGAAAGTACGGACCGAAGTCATCTGTGGAACGTCGAACCTAATATCAGATTTGAGGGGAACCTGCAGATTAGTAGTAAGGACATCCACGACCATAGCACATCGAGGGACAAGCACGTTGAACGTCACGAAATTGACCTCTGATTCAGCTGTAGCTCTGACGGGCGGTACCTAATGCATCAAGTGGAAAAGATGACGCCGATAACAAAGCCATCGCCAACCAAACAGCCCGAAGCCACTTTCCCATCCACATGTCCGCGGACCCGTCCCGATAAGAAAACCGGCAGCCCGGGGCTGAGGGGGTTTTCTAGCCTTTCCCTTTTTTTCCTTTTCACGTTTTTGTCATATTGTGGTTACCGCAATACTTCACACCCTACCAGTAGCCGTGTGCAACGTCACCACAGGAAAAACAACATGTCCCTTGACAGAACTGCATTTACGCGGACGCCTGAGCCGCCTTGGCCTTGGCTCTCGCCTCCCGACCCTTGCCGATGCGCTCCAGGATCTTCTCGCGGTCCTTGTCCAGCTTCAGCTTGGTGATGACGACCTTGGAGGGGTGGATGCCGATTGGCACGCTCTGGCCGTTGGACTTCTCGCGGTTGACGCGCTCAACGTGGATGACGTATTTGAGACGGTAGACGCTGGTGACCTTGCCCTCGCGACCCTTGTTGGAGCCCCGGACGATGGTGACCTCGTCGTCCTTGCGGATGGGAATTGCGCGGACCTGCCAGGTGTTAGAACCGTAGACTCTCTCTCTCTCTTTCCGATTCTTATTCCGTATTGCCCATCTTCTGCAGCCACACAAAGTGGAACAGACTACCGCGGGGAAACTCGAAGGTAGAGAGGCGTACGTTGTACTTCTCACGCAGTTCCTTGCTCAGAGGAGCGCTCATGATGATCCGACGCTCGCCGGAGGAGGCGCTGAAGTGCGCCTTGCGCGACTTCCGCCGCGAGGACGAGATCTCTGTCCACAAGATCCTGTCAGTATTTTGCCAATTGCTGTCTTTATCTCCAGCCCGCCGCTCCGGATACCGAGATCTTCACGACGGCGACGAGATTGAGATCGGATCGGGGAGCGTTGAGAGAGAAAAAAAAGGGACGCACCTTTGCCCTGGACAGCCATTTTTTTGCAGAGCCTGGAGGGGATGTGCAGGAGGGCTCTGGAAAAGGGTCGTGGTGTTGTCGTAGTCGTCTGAGGACTCTTTTCGTTCGGGGCTTTGGATCTCGAAATGTTGTGCCGAAAATGTGCGCGACAGTGTGCGTCACATGACCGCGCCGCTTAGCTTAGCCTAGGGTTGGGCGCCTCGCGCTGATCGGCCCGCGCCCCGGCCGCGGCCCCTCGGCGCCGGCGCGCGCGAAGTCGGACATCTCGAGCTTTACGGGCTGAGCATCGAGATGGGCGCAGACAGACGCCCTGCGCCGTCCGCGGAGCAGCGGTCGATGATCTCTTTTATGCGGGCGGAGCAGACGGCAGAGATCTAGTCTGTCCTTTGTTTGTTTCCAAACGTCGTGTTATTTCCAGAGCCTATCCTCCCGCTGCGCGCGGTCAGGAGCACCATGATTGTCGCGCCCTCCGTCGTTGGCAGTCCACGACCAACCTTATCGCGACGGCTATAGAGTTGTCCGCTGGGTGATGAGTCTCCGTCGCTGCTGCTTTCGGCATCTGCGATTATCTTAGAGGTTGGCTTCCCTGATTGTGGATAGCTATCTCCGGTGACAGCTTCAGCATGTCATACTCCGGCTTCAAGGACCAGTATGGGACGGGAATCGGAGAGCAGAACAACAACACGCAATATCCTCCGAGTCGCGCACCTTCCAATTCTACTCCGAGCATTCGGAACTCATCGCGTGGATATGGCGCGTCAAGTTATGACTGGCAAGCACAGAACAATCACGCGGTGTCCATAGAGGACAACCAGCAGCTTGGAAACAACCGGTGGAGGCTTCCCTATGGCCAGGACGAGTATTCGTACCAGGATTCCATGTCGCGGCGCTCGGGGAACAGTGCAAAAACTTCCAATACCGTCTCCTATCTGTCCTCGACGCCGTCGCCGATGCACCCCCAACCGCGATCCACGCTCGAGACGCCCGCGTTGAACAGTCTGGCATACGCTTCTGGGTTGGAGTTGGCGGACCTCAGGAGGAAGGTTCAGCAGCGGTCGAAGACTCCAAAGACGACAGAATCCATGCACCAAAGTGCTATGCTGTCACAGAGCCAGATGAGGTCATCTGTGGGCGTGGGTCAAGCGTACTCGTCTACCAACCTGCCTCCGACGACAGCAGAGATATCTCAAGCCTCCCAGAAGCAACTTGCTGCTTCCGCAGCTGCAGCTTTGTCTTCCGATGCCTCTTCTCGCTCCTACAATTCCAATTATCAAATGCCACCAACTTCCGCTCCGCATTCACACCCAACTACCTATGCCTCGGGATCGAGTCTTGTTTCCTCAAGCGACCATCTATCCACGACAAACGGAAACTCTGCGTCCTCCCAGTCAAGTTCACAGAATTTGCACCAAGACGTGTGGAACCAGCACACGTCCCATTCTGGGAGAGACTCCTACCAAGACCAGCGTCATCAATATAGCTCTGCGTCCAATGTTCTACCAGCTATGGAGTCTCCAGGTTACGGTGTAACACAAGAACCTTCTACCAGTCCTTTGCAACTCCCAGACGTCAATGCAGTCATGGGAATCTCCAAGACCACTGACAGACAATCTATCTCTGCAAGCACAGCATTGCCCGTGTCCTCACCACCGACGCCTCGAGCCGCAGTGACACTCTCTCAAGGGAGTCCAGGACAGTATCCAAGGGTTTCAAGCAATTTCTACAGCAGTTCCATCTCCACTCCGTCTCTGACAGGAACCGCATGGGATGACACACGATTTGCTCGTGAACTGTCTCCCACAAACAACTACATTGATCCGACGCAGGTGTATAATCCCTTCCGCCAGGAACATGAACGGATGAAAGCTGCCGAGGCGGAGGCGGAGGCGCAAGCGAACAACGAGGAGGGCGCGGCCAATCAAGCCCCTCCTGCTCAGGATCCAGATACGGCTATGCATGATCATAGTAATCCTGGTGGAACACCGCAGGATAATGCCTCCGGCGCGCCCCACAGTAATTCCCATCCTGCGCCGTCGACGGGTCAGGAAAAGAAGAGAAGGGTTCGACCGCGTAAATCAGCGCCTGACGGCTCTAACGCGTCTGTTGGTTCCAACGCGTCCGCAAAGAATTCTCAAAACGACGCGTTCGAACAAAACATGGACCCATTGCTACGCTCTGCTCCCCAGCCGGACGGAAAGAATGATGACGAATCTGATATGGAGAGCGAATTCAAGATGATGATGAAAAGGATACAAGAATGGCGGTCGAAGCATCCAGCTCGGTTTGCGAAGCTGATGGATAGCTTGAAGAAGGTAACACGCAGTTCTAGAGTTAGCTTTTGAAATGCCAATACTAATTTGCCGCCAGGACCAGGCTCCAAGCGGGACTACACCCTCTCAAACCTCCCCCCAAAATGGCGAGAGGGAAGCCACTCCTAGCACGGCCCCCGCTGCATCAACGACTGCTGCCAGTACACCGAGCGCGAAGCCCCGAGTGTGCAACTCTCATATTGACGGGCTACCGGACTTGGGCAGATTCCTTGCACAGCGTAGGAGGAGATATAACAAATCCAAAGGACGTGAATCTACAGGGGCAGACATCAGCTCCAGCCAGCAGAGCTCTGGCCCTGTTCCATCTATGGCCGTTCCCATGGCGTCGTCTGGTGGACACACTCCAGGTCAGCCTGTAGGACCTACGCAAGCTGATTCTAGCGTCACAAGGCCTGTAGATGCACCATCTACAACCGGAAACGAGGCTCGAACAGAGGCCCCGACTGCTGCGCCGTCTGCAGCCGGCAATCAGGTTCAAAACCAGGCGCCAACCGCAGATGCATCATCTACGACCGAAAACCAGGTTCAGAATGAGCCGCCGACTGGTGAACCATTTGCACCTGGTAGCAAGCCACATGAGGTACCGACCACCGCACAACCAGCCGGGAAAGCTCCTGAGCGACCCAGCGGTCAACCGGCTCAGAAGCCCGCTGCGACTGTCTGGTCAGAGGACAAGCGGCAGGCAGTGGCCAAGGCGACCTCGCAGTATCTGGTATCTATTCCCGCAAACAAAGGCAAGACAGGCTCTGTGGAGATGATCCTGTCCCTCATCGACAGCAACCCGAGCTACATTGAACTGTGCGAACAAATCGAGGCACGCGGCTATGTGATCAACAGAAGCAGCCTGGCGAAACACCTGCTCGCGGCTGTACCGGATCTCAACAGCAGCAATGCCTCCCAGCCTCCGCAGCACAAGCCCGACCGGAACTCGAGGGTGATATCGCAGGTGCCGCCTGCGCCCGTCAACCGCGTCCAGCCGCAGCCGCCAGCGCAGCAGGGGCAGCCTCAGATGATGGTGTGGAATTCGAACCCCCCTGCGGTGCATCCTCCCACGATGCATACAACTGCTCCAGCAACTACTGCCGCTCCAGCAACCACTGTCGGGCCCGCCCCTGCCCCTGCCCCTGCTCCTGGACCTGCACCAGCATCTGTACCAGCCCCAGAACTTGGACTGACATCTGCGCCTGCGCGTGCACCCCCCGCGCCTCCACTGTCTGGAAGAGTGCTTCAACCACGGCCCTCGCCAGTCACACTTCCGTTCCATAAACCACCGCCGCCTAGCGTGCGTCCGGGCAGTAGGAAAAGGTCTAAGCCTAGCGTGCCCCCGCCTCCAGATCCGCCGCCGGATTCGAAGGCGGCAAAGGCGAAAAAACGTCTCTTTTCTGAGATTGTCGACTTGTCGGCACTGAGTGACGATGAAGAGGAGCCCGTAGCAAAGGAGCCTCGCCTCGAGAGTTCCTCACAGGAACCCCAGGCTGACGTCTCCGCTGCAACGGCTCAACATGCTCAGAGCAGTGCAACTCAGAGCAACGCACCTCAGACTGACGCACCTCAGAGCAATACTGGGAATGCCTCAACTTCAGCGCAGATGGATCTCTCGCGATTTGCACTGTCCCTTGACGGGGCTGCACGGAAGGAGGCTCTCAGGCACCGCACAGACATTGTAAAGCCCCTCAACAAGGCCGAGGCGTTGCGGCAGCACTTCTACAATCCCAAGACGATTGCCAGGGACGTGTTGATCGCGGCCGGCCGTCACCCAACTGAGCGCCCGCTGAACCACCATCTCTTCCGGCTTCGGGACATCTTCCTGCAGGTCGACTACACCTCAGACATGGAGACGTTCCGGTGGGATCTGGTCGACCCCGGAGGGCCGCCAATACCCGTCGTCGAGCCCGAAGACGTCACCCTGGTGCCGCCGACGTACCCTCTGGGCACGCGCAAGAAGGGCCCGCGAGGCGGTGAGTCACGTGAGTCACGCGACGACGCCGCCAGCTCCGACGGGCCGCCCAAGGCGAGCGTCACGGTCGCGGTCACGCCGCAGGAGCACAAGCCCTCTAATCTCTCCATCTCTCGCTCGGTTGATGACGCCTCTCCTCCACGGTCTGCTCCTAAGAAGCGCGAGAGCCAGCCGATGGCCAGACCGTCGTCCTCGACTCCGTCATCCTCCACCACCACCGGCACGCGACGTCGCGGGCGTCCGCCCGGCGCGAAGAACAAGCTCCCGACCAAGGCCTCTCTGAGGGCCGCCGCCGCGGCGGCATCCGCATCTGCGCCCAAGATCGAAGTCGCCATCCCGGTGCGGTCGCCTCCCCCTCACTTCAGCGTCTACCGGTGCGACTGGGAGAACTGCCAGGCGGAGCTGCACGACCTCGCGACGCTCAAGCGGCACGTTGCCAAGATTCACGCCCCTAGCAGCAGCAGCGACCACGTCTGTCGCTGGCTGGGCTGTTCTCGCGCTCACAAGAAATTCGCGAGCAGCAGCGAACTGCGTCGCCATCTGCAGTCGGACCATGTGGCCCCGATCGCATGGAAACTGGGCGACGGCCCCTCTGTGCGGCCAACTGGTGAGAAAGCCAGAAAACCCTCCTCCTCACGTCCATCCATTGAAGTTGAAGTCCCATGTTAAACACGCATCTTTCTCTCCATTCTGCCATACAGCAATCGACTCAGAGAGATACCTCCACGACCCCTCCTCCGGCTCCATCATCACCCCCAACGTCTCCTCCACCACCCCCCTCGACGGCGCCGGCGCCGGCGACGCCGAGATCGACTCGCTCATCTTCCCCGCGGGCTACACGCCCATCCGCGCCTTCAACCGCGTGCACGGCAACCAGTCGAACACGGACAAGGCCCGCGCGGTGCTGAAGGCCGTCGAGCGCATGAAGGTCAAGATCGGACCGGGCTTGGATCAGGGCGGGTGCGAGCTGGCGACGCCGGCGCGGAACGCGGCCGTGGGGAACGATGAGGGGGTGTTTCGGTTGGTGCAGCAGACGTCGTAGACGCAGACGCAGGCGGTGCATGTGCAGTGGTGGCCTTTCGATATCGATATCGATTTTTATACCCCGTGGGCGTTTTGTGTTGCATTTGCATTGCGGTGGTTTTTTTAGTCCTGTTTTCTACGTTCCTACATATCTGCGGATGGACAGCGCGGCGTTGGTCGATTTGTGATTTGCTTGCTTGATCGGTACGATGCGGTAGGTATCAGGAATCAGGAATCAGGTGATCTGGCGTTAAGGTTCTGGTTCTGGTCGGGGGGTTTGCTTGCAGTTACAGTTACAGGTTTACATGTTTTACCATACCAAGTTTTGCAACTTGCAACATCATGAAGATGGCATGGCATGGATGGACGCGGTTGACTCGACTTGACCCCGTGAAATAATGCATCGTTCTTGTGGGAACTGTATCGGTATGGTGTGTCATAGCCAACCATAGCTATCCATCGCATCACTTATTTTAACTAGTGGAAGCACGGAGAAAAAGAAAAAAAAATCAAGTCGAAGAATTTCCATCCATCGCACTCAAATCAATCTCAATGCCCCCCCCCTTTTTATTTTTGTTTATTGTGCCTCCTTCGTATCGACACGTGGAGTGTAGTAGTGTGTAGTGTCGAAGATACCTGGACCCGGTCCTCGATCTTCGATACCTAGATAGATCGATTAGATAGATGAATAGGTCCCATCCATCTCAACGCCCGTATCGTAACGCATCGCATCGCACCGGACCGAACATATCGATTACAATCGACCAAGGCCATCGATTGCGCCAATGCGCCCCATCCATCGTATGTAGGTGTATGTACATACACACAGACATCACCCCCGGTCCGCGCCTAGTTCACGAAGCTGTCCCAGGTCCAGCGGACGCAGAGACCTCCCCAGCTCTGTCCTTCTCAACAGCGCCAGACCCAACCTGCCCTTTGTGATTCTCCTCCTCGAACACGGACGAAGACGAGGTCTTATCGCTAGCATTCACCTCGAGGAAATGATACACCACGACGAGCAGCATGGCGACGGAGCCGAGGAAGATGGCGAGCTGGTAGAGGTCGCCGTCGGAGATCATCGTTCCCTTTTCCCTTTCCTCTTTATCCCTTCCTTCGTATCCTTTTATCTGTATCTGACGATGTGAATAGGAAGGAGGCAGGATCGGGGATGGGATCCGATCTAGATGGGTGTGTATGTAGGCACGGTGGTTTGATTGAGAAGATCCGTGGCCGGTTGGTCCGTTCAAGGGCTTCTTTGATGAGGTCGTTGGTTTCCGTGTTCTGATCGCGGAGGACGGGATTCCTGTCTGACAGACAGACTAGGATAGGATGTGTTCAGACCAGATCAGATCCTAATTTGAGCAGGTCGAATGTAGGAAGAGAGAGAGGATGGCGAAGTCGAGACCTCTGGGCGAGCTTACTACCTAATAGCGATCGATACCGTGTCAGGATCATGTTCTTAGGACACAATGGCATCTTGCTGGAGAAACAAAACGGAAGAGAGAGTAAAAAACGGTCGAGTCAACAATACTCACCCGTCCAGATCTCTATCGAGGGCAATTGCTGAGGAATCTGGCCTAGTAGTCATAAGCATCCAGGTGGTTACTAAGGCCAGCTGGTCTGGGCGCGTCGTCGTCGCACGGCCGCGGCGCAACGTCAACGCCCATGGAAGCACGAGGGGCCCCGCGGAGCAGCCGACCCTCCAGGACAAGAGATGTGTGTACAGAGTCATTGACGTACATCTGCCATCACCGGCATCAGCTCCCTTTCCAGCGTCTACGCTCGTTCCCCCGATCCCCTTTTTTTTTTTTTTTTTGATTATTCTTACAGAATACCCAGGTCCGCGAAGTCAGAGGCTCGCCGACCGTTGCGGCTTAGCGGGCCGTCATGGCGGCGACAGGCTATTATAGTGCCTCGTTCAGGCACGCACCGCTCCACTGCTGCCTTTGACCTCACCATCTCTCGGCCTCCGGTGCCCGCGATGGAGCATCCGACTTCATAATTTCTCTCGTGTCCTCATTGCACTTCCTCGCTGCCTCCGTCGCTGTCGCCGGTCCTGCCGTGCCTCAGCCAGGCGGGACGACTGACGGGCCAATTCTTCTGCGACAGCTACGCGTCTGTCTCTACGATCGATTACATACATACACTGCCCATATACCAGCGGCAACAGACATCGCAATGACCGAGTCTGCAGTGCCTGCGGTCTCCGGCAGGACAAAGGGCTCTGGCCCGTCGCTCCTGGCCTGTCTGAGCTGCCGGGGGAAACACCTCAAGTGCGACGGCAAGTCGCCCGTCTGCGGACGCTGTGCCTCCTCCGGCCTCGACTGCCGGTATATGCCCTCGCGTCGCGGCTACAAGGGCCCGTCCAAGAAGCGACGCCAGAACCCAGCGTCTCCCGAGCAAACGGCAGCTGACATAGCCATCAGCAACGACGTGGATATCCCGCCCGACTTGAACCTCCAACAGGGAGGCGGCCTTGGCTATACATCAGCATCGGCAGCCCCCCTGCTGTCCAGCGGCTCCGACAGTCCCGGGAACAACATTCCCGCGACGTCGCAGCCGGGGAGACAGCCCACGGTCGTCATGAGCCCCCTGACCCCGGACTCGTCCTCCTCGATAGGCGGGGATGGCTATCTTGTCGACCTCTACTACTCCTACTTCCACGCTGCGCACCCCCTGCTGCCGCCGCTGCGTCTGTTCTATCGCTTCTGCCCGCCCCCCTACCTGGAGCAGGTCCTCAAGTTCATCGGGGCCCACTTCACGCCGGCCGTGTCCAGCGAGGTGTACCGTCCCACGGTCGTCTCGTCCGTCATCGACCAGGAGGGGACCGTCGAGAAGGTGCAGGCCCTTATTCTTCTCGCGATCGTGCTACATTCACGGAATGAGAGGGCGGAGGCAGGGGACTGCCTGGCCCGGGCCGTCGACTTGGCCTTCGAGCTGGGGCTGAACCGCAGGAACTTTGCAGAGACCATGGGGGAGGGCGACCCGATCCGCGAGGAGTGCCTCCGGCGGACGTGGTGGGAGCTCTTCGTCGTGGAGGGCTTGCTTACGGCGTTGGGAGTGAGCCAGAGCTTCCGGACGAGCATGGTGCCGCTGGAGGTGCCGCTGCCGTGCGAGGAGCGCATCTACCAGGACGGCCTGAACCCGCCGCCGCCGCCCACCATCTCCGAGTTCGACGACAGGGTCTTTGCGGACGAGGAGAGAGACTTTTCGTCCTTCTGCTACCGCATCGAAGCCGTCCGCATCCTGGGACGCGTCGTGGCGGTGCAGGACGCGCTCGAGGGCCAGCAGGAGAAGGTGGAAGCCATCGATGCGAGGATCGCCAGCTGGTTCCACCACCTCCCGGAGTCCAAGTCGGAGATCATGCGCCCGGACGGCTCGGTCGACGAGATGATGTTCCAGGCGACGATGATCGTCAACGGCGCCACGATCTACCTGCACTTCCCCCGGTCCGATCTCCTGTCGTCGCCGGCGGTGGCCGCGGAGGTGATCTGCGGCCACCATGGGCCGTTCATGATACCCACGTTCTCGCACCACGTCCACGCCATGAGGGCCGTCAAGGCCGCCAGCGAGATCTCCAACCTGGCCGCCATGCGGCTGCCCGTGACCAAGCACACGCCCTTCTTCATCTGCGCGCTGGTGCTGAGCTCGATCGTCCAGCTGGCCGCCTACTCGGTCAAGGCCGGGCAGATGCCCGACCCGCGGCGCGACCGGCTCACGCTGACCATCGGCGTGTTCAAGACGCTGGGCCGCACGTGGGCCATCTCGCAGTCTGTCATGCGCCAGATGAAGGCCGTGGCGCGGGACGTGCTCGACATCGGGGTCCGGCCGACGGCGGATCAGAGCGAGCTGGACTTCACGGCGTTCCTCGAGGGCAGCCAGTTCTGGCTCCCGGACAGCTCGGGGAGCTGACGAGCGACCCCGTGGACATGTCAATGAACCAGCACTTGCTAGTACTTTTCATTATCATGTCGGGCGAGCTGTTCGTCGCCAACGCGGGCATGTCTGGTGCACGTCGACGCTGGCTTGTGCGGAGACGTGGCTCGCGGAAGGTTCAGCCGACGCCCGGCAGGGATTTCCGTATGGGGCGATAGGCGGGCCGGCCGAAACGGGCAACTGGATCGCCGCTTCGGCGACCAGATCAACCCCGCCGAGAGGCCGGTGCGGATATATATCGCCAGACCCGCGTCGTGTTCTCCTCTGCGCAACCGTTCGAAAGAGACGAAGGTTGAGATAACCGTCGAGGCAGTATATCTCAGACTTCTTAGCCGACAGTTTCGTCTCTTCAGATCTCTTCGCCATGTGCAAAAGCGCCACCTGCGCCACCTGCCGTAAGTATCTGCCCTCATCTTTTCGATGGATTCCTAGATCATCCAACCCTCTTGTCGCCGAGATCAAGCGGCTCCGTCGTTTTTAAGATCTCCGTGAGGAGCATCAGCTGACGAACCCAGACAAAGCCACCTGGTTCGGCTGCGGCCAACATATCCCGACGGTGATGGACCAGGTCCCTGAGCAGGACCGCTGCCAGTGCGAGCCCAAGGTCGAGAAGGACGGCAAGCTATACCCGCCCAAGGCCGACAAGCCGAATTAAGCATGCAACAAGCATGAGAGTTCTCCCTTCGATTTTCCCGGTGGTTGATAATGATTTCTGGTGTTTCTTTGCTCTCCGTTCGAATGGGTGATCTGGAGGGATCAGCATTAGCTTGGGCGTGAGTTGAGAGGAACATATGAGCGTGTCGTAACGGGTTCAGGCGGGCGGAGTTGCGGCGGTTCCAGCGGAATTCAATGCACCTTTGCATCCTGGTTTGCATGCTTCGACCGTATTCAGTGACTCGATGATCTGGCAGAGTGGTGGTCGTAGTTGTACAGTCCCGTCTCGAAGGCACGTCGCTGTTTTTCCAGGAGGAATCTTCTCCATGTATCCGGAGTAATACCTAGTCCATCCATCCGTCCAGAGGTGCAACGTTGAGTTGGCAGTAGCCCGTAAACACAACATTTGCAACAGCAACGTGTCTGTCCTCTCCTCCCCGTCCTTCCTCAGTTGCAGCACCGCCAGACCGCATGTTGTCAGATGGGAGGGGAAACCGGATGTCCCGACCTTCTCTCGCCTGAGAGAAGTGTAAGATAAAAAAAAGAAAGGGACAAAAGCCGAGTGTTTCGGATCCAGCACAGCAATAACCACCGTGGTGGAAAGAATGCCTGCAGGGCACTAAGATAGCGGACAGGATAAAAAAAAAAGAAAAAAAAACCAACAGACTTGCTAGACACCGTCAGTGTCAGCAGGGCTAGCTAGCTGGTCAGGTCAGAAAGTTAAGCAAACAGCAAAAGGTGCGTGCAGGTTGTCTCGGCCCGTTCTCCGGCCCCCGAGAATAATGTCACGCCAGTGAGACTGAGACCAGACTGACCCCAAGTCAAATAAAAAAAAGGCCAGGCTGTGGACTGCATGCATGACAGGCAGAACTCATTGATCACTATGAGGTTAGGTAGAGCCAGGTTAACTTGAAACACTACCTACCTAGGTAGGTCAGAGAGCCTGCATGCCGCGGGAGTCGGCCTTCAGTCCAGACTCCGCTTTGCAGGACTGAAGCCCGAAGCGGGAGCGTTCGTTCCCCGATGTGGTCCCCGATGCCATGCATGCCCAGCCCAGCAGAGCCCAGCCAGCTATCGATCGATCGGATGGAGATGGATCGGGGATCCATGTCACATAGTACTCATACTCTCACTACTATTGGTCACAGATCGTCCGAGTAGGGTCAGACATGTGCGCCAGTGCGGGCTGCAGGTAGGTACTGTACCTAGGCAGGTGCCTGAGGCTCCTCCATAGGACCTAAGCCTGGGCTCGGGAAGTAAGTATATAGAATATAGATGACGTGCAGAGCTCTGGACTGCACTACACCGAGCGCAGACGATGTAGAAGAAGGGTTCCTAGGTGCCTCTGTTATGTGAATAGACAAAGATGTGCACAGAGTGAGCCCTAGGGCACATACCTAGCTACCTACCTATACCTACCTACATAGGTAACTGTATCTCCGACAGTTCACCAGATTGGTTCTGTTCAATGATGAATGAGGATCAGGAAGGACATCGGGAGATTGAAATCGAAGCGGCGACGGACTGATCAACTCCTGCATACTGAATGCTATACTATACTATACTATACTATACCTCCTTGTTCTGGGTGATGAAGACGAAGAGGTAGAATGAGAATGGGCGCTGATTCAGGATGGATCCATGAGGGAGGAGGATGGGCAGATACATGATGACACGATGAGTGTGAAGGTACATTATCGTACTGTACATAGATCGCAGGCAGTTGTATCTAGATACCTATGAGAATGACATTCGCGCAAGTTGTACAGTACAGTACCACCAAGTTATAAGGAGATGAAAAAAGAAAGCCCAAGTCATGCCCACAAGGCACGTTACTTGGTGCATTATTTTCTTCAGCATATCCTCTATGTCATGGATTTTACTGCAATTACTCCGGACTGTGCCTTCAGGTGTTCCTAGTAAACCTTGGAATCGACATTCTTAGAATCAGGGTACTATTCCAGGTAGGGACCCGACTGCAGCTTTTCCTTTCAAAAAAAGGTTGAAGGATGCTATTTCTTTTACCCATGCTGTATTTTGCGGGCTCTTCCACGGAAATCCTGAGCATTTTTCAAGCCTCAAAGTGTTTATGTCTACCAAGGAACGACTCTTATGTGAGTCAGCAATCGAGATGGTTTTACAGCGGGCTTCTTTAATTTATGCTTAGAATTGCCCAAATTCTCGTGAATATAAGTATCATCATTACCTAAGGCACCGAAACTGCTTGGTCCTTTTCTCGACATAAGACTACAGATATTTGCCATTGTGATCAGCACACCAGCATATATTGCTCAAACAACTCCTCCATAAGGATCCTGCACACCATCAGAGTGCGCAGCTACTTCAAAATATCTATCTCCAGAAGATGTCTCCTCTCATCAAGAACCGCATATGTACTTACCGTACCAATCTCATCGACCTCCCAGACGAGATACACGCCATAATCATGGCCACTCTAGACGATCTCCCAACCCTGCAAACGCTACTAATATCCTTCCCCTGGCTGGCAACAGTTTTCTTAGCCTCCTTCCGCGGCATCATAAGCACGATCCTCAACCGATCTCTGCCAGACGAACTCCGACAGTACCTGTACGCGATCATCTCAGCCCGCTCCGCGGGCCCCCTGGAGACGGACCAACTGGGAAGAATTCCTCGACCGCCACCTCGAGTGGAAGACAGACGAGGATAAGGGCCGCCCGCCGCCCAGCGTGCCCCGCACCCTCGCATCGCTGGAGTACATGGTGAGCGCGCTCGACGCGGTCAAGTTCTTCCTCGAGTTCTGCGTCCGGGTCTTCTCGCGCGGTCAGCGAAACTTCGTGCATATCTCCCACGACGTGGAGTCGACGCGGTTCCGCATGCGCCGCGCCCTGTTGCGGTTCCAGCTGTTCGCGGAGCTCTTCCACCAGCCGGGGGATGCGTCCGACAGCGTCTCGGACTGGGAGGAGCGGTTCTGCGCGCAGGAGGTTTTCTGGGCCCGGTACCAGCCGTTCGAAGTCGAGGAGTGCAAGTGCATCTATTACCTGCTTATCGTGTGCCTCCGGAGCAATATGGAAGACAAAGTGCTGGGGCCAGGTCGGGACGAGGATCCGATCCAGCATCGGGGACTGCCGCAGCTGCGCAACTTCATCGAAGACGATGCCCCTTACACGAGGTTTGGTCTGAGTTACGTCCGCCGGTTTCTCGACAGAGCCTTGTATGCTTTGCTGTTGTGGATCCTGAGGATAACAACGAGCTGCTTGACGGATTTCGTAACTGCTTTGAGCTCAGGAGGCATTGTCTGCGCTATGGAATGGGGCATCCATTTACCAGGCCTACACGTGAGAGGATGAGGAGATGGCAACCGAGCTCTTCACCTGTGAGATACGGGGATTTTATAACTGATATGAAGAATAGGAGAAGTGAAGTGCGACTCCGTGGGTGGTGCTTCCGGGATAGAGTGGACATTTGGCTAATGTTACCTCCTATGAACCGAGTATGATCATTGCGCCTGCGGTTGATACCATTAAAGCCCATATTCTACCGAGACATAATTGAGGGTTGCACGAGAAGGACCGACACCACCTGTTAACATAGGTAGGTAGGTAGGTAAGTACTGATGTCTCTCCAAGAATGTTGCCATTGCTTATTACAAGACTCCCCATCAAGGAAGTACTTGTACTGAGTACACTCAATTGGAGGACCACAGGACTGAAGATTGCAGTCCATCTAAACTAATTATACCGCAAATTCGCGGTAGGCGTCGCATCAATTGTGCAGCAAGAAGGTAAAGTACATGCAGATGAAAAGAAACAAGATAAATGGTGCCTACGCCTCAGGCGTGCAAAACATGATGCCAGAAACTACCGTCCACTGCTTTGATTGGTACGGCTTGACTTTCATCTCCGGTACGCTCATGTTTATTATCTCCCTCACAGCGTTCTTTGCGCTTCCAAGCCCCGGGGACTCCTCATATTCAGGTCCCTGTGTTGGTTGTCGTGCTTCGTGTCGACAGCGGTTGAAGCTATCGGTCGAAGAGGCGCTGGAGGGCTCCAACGATGGTCAACATAGGGAAGTAAGTAGTACGGAGGGGCTCAGGATGGGTCAATGGGAAGCTCAGAAGACAAGACAAAGGTAGACTTGTTCATGAGTAGAGGCTCCAAAAGAGCAAAGAAGACAGAGGGAGAAAACGAAGATGAAGGATGAACGAGGGTGGTAGATGAGTTTAAGTAGGACGAGACCTTTAGTGATCCGCTGATTCTGAGGATGACCAGCATGCGTACCTATCTACAAAAATCTCGCCATCCCACCGCACACATCCACACTTTCGTAGTTTAATCCATAGCCATTTGTCTCCGGGATGATGCGCCAGTAGAAGTTTGCTTTATGGCCCGTCTTCACGAGGCCGATGTAGTCCTTGAGGCCACGAGAATTCGCGTCGTGCGCCCACCGAGTTGCCAGTTGCCGTGCCATCTGCGTTTGATGAGGACGCGACAATTTGGACTGCATACGAGTCGTGTAGGAGATCTTAAAGCCGGGTGCCTTTGCGCGTTTCTCGAGAGAGGTTGCAGACGAGGAGCTATTGGAGTATGAGGCTCCGGTGTTGGCATCCAGGGGGGAGGGGAAGTAAAGATGGCCTTCGCCGTCGCCAAAGTCGAAGACGTTGAAGTCAAATGTCGCGTTATCGTGAACAAGACCCTTGATGCTTGTGACCTCGACTGGCTGTCGCTGATCCGAAGCATATTTCGCTTGCAGATGGGGGGTCACGTCCTCGATGGCGGTGTACGAAAGTCCCTCCTCGTTGAAGGCACCTTCGAGGAACGCGGCCATGGACTGCTGAAATTTACCCGGGGCCGATCTTGCGGCCGCCACCCGGTTCGCGATCAGAAAAAGCGAGGCGATACCAGCGGCGATTGCGGATGCCATTTCCTCGCAATTCCACCCATGCATCCTTCTGCACACATAATAAGCAGAGAAACCACCCCAGCTGGCATAGACAGCAATCTCTTTGCTGGTTCCAATCGTACTGATAACTGTGTTGAGTGTTTCGCAGTTATCCCGTTTCTCGAGGAGGCCGGTTTCCATATATTCGAGGTCGCGGGCCTCTGGCTGGATGGGCAGGGACACGGCCAGGTCCCGGTTCTCTAGAGGCTTCCCGGCCACAATGGAGAGGAAGAGGGTCGCGGTTAAAAGCAGTGCTTTCTTGAACGACATGATGAATCCCTTGGTGATTATTGGAGTTGCCAATTTGTCAATGATTCAGTGATGGACGATGAAAAAATGTGGAATGAAGGAAGCAATCTACCTCTGAAGTGCAGTTTCAGAGGGAAGAATACCTCAGAATCTGGTACTCTAGTCCCCTATATATGTATATTGTCATTGCTATTAATACTCATGCTTTGTAATTCCACCGGGAACTGGTGTACCCTGAACGATGAGTGCGCCATTTTCTGTGCAAGTTCTTCTCTTCAGCTTCTCTTCAGTGCAACCAATATACGCTCAGCTGTGCCAAAAAGTTATGTTAGTTCCCTGTTCCTGCCAAGACGGCTGACTTGCATGCTAACTTTTCCTAGGGTTTATTACCTATTATACTCTCAGTAATGTTTGACTGCCTCTCAGGTAGCCTTTGAAATCATGTGGCTATATGAAATACCTCGATCTGCCAAGGTAGTTAACACGAGGTCTGGTCAACGAAACTCTATGCACAGAGTATAAGAGAGCTATCTCTTCATCTAAAACTTATGTAATGTGAGCTTGTTTAACTTATAGTGTGAGCTTTTCAAACAATCTTATTTTTATCGGGATGGTGCAGGTTAAGATCAAATCGATCGAAGTAGAAACAAACAAAGAGCGGAATAGATCTATCCGAGTGGTGCATTCATAGCTGATATGCGCGAGCCATTGTATTAGGCCTCCCAATGGCGAGCATATTGTCGTTAAGTCGCTGAAAAAGAGCTTAAATTAATGCTGGGACCAATGTAACTTCTTCCAGCCTTGTGGGGGCCATGCCTGCCAGAAACACGAGAGTGTTACAATAGGAGCAAACATACAGATGGGTTGATAAAGAACAAAAAAACAACAGAAGAGGGAAAATTGGTACATACAGAGGAATGTATCATTAAAACTCCATGAGGAAGGCTAGTTACATGACAGCTGAGGTACTAGGTAGGACCGAGTCACCACCCAGTGACACCTACCCTATAACTGTGCGACAGGTCACCTGCAGGGCTGAAGCTTCCACCACCGACAAAGCCCACACCAGATCTAACAAAGAAGTCCCAACGTCCCTACAGAGTACTCTGTGCTCCGTATATTGCTCAGAAAGTGTGTTCAATAAGCGGTGTCTGCTGGTGGCCGTTCATTCCGGTGTCGGAAGACTGAAGTCTGATTAACAAAGCACTTCCCAATCAAGTACGTTACATATCATCCCAGCTTGACATTGTTTTTGTGTCTTCATACCTAACTAACAGTCAACCGCGAAGGCAGAAACCTGAAAACCAGTCCACAAAGCTCTCAGCAACCATGTGCACCTTTCCAGTTCCCACAGCGGGACCGAGAGAAGTCCGCGAGTACCTGGCGAATATCCTCGTGACGAGACACGATGCGACGCGCGCATTCGCAGAGGAAACAGCCAGTCTGTGGGATCTGGGACGGGGCATAGATCTTCGCCATGCATCGAAGAGGGACTTCATCAGGATTTTCGGTGACAAAGTCGGTCCCTATCTCTTTCACACGGTCCGCGAGGATATCCTGGAACAGTGGCGGGGTTCTGCCGTTGGGATTGCCTGCTTCTGTAAGTTTCTCCTCTCCCTCTCGCAAGGAACTTGATGGACATTATCCAAGACTAATATCGCCTCATTAGATGTCACAATCACCTCTCTGATCATATCTGCGTTTCTCTTCTTTCAAGCATCCAAAGGGACCACACTGAAGCAGGTCAAAGGTAAAGAAAACTTCCAACCCAAGATTACCCATATGTTTGAAGCTGTCAGCACCCTACTAACACTGATTTTTGCAGGGTCACTGCGGCACGCCTTTTTGGCGCTAGGTCTCACCTTTCTTACTTATACGATCCAAGAGCCAGAAGGTGTTCTCAAGGTCGTCCTGATGATGGTGGGGCTCATGTCGTGGTTTTTGGCTTTTCTCTTGTACGTGTCGTACTTTGCTGAATATCTGGAGAATAAGAAACAGCCGGAGGAGAGTCCTGTTAAGGAGAAGTGAAGCAGTCTCTGTGGGAAGAACGGCTGCAGAGATGGTCACTGATTTGATATTGATAATTACTACCTAAGTAGTCGCTGGGAAGGGAGGTGTAAATGAATAAAAAGGGCGGCAGGGGTGCATTTTCCGATACAAATTTGGACGATCTCCCAAATATGTACGCATCGTGGTTTGATAGATGCAAATACAAGGCTAAAAGTGGGAAAGGTGCATCTATTCTGCATTCAGGGTTGGAAACATGGGCACCTACTCCGATTCATGCTTGTGCATACGTTACGAGTGGTCTACAAAAGAGAGGAGTGATTAGGGTCAGCCATATATTACCGCCGTTGCAGACCCAATTCAGACTGTTCAACCCTATTATACTGATGAATCATATTGCAATGTCCCATACAAACATCATGACCATATTAGTAGGATTGCAATGCTCGATGAGGATATTGCCCTGAAGGATATGAAGATTCCATTATATTCTGATACTTGTCTAAATTCACCTATTTTGCCTAAATTGCTGGATTTATGAATCAGTCCATACAGGCTGTATATAAATGAGCCAGGTTGCTAGGTAGATTGAAAATCAGACTCATATTTCAGTACTAGCCGAATACTACGTTCAGCGTAATCCGATAATTAGACTGGATCGAGGGAATGGAGTGAATCCTATAGGTAGCCAGCCTTGAGTCTCGCCTCCCAGATTGGTTCGAACTCGTCATTAACCCCCTTTGCTAAACGATCTAAACGATTGGGCAAGAACGCCCGTGACTGCACCTCAGACTCAGGACTGCAGGAGCCAACGCGCCCATTGCCAATGAATTCTACCCAGTATCATCCACCGTCACCAAGACACTCGTCTTTTTAAGAATCTCCAAACACAGCATACATGCACCGCGGTACCTTGGCTAGTTTGGGACTGGACGAACAGAGAGTTGAATACGAACGAGATTCTGAAGGCAAACAGGAATCTGAAGAGGAGGGCCCAACGGAGCCGGAGAATCCGGACTATCAACGCCTCTTGGATGCATATGCAGGAAAGGTCGTTCATGGATCACAAACGCTGGACGAGTCCTACTATCATTCCTTGACTGACCCAAATGCCATATCCGATATGGCGCGCCGTAACAGAGACCAAGTTGTAACCAAGCGGGTCCAGAGTTTTCCTTACAAGAATCAAAAGAAGCCATGGACGATCATCAGAGTGGACCAACTGTGGATCTGGGTAATTGATAGTGGTATGTTTCGAGATTCCTATTGTTCAACATGAAATATTAACTGCCCAACGCGTAGATACAATCATAACAAGTTGCACACACCGTATGGATCATGCAGAAGACCCGATTGTCGAGAGCATCTGGAAACACCTCATTGCACAGAAAGAAAAAGGGAAAGGGATATTCATCCCGCGTTGTGCGGCGGAGATGGCCAACTTCATCACACAGTTTTGTGTTGGATTCTTTGACTACATGACCTGTAAAGCTGGGGATACAGAAGAGTCCATTCACCAAATATTTGAAAACTCCATCACCAAAGCGGTTCGTTGAGCCTCATACTGATATGCGAGTTCTCATTTCTAAAGTTCGCAGGCTATAGGGGAAGCACGTCTATTCGACGAGTTTATGAGGAAGATTGCAAAAAAGATCGATGATCTCATAGGGCGGAAAGAACGCACGTACAGAAAAGGCAGTAAAGAAAAAGGGAAGGAATTCAGGGGAAAGAGTCCGTTTAAGAAGGAAAAAGGCGTTGAATTGGATACGATAAGAGACGTAAGAAATGAGGGAAATAGGAAAACGGACAATGGCAACAAGACAGAGGAAATGGAAAACGATCATCTGGGCCTCGGCCAAATTATAAAAAACTTCCGTTCCATTGGACGCGCAGCAGATCTTCTTAAGGAGGTTAAAGATATCCGCGATGAGCTCAATATCCTCAAAATGGCGCTTACACATCAGAAGAAAGTCTGGAATGAACTGCACGACATAAAACCCGGAGAGAATGGACTGACGGGTCCGGCTTACATCATCCACGAGATTGAAGAAATGGACAAAATGGCGGCCAGGATCCAGTCCGCAGTAAGTGTTTGGTACCTGAATTCTTGCACGAATAGACTTAACAGTCCCAGGTAAATTCAATTCTAGACCTTGAACAGAATAAAGCCGCCATCTCCGAAGCTATATCCTCAAGGGACCAAGCGGAGGTATCTATACGGCAGGGAAGAATGCTCATGGTGTTTACTGTTGTGACTGTGTTGTTTGTGGGTGATCCCGGTTCAGAATTTATCTTCTTCCGTATTCTAACGAGATTTTCATCTATATCAGCTGCCAATGTCATTCCTAGCGTCGCTCTTCGCCCTGGATATCACGTCCTTTCCTCACTCAAAGGGAAATGTAGTATATTCACCAGGGTGATATTTCCCATACTCTGTAGGTCTATCCTCAAATACCATTAAAACAATCTTGTTTCAATCTAAACCACCCTGCAGTTGGAGTCACCGCTACTGTTTCCATACCGCTGATTCTCTTTGCTTCCTACATGAGCAGCGTGGTCCGAGTTCTGAGACTCGTCCGGAGGTCCGCAGACAGAACGATGTGGAAGAAGATAATGTCAATACTTCAGCCAGACTTTAGTACCAAAGCTTCTCATATCCAGAGATCTTTCAGTCACAGAAATAGCGAGGTCTCAATCAGCACGGATATAACTTCCGAGGGGAGATCTCCCAGTCTCGACAATGGGGGGAAATCCACGTCTGACATCCATCAACAAGCCGCCGCTGAGGGCAAGAGCGAACAGAAATCTGCCATACATCTACAAGAAGAGCGTTACTTTTTCGTCTGGGGACGAAGACGTGGAAGCACAGCGACGGCGGAGAAAGCAGACAGTGCATATTAAAACAAGTCAAACAACAGGATAAATTGAATATCTACCGAGGTAAAATATCATATGATTGAGGGATGCCTGATCTAGCAACCTTTCACTGATGAGTCGAATTGGAGCCCGCTGTCCTGTTGATGCTATAACGAGGATGAGTTTTGTTTGGGGAATATGAGTTTGGAGATATGTAGCGATTTTTGGTTACAATGTAATTTGGTACATGTGTCGCCTGGAAGAACTACAGGAAGCACTACTGGTCTTAGGGATCGTCTTAACTACACACTAGCCACCTACCCTAAGGTACAGTACTTACCTACTATCTAAGCTTTGGGCGAGACTTTGGAATATACTCCTCAGCTAAAGTGTATGAACCTAGTACTAGGCTAACAATGGAGATTCTGATTTTGGTCTATCTAGCAGTAGGCGCCATTTTTATATAATTGTACAGTACATCCTGTGGGTTGTGTGATACGACTAACTAGGTAAAAAAAAGCAAATATAAGAAGATATAGAACATATATATCATTCCCTAAAGTAAGCACCCTCGTTGAGCGCTGCAGACTCCTAATACATACAGTTATGATCCTCAGGCTCATAATGAGGGAATACGATTGGCCAGTTCTGGAAGGATTTAACGGTCTGAATCCGGTCCTAGACGGTGTAATATTATGGCTGACAGCTGCTTACCTACGCAAGTAGATACAGATGCACAGTATGTAGATGGAAATAAATATTTGGACTTGCGACGGCAGATGATGACTTCTTCTGTTCGCCTACAGAGGCCAAGATCGGTTCGGTCCCCAAACCGCTGAAGTCGTGCCTTGGATCCTGTCGGAAGATCCCTCCTAAATAATTTCAATATTATCGATTTCTCATCATATAATACGTAGACGCTCTCTAGGCTTTTTTTCACGCCAACTTCCCCGGCACGACCGGATGCCCCGCGCTCAACCCCCCACACACGGCCCACGCCTGCCCGTTGACGTAGCTGCTCTCGTCGCTGCCGAGGAACAGCGCGACGCGTGCGACCTCGTCCGCGACGGCCCCGCGCCGCAGCGGGTTCAGCTGGCCGATCCTGCGCTCGGTGCCGCGCGCGCGCGCCGCGTCGTACATGGCGCGCGTCATGCCCGTCTCGACGAGCCCCGGGCAGATGGCGTTGATGCGCACTCCTGTCCCCGCGAGCTGGTACGCGACGGTCTGGGCGATGGAGATGACGGCCGCCTTGGAGGCGGAGTAGTCGGTCGGGCCGGCGTTGGAGCGGAGGCCTGCCACGGAGGCAGTCAGGATGATGGAGCCCGACGGGTAGGGTTTCGAGGGGGAGGTGATCTGCATGGCGGGGGCGGCGTGTTTGGTTGCGAGGAAGACGCTGCAGTAATCATTAAGTTAGTAATTATATAATTATCATATAACGCTTTGCGTTTTGCCTGATCTATATAGTAAGCTTCAGAGTAAGCGAAGGAACGAACCTCAACGCATTCGTCCGCATAGTCTGCATGAACTCGTCGCCCGAGATCTCCGTGAACACCTTCGGCTGCCCCCCCACGCCCGCGTTGGCGAACATGATGTCCAGCCGGCCGTGGCGGCGGATGGCGTCGTCGACGACGGCCTTGACGGCCTCCTCGTCGGCGGCGTCGAAGCGGCGCACCTGCACGTCGACGCCCGGGTACAGCGCCTCCATCTCGCGCTTGTGCGTGGCCAGGTGCGAGTCGTCGGCGTCGCAGAGGTAGACTGCCCTGGCGCCGTTGTGGGCGAACTGGTGCGCGCTGGCGCGGCCGATGCCGGTGGGGGAGTTGGCGCCTGGTTGGGTATTAGCCATGGATATCCTATCTCTCTCTCTCTTTATATATATGTATATGTGCATAAACCTCACCCGTGACAATGACGACCTTGTCCTTGACCCTCCTGCGGCGCGGTGAGCGGGACGTCCATCATGTACATATAGTTCCGCCAGGAGAGCAACTCACGGCCCAACCGAATCCGGGGCCACCTGGCGGATGCGGGGGATGTCCTCGAACATGCCCGCGTCGGGGATGCCCTCGACCAGCTGCTGGCTCAGCGCCTGGAGACGCTGTCTGGCGGCGGAGGTCATGGTGAGATGTATCCTAGGTACCTAGTAGGTATGTCTGATACAGATGGATGAGGGCTCTAGTTGAAGGGTATGGAAGAATAAATGAATGCTATGTACATGTAAACAAGGACAACAAAGACAAGCAAGAATACAAAGAGAGAAGAGGAATTGAGCAACAGAGCAGATCATCATCACCATCTCCGCCATGTCTGCGGAGAGCCGAGGCTGATGCTGCTTATGTCAGCGGTCACGGGACGGCGGGGGCACGTCATGAGGCATCGACAGCCAGCGCATCACCACCTCGTCTCTTCTCCTCTCCTCCTGCTCTCTCCTCTCCTCTTCTCCCTTTTATCCCTTTTCATCACCTTTCTCCTCCCTGCGGCCCGCCGCCCAGATCCCTCTGCCCCCCGACGGCTTCCCCTCCGCCCCCGCCGGTCCCTCCATCTGCATCTGTGGGGCCTCCGCTCCACCCGCCGCCAGTGCAAAAGAAGCAAGACACAGGGAGCTCCGCCCTTCACCGCTCGACTCGCGCTCCCAGGCTCTCGTGCTCCCGTCGTCTCGTCCGGCCTGCTTCCAATTCTCTCCTCCCTTCCTCTCTCTCTCTCCTCTTCTCTCGTGGCGCCTTCATGAAGCCCTCAATCCGCCATCTCTCGGCCCACGCTGCACACCGCCCCACGAGACATGGCGGAGCTCGACAGCCATCCCCAGCGCCGCTCCTCGTCGCAGACCTCGACCTCCTCCCGCAGGAGCCAGAAGGCTAAGCCCGTCCGCTCCAAGCCGCACAAGCGGCTCTCGGCCTCGTCCAATGCCACCACCACCACCACCGATCCCACCGATCTGACCTCGTTTCCGTCCCTCTCGCCCGACAGCTCGCCCGAGGGCTTCCGCGGCGAGCCGGCGCTGAACCGCGCCCTGAGTCAGGCATTGCTGGACGACGATGGCGGAGACGGCTCGAACGATGCCAGCCGTGGCCGCAAGGCGACGCTGGCGCGCCTGACCACGTCCCTGCCGCAGGTCGCGGGCCGCGCCGCGCTGTTCGACGACTCCTTCTCGACCCCGGACGTGCCCGGCGCGCTGCACCTGGCCGATGACGCGCACATCGAGCGTCTCATCGCGCGCACCGGCGCGGTGAAGCTGGTCCGGCAGTTTGCGCGCGATCTGGCCCTGCGCGATGCGGAGATCTCCGCGCTGCGCCAGCGCGCCGATGCCCGGGAGAGGGAGCTGAAGAGGATGCTCCGGGAGGTCTCCGTCTCGAACCAGGACATCGAGCGTCGGCTGTACCTGCTGGAGAATCCCGGTGAGGGCCAGAGACAGGGTGCGGACGGCGACGGTTCTGACTCCCGCAAGCCGTCCTCTACCATTGACGGGCTGATGAGCCAGGCGATGCTCGACGGGGTCGGTGAAAACAGTGTCTGCGACGGACCATCTAACGGTATCGACCAGCAGACAACGGTCGGATCTCAGCGCAACGATGGCGGCGCCAAGTCGGGCGCGTCCAATTCCGATTCGGCCAACAAGAGGCGGCAGGGGTCCATTCGCGGTTGGCATGAGTACATCTTCGGCTCTTCGACGGCGAGTCGGAAGACGAGCCGGGCGAGCAGCGTGATGAGCGACGTGGGAGAAGCCGAGGAGGAGGATCCTGTCCGTCCCGGGATCCAGAGATCGGTCTCCACGCCGAAAGCAACACTCGACGAGCGATCGTTGCACCCCCCCGCTGCCAACGGTGACGATGCGAGCACCCACTCGCGCAAGTCGTCTCGATCCGTCGCTTCGTGGACGGTGAGGCTGTTTGCGGGAAATTCGCAGGCAGGCAGGGACACGAGTCGCACGAACAGTCCGAGCAGGGCTCCATCGGTACGTCAGGAGAAAAGACAGACCATGCCAGCGACTACGTCGGGCGCTTCTGCGGCCGCGGCGTTGAATCGTATCAACAGCAGCGCAAGCGTCCACACTGTTGCTGCGGCCGGGGGCTCCGTGAGGGCAAGTGCTCAAACTGGTCGAAAAAGCGCGGCCTTGAGTGTTTCCCAGGGCTCAACTGCCGATATCAAGTCGGTCGACACCTCTGCCAACTTGGGACCCGTGGAGATGGACGCGATCCTGCCCGCGGAGTCTCGACCCCCGACACTCAACTACACCTACAACAACTACCAGACCGGGGATCTGCTCACGGATCGATTCGGGTTCATCTACGACCAGCGCCGGAAGAAGAGGCAGAAGGAGGCCAGCATGTTGAAGAATAGCTCGAAACGGACGAGCATGGCCGAGACGATCAGCAGCTTTCGAAGCGACCTGTCAGAGGGCAACGATGATGTCGATGAGGACGATCACCCGTTGGAAATGGCCGGGTCCCAGCCGGCTGACGCGGAGGACCCCGAGACCGGGGCCCCTGTCTTTAAACGGTGGCAGGATTATCTGCGCATCGCAACGAAACCGACAGAGCTCCTGTCCCACACGCCCTCCCCGGGGCCGATCATCGCGATCACAACTGGCGAGACGACAAAACAACGCCCCGCTTCTCTGGCGATCGACAAAGGCGGCTCGGTTTCGGTCAATTCCAGCGCGCCGCCTTCGGCTACTACGTCGAGTGTCGTGGCTGACCATCCCGAGTTCGCGGGAACGGCCACCAGCGACGCCTCTAGCACGACCACAAAGGTCACGATCAGCGAGCAGGAGCCGGTCAGACTGCTGCTGGAGCAGCTCACCGAGCTTCACGACGCGCTGCAGCGCGAGCGGATGGTGAAGTGGAACGAGTTCCTCCGCAAGGTGCGCGCGGAGCGCAGAAAGGAAGAGCAGGCGGCTGCGGCCTCCGCCTCGGATCGCGTCAACATGCCCGAGGCCTCACTTGCGGACGGCGAGATGATCGGGATCGCTGGCCTTGGAAACAAAGGCAAGGCTGGCCGTGCGAAATGGCGCGAATTCCGGTCCCTTGTCCTAGGTGGCATTCCGGTTGCGCTCCGCGCGAAGATCTGGTCCGAGTGCAGCGGTGCGGCTGCGATGCGCATCCCGGGGTATTATGACGACCTCGTCAAGGGCATTGGCGCTCCGGATCCGGATCCTTCTGTCGTTGCGCAGATCGAGATGGACATCCACCGGACTCTGACGGACAACGTCTTCTTCCGCAAGGGGCCCGGCGTCGCGAAGCTGAAGGAGGTGCTCCTGGCCTATTCCCGCCGCAACCCGGAGGTCGGGTACTGCCAGGGGATGAACCTCATCACCGCCTCGCTGCTCCTGATCATGCCCACGGCCGAGGACGCCTTCTGGATCCTGGCCTCGATGATCGAGAACATCCTGCCGCAGCACTACTACGACCACGGGCTGCTCGCGTCGCGGGCGGACCAGCGCGTGCTGCGACAGTACATCGCGGAGGTACTGCCAAAGCTGTCTGCCCATCTCGACAACCTGGGCATCGAGCTCGAGGCGCTCACCTTCCAGTGGTTCCTGTCCGTCTTCACGGACTGCCTGTCCGCGGAAGCGCTGTACCGCGTGTGGGACGTCGTGCTCTGCCTCAACGTCCCTAGCACCGCTAACACTGGGACCACCGGCACAACCTCCGACGCCTCTTCTGCAAATGGAAATTCTACCGCTACCCAGGACGACAACGGCGGCGGCGGCGGCGGCGGCAGCACGTTCCTCTTCCAGGTCGCCCTGGCGCTGCTCAAGCTCAACGAGCACCAGTTGCTGACGACGTGCAACACGCCCGCCGCGCTGTACACGTACATCAACCACCAGATGACGAACCACGCCATCAGCATCGACGGCCTGATCCAGGCGTCCGAGGCGCTGCGCAACGTCGTCAAGCGGGAGGATGTCATCGCCCGGAGGGCGATCGCGCTGCGGGAGATGAGGGACGCAGGGCGTCAGGATGGTAGACAGGATGGTGGAGCTGAGGCTGGAAAATGAGGTTCTAGTCGCTCCTCGTTTGCTTGCCGAGTCCTGTCCTTGGGAATCTCGGGTTTGTGAGAGAGAGTATATGCAGATTCGGTATTGTATTTTTTTCCTTTTCTGGGAGGGACGTCATGGTCTGTTGTCCGGTTGATTTATTGTTCTGCTTGTCCTGCTTGTTTTCGGGAACGCATACGCATCCAAGTTCTTGTTGATTAACCTTGCCTCGCATGCATCATTGAGTTTAGCTGAGATACCCACTCCTTCGGATAGATTTTTCTTTATTCTTTAGTCCTGTTCTTTTCGTCTGTTTTCTTTCATATCACTCTGTTGATCCTTTTTTAGGAGAAAAAGAAATTAGGTAGCATAAATAACTATGGTATAGTATAGTATAAGTAATTGCTTAATTGATTTATTGATTGATTCATGTATTAGTTGTCGTCGTTATTTTACCTATTTTTTTTCAACTTGAAGCAGAAATTATTCTTTCTTTTTTTTTTGGACCCTGCACTCTTGTTTGCTTGCTGATTCTCATTCACTGATGTCAACCATGAGAAGAAGAGAGACAATTATGTATATGTATTCTTGTCTTTGTCGCTGACAGGATAGCAAAGCATATGCTATATGTATGCTATGTATGCATATATATATATATTTTCATATTCATTCTGAGAGGAATAAAAAAAGAAAAAGAAATGAGGAAAGAAGGACCCCCTTTGTCTGGTGCTCTGCTCTTCTCCCTCCCTCCTTACTTGAAATTTAGTCATTTAATTGTTTATTCAGATTTCTTTTTTATAAAGAAAAGAAATAAAAAAGTGCCTGACTGGAGCACGCTCTCATGTACTGAACACATGTATAGAGAGCATTACAACCAAACCAACCAACTAAACTGAACCAGGAAGAGAACTGAACCAGGAAGAGATAGAGAGAGGGGAGGGGGGTTCTTTTTTGCTTTTAATTAAAAAAAGAGCAAAGTATATATATATTAAACTAAACGAAAGAAATAAATAAAGAAAAAAAGGAGAAGGTTGAGTTGGGGG